>ERZ1048872.2835-NODE-2835-length-11873-cov-6.032747_pt1 | contig 11873 bp, 9 predicted proteins | sample MGYA00383100_ERZ1048872 | MGnify/ENA primary metagenome ERZ1048872 (study PRJEB29581, sample SAMEA5548370) | metagenome | biome: marine; feature: coastal; material: water | depth 50 m | study: Short-term variability in the microbial, nano- and picoplankton... | reverse complement strand
GCAATGGTGTTTTGTCTTTGCAAACGGCTGTCTATACCCCCATACCAAGGTCTTCCGGGGCGTCTTTTTAGTCACCTTTGAAGGCCTTTATATTCTTAATATATGCGCCCGGGTCATTTCTGCAGTGTTTTTCTTAAAAACGCCTCTTTTCTGATGCTTCGGTCCGATCAATTAAACCGGCAATGTCATTTTAGGCATTAATTTTGGTTATACGACAGCCAACCCAAATACATTTTGAAGAAAGAATAGGCCAATGAAGCAAATAAAACAGGCCACCACAGGGGTGACAATCCACCCCAGAATAATTTTCCCCAAGACCATCCATCTTATGCCCGAAACACCTTGCAAAATAGAAATGCCCACAATCGCCCCGACCAGCGCCTGAGAGCTTGAAACCGGCACCAGCGGTATGGTGGGCAAGCCTAAGTTAGAAAGCCAAGCCTCAAGGCCACGCGATGCAAAAAGAAACAAAACGATTGAGTGCGAAATAACCGCAATCAATGCCGCAGTTGCAGATAAACGGCCCAGTTGGTTTCCAACAGTCATCATCACTTTCTTTGAATAGGTAAAAACGCCCAGTGCGATTGCAAATCCACCCAAGAGCAACAATTGCTGGGTTGAACTGATCGTAATGTTTCCAAAGCTTAAGCTAGGCACGGGTTGCACGGGGATAAAAACCCCCACCACATTTGCTATATTATTTGCTCCGAGTGAATAAGCGCCCAAACCACCCGCAACGATGAGAGCTATTCGTTTATATGCATCAGAGCGAACCATATGGACTGTAAAGTACTGGCAAGAAAATCTGTAGATTTTGATTAGAACGATTGCGATTATGCCAGATAAAATTGGGCACATAACCCAAGTGCTGAGGATCTTTGTCAGGACGGCATTATCGGTGGGACTGTGGGAAAAGAAATTCCACCCAATAATTGCGCCAACAATGGCTTGGGATGTGGACACTGGCAAGCCTGATTTCGTCATAGAAAACACGGCGCAGGCTGCTGAAAGAGCCGTCATAAAAGCACCAGGCAACGCAGAAATTGCCCCCAGTTTTCCAAGCGTATGTGTTGTCCCTGCCCCGGAAATAAAGGCGCCCAGCACAACAAATAACGAACAGATAATCGCAGCGGAACGCCAGCTAACCATTTTGGTGCCAACAGCGGTCCCAAATACATTTGCGGCGTCGTTAGCACCGAGTGCCCACCCTAAAAATAAACCACTGGAAAGAAACAGCAAAACAAGCGGATCAAAGAGCATCAAGATTGCCTCTTGATGGCATAAATTGACAAACGATCTGCCACATCTTCCGCTTGGTCCGCAATTGCATCAATGCGGTCGACAAACTCTCTTAGGTGTAATTTTACCGAAAGATCTAAATTGGTATCAAAAATTTGCTTTTTCAGATTGTAACTTATCTTGTCAGCTTCTTTTTCATAAAGGGTCACTTTTGCATTATAGCTTGATACCAAATGCGGCGAGCGAAAAAAAACGCGGCACCCGGTCGCCAATTCGTCAACCGCTTTGACAACCATATTTGTTAGCCGCCGATAGCCAGCGTTTAAATCTTCTTGGATCTCTGGCGTTTCTATAGAAAACGCCCAAAGTGAACTTTTAAGAAGCGACAGAATTTCATCAGCAGTTTCGATTAGGCCCAAAACATCGCCGCGCGAATCCGGAATAAGCATATTGGAATACAGAGAAAGTTCGATTTCCCGCCTTAACCTATCGGCCGTGGCCTCAATTTCGCAAACATGCTCTAAGCGTGCTGTAAACTCGTCTGAAATTGCTTCACGAAGATAGCCTCTCACTGCGAGCCTATAGATCACAGCCGCTTCGGAAAGCTGATCAAAAAAATTGTCAACTTTGCCCTCAAGTTCTTTTGTACGCTGGAAAAGTCTTACGTTAATTGCCACGGGTATATCGCTTTCTATTTCCCGGATTTAGTCCCTCTGTCAGCTTTTGATGGAAAGAAACTAAAGCCATATTTCACAAATATTTTTGTTACTAATCAAATAAATGCAAAAGGGGGCTTGCGTATATACCCAATTTTGACGAAAAAATAGGCCCATTTTAAAATTTAAGAAAAAAACGTCAAACAGCGCATTATTGGCAACCTGAACCATCGACTGAAATGCCTCTGCAGCTATTTACCGCCATTATGAAGAATTTTTAAGACGAGTGATTCTCAATGGTATATTACATCCGAAAAATAATTGCCTTCACTACCCGCATCAGCGCACGCGGCAGAGCCCGAATTCGGAGTGAGTGAAATCATCTTCTCCTTTTGGCGCTACATCAGCTTGTGGGTTCAGGCAATCTGGCTCATAATACGGTTTATCAAGATCGCGCTTTGGCCCCCGTCACTCTTTGATAAATAAGGTATATGACACAGAGGACATCAAAGATAACAACCAGCCACTGGGGAGCATTTGTTGTCTCGGTCGAGGGGGAACGCATAGTCGATACCGCCCCCTTTGATGCGGATCCCGCGCCCTCCGAAATTGCCCACCATGTTCCAGCAGCGGTGCATCATGCGTCACGGATTGATCGGCCTTATTTACGAAAGGGTTGGTTGAAAAAATCCAAAGACACATTGCGCGGCGAAGATGAATACGTCCCGTTACCTTGGGATGAAGCGCTTGACATCGCATCGCAAGAAATCGGACGGATCAAATCCGAACACGGCAATAGTTCAATCTTTGGAGGTTCTTATGGCTGGGCCAGCGCGGGGCGATTTCACCATGCACAAAGTCAGGTGCATCGGTTCCTGAACTGTATCGGTGGTTACGTCAGTTCCTATGCCAGCTATAGCACAGGTGCAGCTCAAGCGATCATCCCGCATGTTCTGGGACTGAATTTCCATAAGATGACATGGGGCGAAACCAACAGCTGGTCGCAGATCGAGGCACATACCGACACGCTCGTTATGTTAGGCGGAATCAATCCGAAAAACGCCCAGGTAAGCATGGGCGGCACAACAGAGCACACAACCGCCGCCCAGTTCGAACGTTTTGCGGCACTTGGCAAGCGTATGGTATCCATAAGTCCACAGCGTGACGACAGCCCAGATCAGACCGACTGGATACCGATCGAACCGGGAACAGATGTCGCGCTTATGTTGGCGCTGGCTTATGTTTTGGAAAAGGAAGATCTAGTTGATCGGAAATTCCTATCCAGTCATTGCGTCGGCTATGAACAATTCCTTTTGTACCTGCTCGGTCAGAGCGACGGTCAGGTAAAATCACCACAATGGGCTGCACCGATTTGCGGCATTTCACCGGATCAAATCACGGCCTTGGCCAAAACCATGGGGTCTGGGCGTACACTCATATGCCTGGCCTGGTCGCTACAGCGGGCGCGTCATGGCGAGCAACCTTATTGGATGGCCTGCGTCCTTGCGGCAATGTTGGGGCAGATCGGACTGCCTGGCGGTGGCATCGGGTTCGGCTATGGGGCCATCGGGAATGTCGGCAAATCAGCCCTGCGACTAAAGGGACCATTATTCGAGCAGGGAAAGAACCCTGTTGAAGATTTTATCCCCGTATCGCGCATCGCCGATATGTTGCTTAATCCAAACGGTGCATATGACTTCAATGGTCAGCGCCGAAGCTACCCTGATATACGTCTTGTCTACTGGTGTGGTGGAAATCCCTTTCACCATCATCAAGATCTGGGTCGTTTGTCACGGGCTTGGCAGAGACCTGAAACAATAATAGTGCATGATCCGTGGTGGACAGCGACCGCGAAACGAGCGGATATTGTTTTCCCCGCAACTACGCAGTTCGAACGCGAGGACATTGGCTGGGCAAAGGGCGACCCTTATTTGTTTCATATGCCACAGATGATACCGCCAGTTGGACAGGCCCGCGACGATTACGAAATCTTAACTCAGTTGGCAGCGCGGCTAGGATGCGCCGAAACCTTTGCGCAAGGGAAGTCGGCCGAACAATGGATCGTTAAAGCATATGACCGTTTTGCGGAAAATGCACGGCATGATGGAATAGAGATCCCAAGTTGGGAGGGTTTGAAATCCAGCAACTATGTGCGGCTACCGATCGATGTAGGTCAAGCGGATCAGGTTCCATTTGAGGCATTTCGCACAGACCCTTTAGCAAACCCCTTGGGCACACCTTCGGGCAAGATTGAGATATATTCGTCAACCATCGCTGGGTTTTCCTATGATGAGGTGCCGGGCCACCCTGTCTTTCATCCATCTCAAACACAATCGGAGTATCCTTTGAGGCTTTTGTCACCTCAGCCAGGCGACAAACTGCACAGCCAGTTTCAAGCCGCCATCGAAGAGAGGAAATCACACGCGACCCTTGTGATCCATCCTGCTGATGCAGAAGACCGTGGAATACAGCAAGGAGATCCCGTCAAGGTTCAGAATGACAAAGGCTCTTGCGTTGCAACTGCAATGCTTAAAACCACGGTGAAGCCCGGTGTCGTTTCCCTGCCCGCAGGTGGATGGTTTTCCCCATCAGCAGGCAGAGTGGATCTATCTGGCAATCCAAACATGCTGACCGACGATTGTGGAACATCTTTGCTCGGTCAAGGGGCGGCGGCCCACAATGTTGGTGTTCAAGTCATCAAAGCCTCAAATACACAGTAGATGCCGGTTTCAACGCATTGCTAAAAATTATTTTCAATCAGGCTTTATAACTTTGTTAAATTGAAATCTAATTAATTCCCAGAATAAAAAACCGACTAATGCCGTCGCATTTGAGACTGTCTAAATCATTAATTTAATTGATATATTATAAATGAATACAACAATTAAAAAAACCGAACCTAAGCCGCGGCGTGCTTATGCAATGGTCTTGATGCTCATTGGTTCTGTAGTGATCAGTTTTGGCGGCCTAGTTATTCGCAACATTCATACGGCGGATAATTGGCAAATAAATTTCTATCGTTCGCTTGCATTTGGCTCGGCAATATTCGTCGTTCTGGTTTTTCGTTATGGGAACAAAGTTCCACTAAAGCTTCGAGATATTGGAATGCACGGCGTCATCGCTGCTGCGTTACTTGCTTTTGCTGGAATTGCATTTTTACAGGCAATAACAAATACATCGGTTGCTGCTACGACTTTTACACTTAGTTCATTGCCTTTCATAACTGCAGCCATGGCTTGGCTGTTTCTCGGTGAGCGTATTGGAAAATCTACGATCTTTACAATGCTCGCAGCTGCAAGTGGCATATCCTTGATGTTCATTCAGGGTTTGGGATCGGGATCATCTTATGGAAATTTGATGGCATTTCTCTGTGCGATTGGATTTTCTGGCTATACCATAGTGTTACGACGAAACCGCAGCACCGAGATGCTTCCCGCTTTGGTTTTATCCAACTTGATAATTATGGGTATTGTTTTGATGTTGCGCTGGGATAATATTTCTATTCCTTGGAGTGACTTAATACTCTGCTTTGTTCTTGGTGGGCTTTTGTCAGCCACCGTAAACACATTATTTGTCATCGCTTCAAAGCACCTATTTGCGGCAGAATTAACACTTTTCATGCTTTTGGAATTTACGCTGGGGCCTATCTGGGTGTGGATTTTTGTCAACGAAGTACCAACGAACTGGACATTAATAGGTGGAATAATCGTAATATTGGCGGTTCTTGTTAAATCAGCTGCAGAGCTTTGGAAAGTTACCCCTCGTTCATCATAACTGGCCCACCCCAAAAACCTTGCATATTCCATCATGCAAGCAAGAAAAGAGCTAACCAAAATTTTTCTTCCCCTCTAAAAAAGTAACCCTAATTTTGTAAAATTTACTTAAGCCGGGATGCCAACGGCGCGAAATAAATACAGGGAAGAACACATCTAACTGCTTTGTGAAATTGAGGTTTATGTTTATGGCGGATGACAGGTATCTGTGCCTGCTACTTTGACCTAATTTGAGCTCACTTTTTAAAAAATTGAAAATCAATTTCCATCTTGAGAATAAGGTTTATTGCCTAAGTCAAAAAGTTCGAGTAATTGCCTTTTCGGTCTTGGCCCAGAACCCGTGAAATCGTCAAAGTTTGCCAAAGCGTCAACTTTCGTGCATTTTGACCGTCATGGAAGCATTAAACGCCACCCACAGCACTTTTCTGATCGCAATATCCTGTATTGTATCACTTGTTGCTTCTTTTACAGGTCTATCGCTGACCCGAGAGCTTGCTTATAAGACCATGTTCGAGAAAAAAGTTTCAATTGCTCTGGCAGCCGTTGCCTTGGGCGGTGGCATCTGGGCGATGCATTTTGTTGCGATGTTGGGGCTGCAACTCCCGATCTTGTTCTATTATGATGCGGCAATCACTCTGATTTCGGCCCTTTCAGCAATTCTAATCGTTGGAGCCGCTTTAATCCTTCTACATTTTGCAGAACGTACGAATACAATAATACTGTTGGCTGGATGCATCGTTGGTGTTGGTGTTCTTGTGATGCATTACATCGGCATGGCTGGGCTTGAACTTTGCCGGGCTGTCTATTCAGTGGTTGGCGTTGGAATCTCTTCCGTTTTTGCCGTTGGTCTTTGCGTTCTCGCGTTCTGGATTGCATATGGAAATCGCACCAATCGCAATATTTTACTTGGAACGATCTGTTTTGCCGTGGCGGTTTCTTCGGTTCATTTTCTTGCCATGGCTGGAACCAGTCTTGTTGCTGTTCCCAGTGCGGCTAAATTTGGCCCATCCATGAGCAATGAGACCTTGGCACTTGTTGTGGTTTTCTTCAGTTTCGTGATCTTCGGGGCCTGCTTATGGGTTAGCGTGACTTATCTAATTGGCACGGAACAAGATGTTTCTGCAACGAAAAGTCCAAACTCAAAGCCGTCTTTGCAAGTTCCCTGCGAGCGCGACGGTGCAAAAGTTTTCATTGCGGCGCGCGACGTGCTTTTTGTGCGGGCAGATGGGCATTACACTCAGGTTTACACAGTGGATGAACGTCTGTTTTGTGTCTGGCCTGTGACAGAGGCGGCTAAACGTCTTACCGCGGTGGGGTTTTTGCAAACGCACCGCAGCTATCTGGTCAATCCCGATAGGGTTGCGCGCTTTGAGCGCAAGAAAGACAAAGGGAACTGCGTCTTTGATGGGGCGGATTTGCCACCGGCTCCGGTGAGCCGGTCGAAGCTAAAGGTAATACAAGATGCGCTGGCCACGCAGGTCAGCGCCACTGGTGCAAACTGAAGCGCATTTCGTGAAAAACCATGTTGTTTCATTAATTTTATAGTGCTGCGGCATTCGAGCCTGTGCAGTCTCTACCCCAAGCAAGACCAGACGCTTTAAGGGAGGAGAAAGCTGATGATTCCAGCCGCATTTGAATACTATCGACCCAAGGACATGACCGGTGTCTTATCGCTACTAGGAGAGCATGGGGACAACGCAAGAGTCATCGCGGGTGGGCACAGCCTGATTCCCATGATGAAACTGCGCATGGCCGATGTGCCTCATCTTATTGACCTACAAGGCGTGGGTGGCTTGGACGATATCGAGTTGAGTGCTAACAGCATTCGCATCGGGGCCATGGTTACGCAACACGACATTATCGACCACAACGGACTGGCCAGCGCCGCCCCCATTCTTCGCGAAGCAGCTCTTCAAATCGCTGATCCGCAGGTGCGCTATATGGGTACCGTGGGAGGTAATGTGGCAAATGGGGATCCCGGAAATGACATGCCGGGTTTGATGCAGTGCCTTGACGCGACATTCACGGTCGTGGGCCTTGATGGTGAACGCGACATCCCGGCGCGTCAGTTCTACGAAGCTGCTTATATGACAGCCCGCGAGGATGAAGAGGTTCTTACCAGTATAACAATGCCCATCCCCGCTGGCGGCTACGCCTATGAAAAGCAAAAACGCAAAATTGGCGATTATGCTACCGCTGCGGCAGCAGTTTTACTCACCAAGGAAGGTAATACCTGCAAATCCGCCTCCATCGCGATGACAAACCTTAGCGACATCCCGGTCTATTCAGAAGAAGCCGGTGCGGCGCTAGTAGGCAGTTCACTGGACGACACAGCAATCAAGGCGGCTGTGACCGCAGTGCTGGGTGATATTGATCCATCCGAGGATAACCGTGGGCCCGTAGCCTTCAAGAAACATCTGGCTGGCGTAATCCTGCGCCGCGCCATCGAGCGCGCTTGGTCGCGGGCGTAAAGGAATTCAAAATGTCAAAAAAACAACACTACAAAATCACTGTGAACGGCAAAGAAGAGGAATTTCTGGCCGAACCACGTGAGCTTTTGATCCATACGCTGCGCGAGCGGCTTAAGATCACTGGACCCCATATTGGGTGTGAGACGTCCCATTGCGGGGCCTGCACTGTCACGGTCAACGGAAAATCGGTGAAATCCTGTACGGTTTTTGTGGCTCAGGCCGATGGGACTGAGATTACCACGATCGAGGGGATCGGCAGCCCGGATGCTCTGCATCCGTTGCAAGAAGCGTTCAAAGAACATCATGGGCTCCAGTGCGGTTTTTGTACGCCAGGTATGATCATACGCGCATCAAAGCTGTTGGAGGAAATTCCCAATCCTTCTGAAGAAGAAATTCGTTTTGGCATGGCCGGAAATATCTGCCGCTGCACTGGCTACCAGAATATCGTGAAATCAATCCAAGCCGCTGCGGCGGAAATGAACAGTGCGAAGGAGGCCGCAGAATGAAGGACGAAGTAGAAAGCCGCGAGGATCGCGTTGCTGGCCTGAAAGGTATGGGGTGCTCGCGCAAGCGGGTTGAGGACGCACGTTTCACCCAAGGCAAAGGCAACTATGTTGATGACCTTAAACTGGACGGAATGCTGTTTGGCGATTTCGTCCGCTCGCCTTATGCACATGCTCGGATCGTCAACATCGATACCGAAGCCGCGTTGAAGGTGCCCGGTGTATTGGCCGTACTGACGGCCAAGGATCTGGAGCCTTTGGGCCTGCATTGGATGCCCACACTGGCAGGTGACAAGCAGATGGTTCTGGCGGATGGCAAGGTGCTGTTTCAAGGCCAAGAAGTCGCGTATGTTGTGGCCCAAGATCGCTATGCCGCTGCCGATGGGATCGAAGCTGTCGAGGTCGATTATGAAGAGCTTCCGGTCCTTGTTAACCCGTTCGAGGCGTTGAAATCCGATGTGGTTCTGCGTGAGGATTTGCTGGCCGAGGATGGCTCGATACCCGATGGCGCCCATGGGCCTCGAAAGCACCACAATCACATTTTCACTTGGGAAGCCGGTGATAAGGACCCGACGCTTGAGGTTATTGACAACGCAGATGTCGTGGCTGAAGAAACTATGTACTACCACCGCACTCACCCATGTCCACTGGAAACCTGTGGATGCGTGGCTTCGATGGATAAGGTCAACGGCAAGCTGACCCTTTGGGGCACGTTCCAAGCACCCCATGCTATTCGCACAGTGGTGTCACTGATCTCGGGTATTGAAGAGCATAATATCCGTGTGATCTCCCCTGATATTGGCGGTGGGTTCGGCAACAAGGTGGGCGCTTATCCAGGATATGTGTGCTCGGTTGTCGCATCCATTGTAACGGGCAAGCCCGTGAAGTGGATCGAGGATCGGATGGATAACCTTATGACCACGGCCTTTGCGCGGGACTACCACATGACGGGTCGGATCGCGGCCACTAAGGAAGGTAAGATCACCGGCGTGCATTGCAGTGTAACCGCCGATCATGGTGGGTTTGATGCCTGTGCAGACCCAACAAAATTTCCCGCCGGGTTCATGAATATCTGCACCGGATCGTATGACATACCGACCGCTTATCTAGAAGTCGACGGGGTCTACACGAACAAAGCCCCGGGCGGAGTTAGCTATCGCTGTTCCTTCCGCGTGACAGAAGCGGTGTATTTCATCGAACGCATGATCGAAGTTCTGGCGATTAAATTGAACATGGATGCGGCGGAGTTGCGCCGGATCAACTTCATCAAAAAGGAGCAGTTTCCTTATCAAGCGGCGCTGGGTTGGGAATACGACTCGGGCGATTATCACACCGCTTGGGACAAGGCATTGAAGGCGGTGGATTACGACGGGTTGCGGGCCGAGCAAGCGCAGCGGGTTGAAGATTTCAAAGCTGGCAAGACGCGCAAGCTAATGGGCATTGGGCTGACCTTTTTTACCGAGATCGTCGGCGCGGGGCCCGTGAAGAACTGCGACATTCTTGGGCTTGGCATGTTCGACAGTTGTGAAATTCGCATACATCCAACCGGGTCTGCGATTGCACGCTTGGGGACGATTTCACAAGGACAAGGACACGCAACAACCTTCGCGCAGATCCTTGCATCTGAGATTGGGTTGCCAGCGGATAGCATCACCATCGAAGAAGGTGATACCGACACCGCGCCTTATGGGCTAGGGACCTATGGGTCTCGCTCGACACCAGTAGCGGGCGCTGCGACAGCCATGGCAGGCCGCAAAATCCGCGCTAAGGCACAGATGATCGCTGCTTATCTCTTGGAAGTCCATGACGATGACGTAGAATTTGACGTCGATCGTTTCGCAGTCAAAGGCGCACCTGAGAAGTTCAAAACAATGAATGAAATCGCCTTTGCCGCATATAACCAAGCAATTCCGGGCATCGAGCCGGGGCTAGAGGCAGTCAGCTACTATGACCCGCCGAACATGACCTATCCCTTTGGAGCATATGTCTGTGTCATGGACATCGACGTGGATACGGGTGTGCCAGTCATCCGCCGCTTTTATGCGCTGGATGATTGCGGCACGCGGATCAACCCCATGATCATAGAAGGCCAGGTGCATGGCGGTTTGACCGAAGCGCTTGCCGTTGCCTTGGGGCAAGAGATTGCCTATGACGATATGGGGAATGTGAAGACGGGCACGCTGATGGACTTCTTTTTGCCAACGGCATGGGAGGTTCCAAACTACGAGACCGACCACACCGTCACGCCGTCTCCGCATCATCCGATTGGTGCGAAGGGTGTGGGCGAAAGCCCTCATGTGGGCGGCGTGCCCTGTTTCTCTAATGCAGTTCAGGATGCGTTCCGGCCGTTTGGGAACACTCATACCAATATGCCCCATGACCATTGGCGGATCTGGAAGACCGCAAATGAACTGGGCCTGCACGGCTAACCCCAAAGTAGCGTGGGCAACATTTGCCCACGCTACGGAGAAACCCATGATCTGGACTGACTTACAAACCGCGCTCAGTAGAGAGGGGTATGTAGCCTCTGACGATCTCGCTGTTGCACTGCAACTGGCGTTAGCGCTGGAACGCCCATTGTTGCTGGAAGGCGCGGCAGGCGTCGGCAAGACCGAAATCGCGCGGACACTTTCCGCTGTAAAGAATACCAAGTTGATCCGCCTTCAGTGCTATGAAGGGCTCGATGCGGCGCAGGCTATTTATGAATGGAACTACCAGCGACAACTTCTATCCATTCGCGCCGCTGCCGAAGACGGAGAGACTGGTGCCTCAGTTGAGGCCCGCATCTTCTCGCGCGATTTCTTGATGGAACGTCCCTTGCTCGCTGCGATCACGCAAGAGACCCCGCCGGTCCTTCTTATTGATGAAATCGACCGGGCAGATGAAGAATTCGAGGCTTATCTTTTGGAAGTCCTGTCGGATTTTCAGGTCTCTGTCCCAGAGCTGGGAACTATCATCGCGACCAGCAAGCCTATCGTAATCCTGACCTCAAACAGCACCCGAGATCTGTCCGACGCTCTGCGTCGTCGATGCCTATATAACTACGTTGAATATCCCGACCGTGCAACAGAACTGGCGATCCTTAAAGCCCGTTGCCCTGAAGTTGAGGCGCGGTTGGCCGAGCAAGTCGTGGGCTTTATCCAGAAACTGCGTGAGGAGGAATTAGAGAAAACTCCCGGCATCGCAGAAATGTTGGATTTTGCGGCTGCATTAATGGGCCTTGGCATTGCC
>ERZ1048872.2831-NODE-2831-length-11874-cov-4.693037_pt1 | contig 11874 bp, 8 predicted proteins | sample MGYA00383100_ERZ1048872 | MGnify/ENA primary metagenome ERZ1048872 (study PRJEB29581, sample SAMEA5548370) | metagenome | biome: marine; feature: coastal; material: water | depth 50 m | study: Short-term variability in the microbial, nano- and picoplankton... | reverse complement strand
AAGCGGCACACCCGCCATGTCTGCGATCATAATCGCGCGGTTCGTGGCCTCGCCCTCGACTTGCGGGGGGCGTGAATATGCATGTGCCTCGGGTCCCGTGTTGCCGTCAGCCAGCAATTTTGCCGACAATTCAGCCACCACATCGCCGTTTTCCGCATGAACCATGGCAATGCCGCCCAGTTCAGACAGGCGGTTAAAACTGGCAAAAAGCTCGTCATCGTTGACCATCAAGGCGCCCTTATAGGCCAAGAAGTGCTTGAACGTGTTGATGCCGCGGTCCTTGATGACAGATTCCATTTCGTCAAAAACCTGCTCGCCCCACCAAGTAACCGCCATGTGAAAAGAATAATCGCAATTGGCCCGCGTTGATTTATTATCCCACATCTTTAGTGCATCATGCAGCCCCTGCCCTGGGCTGGGCAACGCGAAATCAACGACCATTGTTGTGCCGCCAGCCAGCGCAGCACGGGTGCCACTCTCAAAATCATCCGTGGAATATGTACCCATAAACGGCATCTCAAGGTGGGTATGGGGATCAATGCCGCCGGGCATGACGTAACACCCTGTGGCGTCAAGTTCTTCGTCACCCTTCAGGGCCATGCCAATCTCAATGATCTTGCCATTATCAATAAGCACATCCGCCTTATAAGTCAGATCATGGGTAACAATGGTGCCGTTTTTGATGACTTTGGTCATGATTTATCTCCCCGTTATTCTATACAACCTTATCGGCGCTAGGCCACAATTTCCGCCGTCTCAACAACCGCATGCAGCAACACATCCGTGCCAGCCGCGGCCCATTCTGGTGAAATTTCTTCGGCCTCGTTGTGGCTAAGCCCATCAACACATGGGCACATCACCATGGCCGTTGGGGCCACGCGGTTGATCCAACATGCATCGTGCCCTGCGCCAGAAATCAGGTTCATATGGCTGTAACCCAGACGTTCGGCGGCATTTCGTACGGCGGCAACACAATTCTCATTAAAGGTCACAGGATCAAAGCCGCCGACCTTTTCAAATTCGATTTCCATGCCCATCTGATCGGCGATGGCTTGCCCCTCAACGCGCAAGCGCGCCTCCATATCCTCAATCACGGCCAGTTCTGGTGATCTGAAATCCACGGTAAACACCGCTTTGCCTGGGATCACGTTACGCGAGTTGGGATAAACATCGATGTGCCCTGCTGCGCCAACGGCGTGAGGTGCATGACTTAGGGCAATATCCTCAACCTTGGCCAAAATACGCGCCATGGCCAATCCTGCATTTTTGCGCATGGGCATGGGGGTTGATCCGGTGTGGCTGTCTTTGCCATGCACGGTAATTTGCGTCCAAGAAAGGCCCTGACCATGGGTAACAACGCCGATTTCTTTATCTTCAGCTTCTAAAATCGGCCCTTGTTCAATGTGCAATTCAAAGAAAGCATGCATTTTTCGCGCGCCAGTTTCCTCGTCGCCAAGCCACCCAATGCGTTTAAGTTCATCGCCAAATTTCTTGCCGTCAGCATCGACGCGATCATAGGCCCAATCTTGGGTATGCAGCCCAGCAAATACGCCGGATGACAACATGGCGGGCGCGTAACGTGTGCCTTCCTCGTTGGTAAAATTTGTGACCACAATCGGATGCTTGGTGCGGATATCCAGATCATTCAATGTGCGCAGGATTTCAAGCCCGCCAAGCACGCCCAAGACACCGTCATACTTGCCCCCTGTCGGTTGTGTATCAAGGTGAGAGCCCACATAAACAGGCAAAGCATCAGGATCAGCACCTTCGCGGCGCGCAAACATATTGCCCATTTGGTCAAGACCCATGGTACACCCCGCGGCCTTGCACCAGCTTTCAAACAAATGGCGCCCTTCGCTGTCTTCATCGGTGACGGTTTGACGGTTATTCCCACCTGCAACACCGGGGCCAATTTTGGCCATTTCCATAAGGCTGTCCCATAGACGTTCGCCGTTGATTTTTAAGTTTTCGCCGATGGCAGACATAAAATTACACCTTAGTTTAGCAGACATTTAGCAGGTTGTTGGCCATCCAACCCTTTTGACCAACTGGTAAAAGTAGGCTAGCAGAGGCCTTTGATGTGTCAAGGAAATGCTTGGTCTTTTTAACAACTCTAATGGCGTTGCACCCAGATTTCGGGCGTTTGCTTTCAAAGTCGACCACAAACGCCCTATTCCGCAGCACATGCCCCCGGATTATTAGGATGTGTTGTCCAATTTGCGTAACTTCCGTCAACGGTTTGCCCCGTTCTGGGATCAACTGAACCAGCGGTTTGCGGCACCATAGTGATACAACCTTCGACAGGGCAGACCTCAACACACAAATTACAAGCGACGCATTCAGCATCAACAACAGAAAATTTGCGATCATCTGACATTGCGATGGCTTGATGCGAAGTGTCTTCGCAAGCCGCGAAACAACGCCCACAGCTGATGCAATCGTCTTGGTTAATACTGGCCTTGGCCACATAATTAAGGTTCAGATATTGCCAATCTGTTGTGTTAGGAACAGCCGCACCCATGAAATCCTGTATGGAAGTGTGCCCCTTTTCATCCATCCATTGTGACAAACCGCTGATCATTTCTTGGACAACCTTAAAGCCATAGGTCATGGCGGCTGTGCAAACCTGAACGTTCCCACAACCCAACGTGATATATTCAGCTGCATCCCGCCAAGTTGTGACGCCACCGATGCCTGAAATCGGAAACCCAGCCGTGGCCGGTGCGCGTGCAATTTCTGACACCATGGACATGGCGATAGGTTTTACAGCGGGGCCGCAATATCCCCCATGCGTGCCTTTGCCGTCAATTGATGGCTCTGGGCACATGGCATCCAAATCAACAGATACAATAGAATTGATGGTGTTAATCAAGGATACAGCATCAGCCCCCCCGCGCTTTGCCGCCTCAGCGGGCGCGCGAATATCTGTGATATTTGGGGTAAGCTTAACAATAACGGGTTTGGAATAGTACTTTTTGCACCAGCGCGTCACCATTTCAATATATTCTGGCACTTGCCCCACAGCGGCCCCCATGCCGCGTTCTGACATCCCATGTGGGCAGCCAAAATTAAGCTCGATACCGTCAGCACCGGTTGCCTCGACTTTGGGCAAAACCTCTTTCCAAGCCTCTTCCTCGCACGGGACCATCAGTGAAACAATTAAGGCGCGATCTGGGTAGTCTTTTTTGACACGGGTAATTTCCTCTAAGTTCACATCCAATGGGCGGTCAGTAATCAGTTCGATGTTATTTAGCCCCAAAACCCGTCGATCAGCCCCATGAATGACGCCATAGCGTGGTCCATTAACGTTGACGACAGGCGGCCCATCTGAACCCAGTGTTTTCCAAACAACGCCACCCCAACCAGCCTCAAAGGCGCGTCGAACGTTGTATTCTTTGTCCGTTGGTGGCGCAGAGGCCAACCAAAAAGGGTTTGGGCTTTTGATGCCAAGAAAGTCGGTGGTTAAATCGGCCATTTTACGCAGCTCCCATCAATGTTTCATGGATATCCATTGCGGCATCACGCCCTTCGGCAACCGCAGTAACAGTCAAATCATTGCCACCTGAGGCACAATCGCCCCCGGCCCACACACTGGCCCGCGATGTTCGCCCCGCGCCCGTTATCGCAATTTTGCGGCCTTCAAGTTTCAGATCAACATCTGCATTTAGCGTCTGACCAATTGCACTGAATACTTGATCCGCTGCAATCTGTATCATTTCACCCGTGCCAGACAATTTGCCCGCGTTTTGCGCCGTATATTCAAATTCGACAGCGGTTGCGGCCCCATTGCCTAGAACCGCATTTGGTTGAGCGTTGAACAACAATTTCACGCCATGAGACGCGGCAAGGTCTTGTTCATATCGACTGGCGCTCATTGCATCACGGCCACGGCGATATGCAATTGTCACTTGCTCGGCACCCAGCAGTTTTGATTGCACCGCAGCATCAACCGCCGTCATGCCACCGCCAATTACAACAACGTTTCGACCAATTGGGATTGTGGCAAGATCATTGGATTGGCGCAGATCATTAATGAATTTCACTGCGTCCTGCACGCCGTCTTTTTCACTTCCATCAATTGCTAAGGCGTTCACACCGCCCAAACCAACGCTCAGAAAAACAGCGTCAAAATCACTGGCAAGTTGATTCAGATGAATATCCCGCCCCAAACTTTGCCCATTTTCAATCGTGATGCCGCCGATAGACTTTAACCAATCAACCTCACTTTGGGCAAAATCATTTGTCGATTTATAGGCGGCAATTCCATATTCATTCAGCCCGCCCGCCTTGGGATTGGCATCATAAATCATCACTTCATTACCCAGCATCGCTAAACGATGCCCACACGACAGCCCCGCGGGCCCTGCCCCAACAATGGCAACTTTCTTGCCCGTCGATGCAGCCCTTTTGTAAGGATGTGCGTCTTGCGCCATCAAAGTATCAGTTGCGTGTCGCTGCAAACGCCCAATTTCTACAGGTTTCCCTTCGGCAACCTCGCGCACACAAACCTGTTCGCACAATTCTTCGGTCGGACAAACGCGTGCGCACATCCCGCCCAGAATGTTCATGTCAAAAATGGTTTTGGCCGCCGCTTCTGGTGTGCCGGTACTGATCTGACGAATGAACAAAGGGATATCAATGTCAGTTGGACAGGCCGTCACACACGGCGCATCATGACAAAAATAACATCGATCCGCCGCGACCTTAACTTCGTGGGGTTGCAAGGGCATATGCAAATCGGCAAAGTTGTTGGCCAATTCATCTTGGCCAAGGCGATTTGCGGCAATGCCTGGGGTCATCGAACTTGTCATGGGCTCTCCTACTTTGGCTATCAGGGACACCATGACACAGTTCTAAAATTTAGCAATTAAAAATTTGACCAAATGGTAAAATTACTAATTTGTATTCATTTTCATGCGGGCCTCGATCATGCCAGAATACCAACTCGACCCAAAAGGAATGGCCTCGTCATCAAAGTTATACTTTGGGTGATGGCACATCGCCGTGTCGCCATTTCCTAAGAAAATATAGGCCCCAGGGCGCTCCTCTAACATGTAACTGAAATCTTCGGCCGGCATGATTGGGTCAACATCGTCATCCACATTACCCGCGATGGATTTTGCCACCTCAGCTGCAAATACCGTATGTTCTGGTGTATTCATCGTGACCGGATATCCCCGTGACCATGCGATTTCCACTGTAGCGCCAAATGCCGATGCCGTACCTTCAACAATTTCGCGCACGCGCTTTTCCGCAAATTCGCGATATTCAGTATCAAGCGTTCGAACGGTGCCTTTCATGCGCACCTCATGGGCAATAACATTGCTGGCAACACTGTCGGTTTCAAATGTGCCCACAGTCAAAACAACGCGTTTTATCGGATCCACGTTCCGAGAGACAAGCGTTTGCAGGGAAACAACAATTTGTGCCGCAACTAAAGTTGTATCAATGGCATCATGCGGGGCGGCTGCGTGCCCTCCTTTGCCTGTGACGATAATTTCAAACTCATCGGATGAGGCCAAAAGTGCGCCGGGACGAATAGCAAACTGCCCAACAGGTTGGCCGGGCATATTGTGCATGCCGTATATTTCCTGAATGCCAAAGCGATCCATCATACCATCTTGGCACATTGCCAAACCACCTGCGCCACCCTCTTCGGCGGGTTGAAAAACCATCACGGCCTTGCCGTCAAAATTACGCGTTTCGCAAAGGTACTTTGCAGCCCCCAACAACATGGCCGTATGACCATCATGACCACAGGCATGCATTTTGCCTGGCGTTTGGGATGCGTATTCTAATCCGGTTGCTTCGTGAATTGGCAAGGCATCCATATCCGCGCGCAATCCAATTGCCTTGCCGCTGGCGATACTTTGGCCGTGGATAACACCCACCACACCAGTTTTTCCGACACCTTCAACCACCTCATCACAACCAAACTCACGCAGCAGTTCGGCAACGCGAGCAGCGGTGCGGTGCACATCATACATCAATTCGGGATGGATATGAAAATCATGACGCCATTCAGTAATTTCAGAATGCAGCTCGGCATATCGGTTTTTGATCGGCATGGGGTTTCCTTGAATTAAAGCACGTTTCAGTTCGACAATTGCAGAACAATGCTCATCCAACAACACTGAAATTTCAGGATATGATTTATCAAATGCTTTGTTTTAAAGTTGGGTTGTTGGCATTTTTAACGGCATCGTTAACCTGAAGGCCGCACCACCTTGCCCTGGAAGATAGGCAATTGATCCGCCCATGCGCTCCATAATCTCACGGCAAATTGCCAACCCCAACCCTGCACTTCCTGCCCCGCTTTCATCTGATAACCGCGAGAATTTTTCAAAAATAATGTCTCGGCTTTTGGCCGGGATACCTTTGCCATTGTCAATAAAGTCGATCACCACCATATCGCCCATTTGACCCGTGACGATCTTCAGTCGAGGCTGTTTTGCGATACAGTATTTACGGGCATTGGTGATCAAATTGATGATAACTTGGCTAAGTCTGCCAACATCGGTTGAAATAACAATGCCATCGCCCGCCCTTTGACGACTAATTTTTAGATCAGGCCCAAGATTAACATTTCGCGTTACCTTATCCAAAACCGCTCCCAAAGTGATGTCTTCGGCGGTCATTACGACCTGACCGTTTTCCAAAACACTAATGTCCAATAGGTCGTCCAGAATGCGTGTCAGTCGCATGGTTTCATCATGGATGATTGAGGAATAGCGGGTAATTTCCCCCTCACCAATGCCAGATGTATCGCGTAAAATTTCAGAAAAGGACCGGATCGATGTCATAGGGGTCCGCAGTTCGTGGCTGATTTGCGAAAGAAACGCGTCTTTTTGCACGGATAAATTCGTCAACTTATCATTCGCTTCGCCCAACTGACGGGCAATTATCGTCAATTCTTGTGATTTAGCCTCAAGCTGATTGGAATATTCTTTCATTTGAGCGGTTTCATCGGCCACGGCCATCAAATCTTGCACCGAAACGGCCGTGCCACCCGTAATTTGCGAAACCATCGCGTGGGCGGTCGCGGCACCAACGGACCCCGACAGAACCCGTTCCAAACGGTCAATGAATTGCGGTGTTGGGTCCGGCAAAGCGCCAGTCTTCCCTTGTTCTTGAGCCGAGACTTGGAACACTTTCAAAGCTTCTGAGGCGCCAATGATACGTTGCGCCATGACCAACAAATCCTCGGCCTCGGCGCGACTGCCAATCCAGCCACCAGGGGCGATGGAATGCTCAAAAACATTAACCATTTGCGCGCCTTGCAAGCGTTCCATTGGGTTCGGAAAGCTGACCAACGAAAAGACAGTAAACAAGAAGGTGTTGATCGACATGGACCAAATCAATGCGTGAACCTAGGGATCAAGCCCATCAATTCCAAAAAGTGCGCTTGGGCGTAACCAATGAATACCCCAAGGACCATCGGCCAAGAACATCACCGACATCAGGCCACCCTCGCCAAAACTGGGCAAAAACAGTGTGTAGGCCCAAATTGTAAAACCACCGATAAGGCCGGCCACCGCGCCCCAGCGAGTGGCACCGCGCCAAAAAATACCGCCGACTAGGGCGGGTAATACTTGTGCAACCCCCGCAAATGAAATCAGACCAATGGCGGCCAATGCCTCGCCACTGCCGGAAAGGCGAAAATAACCATAACCCAACCCTAGAACCGCGCCAATACTGATGCGGCGCGCCATCAGGATGGCTCGGCGCACGTCACCCGACATAGATGCGTTACTTTTGGTGTAAGCCAAATAAAGGGGCATCATAATGTGGTTTGATACCATTGTTGAAAGCGCAATAGACGCCACGATCACCATCGATGTTGCTGATGAAAACCCACCCAAGAATGCAAATAGCGCCAAACCACCTTGTCCCGCCGCAAGCGGCAAGGTCAAAACGAACAGGTCAGGATTTGACCCCTCTGGCAATGTAGAAAGACCCATCACGGCGATGGGCATCACGAACAATGACATCGCGAAAAGATATAAGGGAAATGCCCATGCTGCGGTTTTCAAATGCCGCTCGTCTGAGTTTTCAACAACCATCACTTGGAACATGCGGGGCAAACAAATAATCGCCGTAGCGGCCAAAAACGTCAGCCCGACCCAACGGCCCCCATTGAATTTTTGACTGGCGATGGCTGATGCATCCATGCGGGCTGCGATATCGCCCAAACCACCTGCGATGCCCCAAACGACGAAAATTCCAACTGCTAATAAGGCCAAAAGTTTAACAATTGCCTCTAGCGCAATCGCCATAACAACGCCGTGGTGACGTTCATTTGTATCCAAGTTTCGCGTGCCAAAAAGAATGGTAAAGAACGCCAATCCGACGGCGATCCACAACGCGGTGCCGTTCAAGTCCTCAAACTGCCATCCCTCAGAAGATGTTTCGGAAAACGCCTGAAAAGAAAGGGTTACAGATTGAAGTTGAAGTGCGATATAAGGCGTTGTTCCAACAACTGCCATCATCGTCACGATTACAGCCAACGCATTTGATTTCCCATAGCGCGAAGAAATAAGATCGGCGATTGAAGTGACGCGTTGCATGCGCCCAATGCGAACCAATTTTCGCAATATCCAATACCAGCCTACAAAAACCAATGTTGGACCCAAATAGATCGTTAGAAATTCCAAGCCAGATCGAGCAGCGTATCCAACCGCGCCATAAAACGTCCATGCCGTACAGTAGACTGATAAGGACAAAGTATAGATAATCGGGGATCGCAACCAGCCGCGGTTGCCGGCGCGTTCTGCCGCAAAAGCTACTGCAAAAAGCAACGCCACATAAGCAAACGAGACAGCAATCAGCAGGTTAATCGACACTACTGTTCTTCCGTTTCTTTACCACGTTTTGCAAAAACGCGCGTCAGTATGGCTGTCAAAAGAATGAGCACAATCCAAATTGCAAAGAAATAGATACCAACACCGGACAACGAACGAGGTACGGCGCCCGACAACATTATGCCCGGCACGACAACAAAGAATATGCCGAGAAACGGCAGGAACCTTAAAGCATCGACAATTCGGCGCAGTCGATACCCATCGGATTCCAAAAATACGGGGCGATCTTCTTTATTCATCGGGCAAGCAGATCGTTGATAGTGCTAACTATTTCCTGATTTGAAAATGGCTTTGTCATGAACTTATCGACCTTAAAACTCTCGGCCAAAGCGCGGTCTTTTTCTTGACCTTTTGCTGTTAGCATAAGAACTGGAAGTTGTTGCGTCGCAGTTTCTGCCCGCAAATCACGTAAAATATCAAAACCATTTTTGTTAGGCAGCATGACATCAAGAACTATTAGATCGGGTGCCTCGCGATCAATTGCCTCAAGCGCTGTGGCTCCATCTGCGTGCGTAGCGACAGTAAATCCATCCCTATTTAGCAGAAACCTAAGGGCCTCTGTAATGTTCGGTTCATCCTCTATCAGTAAAACGTGATGCCCCATATTCCCCCCAATGGTACCCGTACAAATGCTAAATAATGTTCATGTCCCAGTTTGGACAACAGTCTATGCACCGAACTTCGCCTCTGTCAAAGGAAGTTAAACAGAAGTGCTGTTACGCCGCGCCCGACAATCTGACCGCGGGCAAATTTGACAGGTCGGTCCTATAGGCGTCGCCTCGGCAAAATCATCATCGATCTTCATCATTATCATTGTCGATGTGACCACTAATGGCGCATTGAATAATGGTGTTGGTGCGACTTCTGCCACTGCATAGCATTGAAATTTGGCACCCGATGGGGTTTCCACGATTTGCGCCAAGGGCAATCCTGGTTGTGCAAGGGCTTGATACATGGGCCAAAGTGGGCAGGCAGCGCCCGTGAGAGGTAAAGCAAATCCTTCGATTGGTTTTCGCAAAATGATGCTGCCGGATAGATCACAGCGGATCAATCCAACGTCAGGATAGCTTTCCGAGTTAGGCAGATTAGACAACCGGACCAGAACACGCCCCAACGGTTGTTGCAAATATTGCGCTATTGCCGCTGGGTTAAATCCGTGGCTAGCGATCGCATTCTGCACCTTCGCCAATGGCATATCCGTGGCATCTGCTTTGTAGTCTTTCAATCGCTTTTGAACAATTTCCGCACCCGCGCCGCTGGGGAAATCTTCCTGCGTTTGTAAGTTTTGCGGTTCTGTATCGTTTTCTAGTTCTGGGAAATGGTAGTTATTTTTTGCAAAAAACGCCTCGACGGTGGCACCTGTGCCCGCCCCTTCGTGGTTTTCTGTCGCCATGGTTTCAAAATAAGACACCAAAGATTGCGCCGTATCGGCAAGGCGTGCGCTGTCTTCAAAAACGTTGGTTTGAAAACGGCGCTGCCAATCGCGATCAATGTCAGGTGTTTGCGCCAAAATTGATGCCGTTGAACGAATTGAGGTTACCGCAGTTAACACCTCGTGAAGGCTTTCGCTCAAAACCGGATCATGGGCGAGGCGATCAGACATCAACGCAACACGACGTTCCATTTCAGTTAACTGATCAGATTGTTGCTCAATCAATGCCGCCCAACCTGGGAACCGCGACAAAAACTGATCAACATTTGCCTCTTCCACATCAATCTGTGGCGCATTTGAAGCCGCGTTTTTCAAACCAGCAACAACGGCCGCGGCACCGCCTTGCGTTAGCGCTATCGGCTCGACAGCAAGTGTTGTTGCCAATGAAACAAGTAATTTGCCGCCGATTCTACGCTTATTGTGTTCGATCAAATTTAGGTAAGCCGGAGAAATTCCAACTTTGAGCGCCAAATCACCTTGTCGCAAACCAAGATCAATCCGTCGCTCGCGTATTCTGCTTCCGGTCTGTCCTTCATTTTTCATTAAAAATCCTTAATTCCCGAGCACTTGGCACAGCGTTTGTTATTTTTTTTACAACTAACCTTGATGACATGTGTATTTATTTACAAAATAATTGTTAAAATTGAAAGGCTTGTTGCGAAATTTTCTAACTATGGGCGATACTGTGGCCACTTGACTACCGAGGGTGATGCGTACTGAGGAGGTGCGTATCGCTTGAAATCAAATAAGGGAGGATTTTCATGTCCAAATCTAATTTCACTCGTCGTGGTTTGCTAAAAACAGGTGCCGTTGCCGGCGCAGGTCTAGCAGTTCCTACGATTTTTGACGGCTCTGTATGGGCTGGAAGCCACAGCGGATACCGTAACGCCCCACAAGGTGATACAGTAACGTTTGGTTTTAACGTACCACAATCAGGTCCATATGCTGACGAAGGCGCAGACGAACTACGCGCTTACAAATTGGCTGTTGAGCACTTGAACGGCGAAGGCGACGGCGGTTGCTTGAGCACATTCTCGTCACAAGCACTTAACGGTGCAGGCGTTTTGGGTAAAAAAGTTGCTTATGTAACTGGTGACACTCAAACTAAATCAGACGCTGCTCGTGCTTCTGCTAAGTCTATGATCGAAAAAGACGGCGCTATCATGATTACTGGTGGTTCTTCATCAGGTGTTGCGATCGCTGTTCAAGGTCTATGTCAAGAAGCTGGCGTTGTATTCATGGCTGGTTTGACACACTCAAACGACACAACTGGTAAAGATAAGAAAGCCAACGGCTTCCGTCACTTCTTTAACGGTTACATGTCAGGTGCTGCTTTGGCGCCAGTGTTGAAAGGTGCTTACGGTTCTGATCGTCGCGCTTATCACCTAACAGCTGACTACACATGGGGCTGGACACAGCAGGAATCAATCCAAGCAGCAACTGAAGCTGTTGGTTGGCAGACTGTTAACAACGTTCTTACACCACTTGCGACTACTGACTTCTCGTCATACATCGCGCCGGTTCTGAACTCTGGTGCTGACGTTCTGGTTCTGAACCACTACGGCGGAAACATGGTCAACT
>ERZ1048872.2823-NODE-2823-length-11893-cov-4.352255_pt1 | contig 11893 bp, 7 predicted proteins | sample MGYA00383100_ERZ1048872 | MGnify/ENA primary metagenome ERZ1048872 (study PRJEB29581, sample SAMEA5548370) | metagenome | biome: marine; feature: coastal; material: water | depth 50 m | study: Short-term variability in the microbial, nano- and picoplankton... | reverse complement strand
CATCCCCGACTTGATCTCGTCATCGCGGATGATGCGCCCCTCGTCCGTCTCGATGAGGAACACCCGGCCGGGCTCGAGCCGACCCTTCTCGACCACCTCGGCGGTCGGGACCTCGACCACTCCGACCTCACTGGCCATGACGACCAGGTCATCCGCTGTCACCCAGTAGCGACTGGGGCGCAGGCCGTTTCGATCCAGGACGGCACCCATCACGGTTCCGTCGGTGAAGGCGATGGACGCCGGTCCGTCCCATGGCTCCATCAGCGACGCGTGGTACTGGTAGAAGGCCCGACGTTCGTCGGACATCTCGGTGTGGTTTTCCCACGGCTCCGGAATCATCATCAGAACCGCCTCGGGAAGCGAGTAGCCCCCCATGGTGAGGAGCTCGAGGGCCTCGTCGAAGCCGGCACTGTCACTGGCCCCCGGCGTGCAAATCGGAAACAGCCGCTTGAGGTCGCCCGGAATCGTGTCGGTGGCCAGCAGGGCCTCACGGGCCCGCATCCAGTTGCGGTTGCCCTGCACGGTGTTGATCTCCCCGTTGTGGGCGATGTACCGGTACGGATGGGCCAGCGGCCACGAGGGGAAGGTATTTGTAGAGAACCTGGAGTGCACGAGGGCCAGCGCGCTCTCGACCCGCTGGTCAGTCAGATCCAAAAAGAAGGTGGCCAACTGGGTGGTGGTGAGCATCCCCTTGTAGACGATCGTGCGGGACGACAGGGAGGGGAAGTAGACGCCGTGAGCGTCGACGCCAGCGTGGTCCAGGAGGGAGATCTCGTGCTCGGTACGTTTCCGGACCGCGTAGACCAGCCGGTCCAGGTCGATGCCCGACGGCCGGGAACCTTCCTCGGTAGCCGGCGCGGTCAGGAAGAGTTGACGAAAGATCGGCTCAGTCGACCGAGCGGCCTTGCCGATCATCGAGTCGTCGATAGGCAATTCGCGCCATCCGAGAACCTCGAGGCCCTCGGATTCGGCGATGGCCTCCACTAGGACCATGGCCTCGTCAGCCAGGGCTGTCACGTTGGGGAGGAAGGCGATACCGGTGGCATAGGCCCCAGCCTCGGGAAGGTCGAAGTTGACCGCTGACCGGTAGAAGCCGTCGGGAACTTGGATCAGGAGGCCGGCGCCATCACCGGTGTCTATTTCGGCACCGAGGGCCCCACGATGCTGCATGCGGCAGAGGGCGCCGATGCCCAACTCGACGATCCTGTGGCTCGCATGACCGCGCAGGTGACAGACGAAGTTGACGCCGCAGGCATCGTGCTCAAAGCGCGGGTCGTAGAGCCCCTGAGCTGCCGGAAGATCCCGGCGGAACACAGGCGTACCCAGACGTGGGGTCGGATCGCTCTGGTCGACATGCATGAGATTCGAGGTCGTCTCCTTGACGCGGCGGCGGTGCCGCCTGGGAGATCGCCCGGAACAACGTCGGTCGGAGCGATGGCCTCCGTCGAGTTCCCGTCGCCGGGCACCTCAGGAGGCCTGTGGACCCACCAGAATAGCGGGATGCCTACCGTAGACAAAGACCGGGCGAGTGACCTCTGTCGATACGTCGATGCCTCCCCCAGCCCGTTCCACGCCGTCGCCGAGTCGGTACGCCGCCTCGAGGAGGCCGGATTCCGCGGACTGGACGCCGATGACACCCGTCCGGATCCGGGCCGGTGGTATCACCGTTCAGGCGGTGCCCTGGTGGCCTGGGTCGACGAAGGTCGATCGCCGGATGCCCCTCTGCGGATAATCGGGGCGCATACCGATAGCCCGAATCTTCGGGTCAAGCCACTCCCCGACCATGGGGGTCTGGGCCTCCGACAGGTGGGCGTCGAGGTCTACGGCGGCGTTCTACTGAACTCCTGGTTGGACCGCGACCTCGGCGTGTCGGGTCGGCTCGTACTCCGTGAGGGTGCCGGCCGGTCCGTGCGACTGGTGCGCGATGACCGCCCGGTGGCTCGTATTCCCCAACTGGCCATCCATCTGGATCGCGGGGTAACCGATAAGGGCCTGGTCCTGAACGCCCAGAACCACCTCTCGCCGGTCATGGGTGCCGGACTAGCGGAACCCGGGGCCTTCGTCGGATCGCTGGCCGTCCTGGCCGACGTGGACCCGTCCGACGTGCTGGCTTTCGATGCCATGTTCCACGATCTCTCCCCCTCGATCCTTTCGGGACCGGCTACCGAATTCGTGAGCGCGCCCCGACTGGACGATCTGCTGTCATGCCATGCGGGCACAGAGGCACTCATTACTGCCGCTGGTTCAACGGGCGGCTCCTCGGGCAGCAAGCCGGACGTTGTTCTGGAGCGTGAGGGCACCGGCGTACCGGTCCTGGCGTTGTTCGACCACGAGGAGGTTGGCAGCATCTCGGCTACCGGAGCAGGTGGTCCGCTTCTGGTTCGCACCCTGCGCCGATTCGTGGGGCTTGACGACCGCCGGATTAACGGTGCGCTCGTCCTCTCAGTCGACGGTGCCCACGGCACCCATCCCAACTACCCAGATCGACACGACGGCGATCACCCCGTGCTGCTCAACGGCGGCCCGGTCCTGAAGTTCAACGCGAAGGAGCGATACGCCACCGATGCGCCAGGGGCTGCCGAGGTTCGGGATCTTGCTGAGCGGGCCGGGGTACCGCTGCAGTCGTTCGTGAGCCGTTCCGATATGCCGTGCGGCTCGACCATCGGCCCGTCCACCGCTGCCGAAACCGGTTTGCGGACCGTGGACCTCGGGGTGGCTCAACTGGCCATGCACAGCGCCCGGGAGTTCTGTGGAAGCGAGGATCCTGCGCTGCTCGGCCGTCTACTGGATGCAGTCCTGGCCGGTTGACAGTACGCGCTGGTCAGCGGTGTCGACCGCGACGTAGTCGGATTCGCATACCCCGAGTGGCACCGTCCACCGCCCGGTAGGGCGCCACCAGCATCAGGAGCATCGGGAAGATCTCGAGCCGACCGATCAGCATCAGGACTGCCAGGGCCATTCGTGCCGGGGTTGAATAGGCGTCGGCGAACGAAGCCGTCGGCCCGGCATCACCCAAGGCCGGGCCCATATTCCCCAGCGAGCCGATGACCCCTCCCGCCGCTGTGATCAGATCGGTACCTAACGCCGCAACGACCATGGTCCCGACGACCACCAACAGGCCGTATACGACCATGAACCCGGCAATTCGCTCCACCAGGTGTTCGGGAACCGTGTTTCGGCCCTGCCTGACGAGCAAGATTGCCCGGGGACGTCGGAAGGACCGCAGTGTCCGGTAGGCGTGGGAAAGGCCGACCCGAAGACGCATCACCTTCACACCACCAGCCGTCGAGCCCGTGCAGCCTCCGAACACCAGGAATAGAAGCAGAACCATCTGGGGTCCCGACGACCATGAGGTGAAGTCCCCTGCACTCCCCTCACCCGTGGCGTTACCGAAGCCGCTGCTTGTTCCGAGGGTCACGACGTTGAAGATCGCCGACCGGAGTGATCGCCCGAGGCCCATGCCGTCGTCGACCAGCAGCAGTGTCACCAGCAGGGTCCCCATGGCAATCATGGCCAGGTAGCCCCGGAACTCCGGGTCATGGTGATGGCCGATCCGGCGCCTTCGAAGCATCCTGCTGTGCAGGGTGAAGTTCGCCCCGCCGAGGAGCATGGCCACAATCAGTACCGCCTCGATGGACAGGCTGTCCCAATGGCCAATTGACGCATCCTTGGTGGAGAACCCGCCTGTCGACGCTGTACTCAGGGCATGGGCGACCGCATCGAACGGCCCCATCCCCGCGCCAAACAGACCAACGGCCACCAACATGGTGAACCCGGCATATATCCCCCAGAACCAGATCGCCGTAGTGGAGATACGCGGTGCCAGGCGGTCCACCCCCATCCCCGGCGCCTCGGCGTCGATGAGGCCAAGGCCGCTGGACCGGAGCGACGGAAGAACCATTACCACCAGCACAACGATGCCCATACCGCCCGCCCACTGCGTGAGTTGGCGATACATAAGGATGCCCGGCCCCTGGGACTCGATCGGGTTGTGGCCACCAAAGACCGTGGACCCGGTACAGGAGAAACCGGAGATCGACTCGAACAGGGAATCGGCCAGCACGATGGCCCACGGGCGTCCTGCCACGGCAAACGTCCCTGCAAGGAGGTACGGCAGTGCCCCCAGCAGCGAAGCCACCAACCAGGTCGTTCCGACGGCACTGAATACCGCCGCCTGATCCTGAGAATCAGGTTTGGCCACGTGGAACAGCACCAGCCCGATCAGCCCGGTGACCGCCGTGGCCGTGCCCAGAGCGACGACATCACGTCCGTCGACCGCTGCAACCAACGTCGCCATGGCCATGCCAACTGCCACGAACAACAGCGCCATGCCGACCACGCTGGCCGTGGTGCTCGCCCAACGGTCACCGAACGGGAGTCGGCGGAATGGACTCACCGGGCCGTCCCCGGGGAGGGCCGGCGCCCACCAGTCGTACGGCCCAGACTGGTAGTCAGACGTCGTCGGAAACGGACCCGATCACGGATCAGAGTCGTACCGGCGCCAAGGGCCACTATTGCCGGGTACACAGACAGGCGTCCCACCACCATGGCGGGCAGGAGGGCCAGTCGGACGCCGCCGGGCCAGGACCCGACGTCCACCAGGGTGCCATCTAACGTCCGAACCGGCCCGGCCGTCGAAATGGCATGGACCGCAGCACCCAGGGCTGTAGCGAGTTCCAGGCCCGCTGAGGCCACCACCGCTGCGGTCAGGAAGAGCACGCTAACGAACAGGAACTGGGTCACCACGACACGAGCCAGCGTGTCCTCCGCGGCGATCCGGCCGCCCAGCCGGGCCGGAATGACAGCCCGTGGGTGGAGCTGTCGAAGCAGCTCCCGGGTGGCCACCCGAGCCAGAATCCGGTGTCGGAGGATCTGGAAGCCGCCGCCGACCGAACCGGTCATCGGCCCGATCGAGACGAGGCCGAGCAGCAACACCGGCGCCGCCGGCGCCCAGTTGCCACCCGGAGTCGACGGGAATCCGGTTGTGGTGACCGCGGCGGTCACAGTGAAGGCAGCGCGCCGGATCCCATCAACGCCCGACCCGTCGGTCCACAGCAGGAACAGGATCGAGCCAACTATCAGGAGACACAGGTAGGCCTGAAGCTCTGCGGATCGTAGAAGAGAACGGGCCCGGCCAACACCGAGTCGCCACAGCACCACGAGACTCGTACCGGCAATAGCCATACCGATCACGGCTACCCACTGGGCCCCCGCCGATTCGAGGTCCGGGCTGCTCACCAGTCCGCCGGTTGAAGCGGTGGCCATGGCCAGAAGCACGGCATCCAATGGCGCCACCCCAACCAGCAGGAAGCCGATCAGGGTAAATGCAGACGCCAGACCATGGACGACGAACAGATGTCGCACCGCCGTAGCCGGATCGGGGGCCATGGGGCGTCGGCCGCCTCGCCGCGACCGGTCGGCGAACTCACGCCCTGCTCCGAAGAAAGGCAAGACAGCGACCGCCAACAGGAGTGCGCCGATACCTCCCAACCACTGGGCACCGCCGACCAGAAATCGCACGGCATGATCCGCTGGGTCGACCGGATTGGCCTCCAGAGCCGTGGTGGTGGCCGACGTGCCGGCCCGGAACAGTGCGTCCACCAAGCTGGTCGCCGGATCGACCAGCAGGAAGAGACCGGTCACCGTCCCGATGAAGAGCACCAGGCTGGCGGCGAAGGCGCACAACACGTCGGCATCGCGGATCCGATCCGGCGGGCGGACCCATACGGCGATCACCGCGGCCATTAGCCCGGCAGCCCCTCCGACGACGAGAAGGGCCGTCGTATCGTCGCCGTCGCCGAGCAGGTCAACCAGCCCGGCCGTCACGGCCAGCAGGAAAGTGGCACCCAACGCAGCGGCTATAGACCACGCGGTGGCGGCCGCCCACGAAGGCCAGGGTGCACCTCCGCCGCTCCGAGGCCTGAGTTCAGACCTCACCGGACGATTCATCCGGACCGCCGACCTAGCCGAACAGCGAGGAGAGGTGGGTGGCCTGCCCCGGACGGACCACAGCAATCACGTGGTCACGTGGCCGCAGAGTGCTCCGTCCTCTCGCGATCTGGGCCTTCCCGTCGCGCACGATGGCGCCGATCAGTACGTCTTCGTGGAGCCCGAGCTCGGAAATCGTCTTGCCGTCGCACCTGCAACCCGGGGACACGGCGAACTCCAGAACCTCGGCGTCACCGTGGAGGGACGTCGCGACGGCAGCCACCGTGTCGCCCTCACCGCGCACGAACCGGAGAACACTGTTGGCAGTGGCCGTCCGTGGGCTGATGGTCGCATCCACTTGGTGGGCCTCGAGAAGGTCCAACAACTTCAGTCGGTGCACCACGGCAATGGTCTCGGTTCCCTGGTCCCGCCGACCGCCGGTGGAATCGCTAGCCGATTTGGCGTACAGGCAGGCCAACACGTTGGCGTGATCCTCGCCGGTCATGGCAACCACCACGTCTTGACGGGCAACCTCGGCCTCGTCCAGCAGGACGGCATCGGTGATGTCTCCGTGGTACACGAGAGCTCGGTCCAGGTTCTCCGCCAGATAATCGGCCCGGGCCTTGTCCATTTCGATGATGCCAACCGATCGGCCCTGGGCAAGCAATGACTCGGCCAGCAACTCGGCAGTCCGGCCGCCGCCCAGGAGGAGCACGCGGTCCGAGCGTTGGCTTTCCATTCCCATACGAGTCGTCACGTCTTCAAGATTGTCCTTCTTGCAGACGACGGTGATGAGGTCCCCCTCACGAAGGGTCCAGTCCCCGCGGGGAACGGCTGTCCGTTCCAAGTCCTCGCCATTGTCCCGGCGGGTGATCGAACCCACGATGAAGCCCCAGTCGGGCTCCAGTTCCCGACCCAGTTCCCGTAGCGATTTCCCCACTAACGGGGCAGCACCGGGGAGGCGGGCGGTAAGTACCACGACCTCGCCGCTAGCCATCTCGTCGAATTCCAGCACCCCGGTGAATCGGATGAGGCGGCGTACGGCATGGGCCACCTCCTCATCGGGGTCTATAACCAGGTGGTCGTCGACTCCTTCGAACAGCGACACCGCCTGGGCCCGACGCAGGGAGCGGGACTCCACCCGGACAATGGTCTTGCTCACACCGGCCTTGCGAGCCATGAGGGCACACAAGATGTTGACCTCGTCGCGTTTGGTCACTGCAACCAGCAATTCGGCCTTCCCGACACGCGCCTCGGTCAACACCTCGGGGTCAGTACCGCTACCACGGAGGATCTCGACGTCGAGTTCGGACTGGATCCGTCGGACGCGTTCACCACTGACTTCGATGATCGTCACGTCGTGTCCCTGGGAACTGAGACGGTCGGCTACGTAGGTACCGACCTCGCCGGCACCCACCACGATGATTCTCACCTCACGATCATCGCCCACCGGGAGACCCGGGGGGTGGCATGCCCGCCCAATCGACCTGTCCAGGTCAGCAATCCACGACCGGAACGTGGATTGCCAGGATCAGGCGCTCGGCCGGATCACGCCAACCTCGGTCACCAATATGTCGAGGGGAACGTCCCATGCCCGGGCAGCTAGCGAGCCAACAACCTGGAGGTCGTGGCAGAGACCGATAAGGAGCGGACCGGAGGAACGGTCGCCGATCAACCCGGCAAAGGTCCGGTCATAAAACCCGGCACCGTGGCCTATGCGGTTGCCCTTCCGGTCGGCGGCCACTAGGGGAACCAGCACGACAGCCAGGGACATCGGATCGACGTCGAGACCCTCGTCGGGCTGGCGGATACCGAAGGGACCCTGGGTGAGCGGGCCGCCAGGCACCACGAATTGCAACGCCTGACCGGGGGTGGTCACCGGAAGGGCTACCCGGAGGTCCGGATCATCGAGCAGGGCCGCCGGGTCGACCTCTCCCCTCACCCCGAGATACGCACCGACTATCCCTGGTGCCTCCATCTCGAAAAGCGACCGGAGCCTCTGGACCACCGTGTCTGAATGGCGCGCGACGACATCCGGCGGCAGGGCCTGCCTCTGAGCCAACATCTCGATCCTGAGTTCGTTCAAATCTCGGTCATCTTCACCGTGCTCCACCAGCTCATGCTGGCCGACCCACTCGCCGACCGCCAGCATCTGTTCCCGATAATCACGACTCAGATCGTCGACCAACGGGTCGCACTCACTAGAGTGCCTTCGGCCCCGTGACGATCCCGCCTCCCTGGCGTGCGCCGGATGCCCGCTCGCCCCGATGAACACGGGCGGGTCGAGAACCGTTTCACTCACCAGGAGACTCTTCCTTGGACGCCATCCCATATCTGGCAGGCGCATCGGCCATTCTCGGCCTTCTGCTAGCCGGATTCTTTTTCAGCAATGTGAAGGCCGCCTCGCCCGGCGATGAACGCATGGTTTTCCTGATGACCGAGATTCAGAAGGGCGCCCGGGCCTTCCTCAAGCAGGAATACAGCTGGGTGTCGATCTTCGTAGTCGTCATGGCACTCATCATCGGCATCCTGATCGCCCCGGCCGCTGCCATCACCTACGTGATCGGCGCCGTCCTTTCGGCCCTGGCGGGCTACATCGGCATGACGGTGGCCACCATGGCCAACGCCCGAACGACCGAAGCAGCCAAGTCCGGCCCCGGCAAGGCACTACCCATCGCCTTTCGCGGTGGCGCCGTGATGGGTTTCTCCGTCGCCGGTCTGGCACTCCTGGGCCTAATGGCCGTTTACGTGATCTTCGTGCTGGCCCTCAAGGTCGACGATGCCTTCGAGGTCGTGACCGCTTACGGCTTGGGAGCCTCATCCATCGCCCTGTTCTCTCGAGTGGGCGGTGGGATCTACACCAAGGCCGCCGACGTCGGCGCCGACCTGGTCGGCAAGGTAGAAGCAGGGATTCCCGAGGACGACCCCCGGAACCCGGCAACCATTGCCGACAACGTGGGCGACAACGTGGGTGACGTGGCCGGCATGGGTGCCGACCTCTTCGAGAGCTACGCCGGCTCTATCATCGCTCCCATCTCGCTGGTGGCGTTCGCGCTCGGCCTGGGTGCCGAGCAGGCCAGCGCGATCACCAACATCTCGCTGCTGTCGTTCCCGATGGCCATTGCCTTCGCCGGAATGATCGCCTCAATCATCGGCTCCTTCCTGGTCAAGGGCGGCACGTCGACTGATTCCAAGGCGCTCTCCAAGGCACTCCACATGGGCACCAACGTGGCCATGGGACTTACCGTGATCGCCACCTTCGGCATCGCCTACTGGCTGTTCGGCGACAACCCCGAGTTCGAGTCCCCGCTCGGTCTGGCCATCGCCGTGATCGGCGGCCTGCTGGTCGGATGGGCACTCGGCAAGACCGCCGAGTACTACACCTCGGACCATTTCGCTCCCGTGAAGAAGATCGCCGGCCAAACGGCGACCGGACCGGCCACCACAATCCTCGGCGGCATCTCTGCCGGCATGATCTCGGTGGCCGCATCGGTCGGCCTCCTCGCCATCGGTGTGGGCGTCGCCTACTGGGGTGGCGAGATGGCGTTCGACTCCATTGGCAACCTCGACGGCGGGATCTATGGCATCGCCGTAGCGGCCATCGGCATGCTGGCCACCACCGGCGTGGTCGTGTCGGTCGACGCCTACGGGCCGATCGCCGACAACGCCGGCGGTATCGCCGAGATGGCTGAGCTAGACCCAAGCGTCCGAGAGGTCACCGATGCCCTGGACTCCCTAGGGAACACGACAGCAGCAGTGGCTAAGGGCTTCGCTGTCGGCTCGGCGGCCCTCACTGCCCTCGCGTTATTCAAGAGCTTTGAGTTCGCCGTGGCGCAGGCGGGTGGTTCGCTCAGCCTCGACGTTGGTCAGGTGGAGGTGTTCATCGGCCTCTTCCTCGGCGCCATGCTGCCGTTCCTATTTGCCGCACTCACCATCGACGCCGTTGGCCGCGCCGCCCAGGAGATGATCGAAGAGGTCCGTCGACAGTTCCGGGAGATCCCGGGCCTTCGAGAGGGCCAACCGGGCGTCAACCCGGATTCGGCGCGTTGTGTGGCCATCTCGACAGCCGCATCCCTTAAGGAGATGATCATCCCCGGTGCACTCGCTGTAGTGGTTCCCCTCGTGCTGGGCTTCATCAGCGTGGACACGCTCGGAGGCTTCCTCGCCGGTGCCCTCGTCTCCGGCTTCTGTCTTGCCATCTTCATGGCCAATGCCGGTGGCGCCTGGGACAACGCCAAGAAGTACATCGAGGCCGGCGCCCTAGGCGGCAAGGGGTCGGACAACCATAAGGCGGCCGTGGTCGGCGACACCGTGGGTGACCCCTTCAAGGACACTTCGGGCCCGGCCATGAACATCCTCATCAAGGTGATGACGATCGTCTCGCTGGTATTCGCCTCGGCCTTCGTCGGCTGATTCGTCGGTGGGCCGCACGGGCGCCTGACCGACTCGCAGTTGTCTGCCGTACAACAGGACCAGCGGAGTGATCTCAGCCAGGAAGCACGATCATCGGGTCCTTGGGCTCGCCACCGGTGCGGACCTCGAAGTGAAGGTGGGGCCCGGTCGACCAGCCGGTCGATCCGCACTTTCCTAGTACCTCGCCCTTGTCGATCCGATAGCCCGTCGACACATGGAGCACCTCCTGATGCGCGTACAGCGTGATGACCGGACCCTCGTGCTCGATCAGAACCACGTTGCCGTATCCGGACTTCATGCCCGCGAAGATCACCTTGCCTGCCTTGGCGGCCCAGATCGGCTGACCTCGAACACAACCGATGTCCACCCCGTTGTGCTGACGCATCGTTCCGAAGATCGGGTGCTTACGGGGACCGAACCAGGACGTCAGGCGACCCTCCATTGGCATGATGAACCCCTGCCCGGATTCCTTGGTGAGATCCGGGGCCGATCTACGAAGCTCTTCGGCGATGAGGTTGTCAATCAGGATCGCCATCAGGTATTCCTGCCGCTCAAAGCTCCTGATCTCGGCCTCGTAGTCCAGAATGCGGTCCCGGAGCTCGCCCTGCGCGTCCTCCTTCGCGGCGATCCTGCGGTCCAAGACGAGGATTGACGATTCCAGTTCACGCTGCCTGGCCTGGGCGTCGGCGATGGCCTCATCGGCGGACCGTGCGACGTCTTCGAGGTCGGATTCCAGTGCCCGCATCCGATCGACCAAATCCCCCCGATCGCCGGTCACCGCATCGAGGATGGCGGCACGCCGGACACCGGCGGTTAGGTCTCCGGACTCCAGGAGGCTCCCGGGCCGGATCCGACCGATGTAGACATCGACGGCTAACTCCCGAATCCGGCGTCGAAGATTGGCCACCTCGGCGGAGATTTCGTCGGACTGGACCCATCGGAGGGTGGCCTCGGCCTCGGCGGCCTCGATGGCCTGCCGAGCAGCAAGGATCTTGGCTTCCTGGAGAGCCACGGCATCATCAAGGGCGTGCAGTGCGTCTGAAACCTGATCGTCAGCGGCCTCCACCAACCCGAGAGCTTCAGCCGCCTCAGCCGCCAGGCCCTTGGCCGACTCCCGGCGATCGCGTGCGTCCCGGATGGAGTCGGTGTCTTTGACCGCTCCGGCCGGCACGGCCACCAAGAGCGTTCCGATCAACGACGAAGCCATCAGGCCGGCCAAAACGGCGGCCTGCAGTCGACGGGCCCGCCGGGCGGGCAACCGTCCACGGAACGGAACAGGGGTGGGGGTGGGTCGAAGCGGCAAGGTGATAATTGGGAATCGTCTCGGCCGAGAGGGTACCCGTGGGTTCCATGGCGATCGGGGGCAGGTGGTAGACCATCGCGCATGGCACCCACTAGTCGCCCGCTCGCCGACCTACGGGTACTCGACCTGACAGATGGTCGGGGCGACATCTGCGGTCGACTCCTGGCCGACCTTGGCGCCGATGTCCTAAGAATCGAGCCGCCCACCGGGGTGGAGTCCCGCCGGAAGGCTCCCTTCGGGCCCGACGGG
>ERZ1048872.2822-NODE-2822-length-11894-cov-5.112847_pt1 | contig 11894 bp, 9 predicted proteins | sample MGYA00383100_ERZ1048872 | MGnify/ENA primary metagenome ERZ1048872 (study PRJEB29581, sample SAMEA5548370) | metagenome | biome: marine; feature: coastal; material: water | depth 50 m | study: Short-term variability in the microbial, nano- and picoplankton... | reverse complement strand
ACAAGGCGCTGCATGCGTTGAACATAAAAGGGCGTGTTCTTTAATTTAGAAGGCATGGTGAAACGATCCAATACCAAAGGAGCATGGGCGACAAATAGGACCAAATCAGCGGGCGCGTCTTTGGACAGTGTTCCGGCATCAAGGCCCAAGCGGCGCGCTGGATTTAGTGACATTGCGCGGAACAGTTCAGGCAGGGTTAGATCGCCGGAATGAAACAGGCGCAGTGCGGCTGGTAGAAGCGTTTCAAGGGCGACGGCACCAGAGGCGGCCTCTTCATATGGCAGGCGTTTTGATTCCTCGTCTTGCGGGGTATGCATCGAGGAAATCACGTCGATGAGACCGCTTGCGACTGCATCGATCATTGCTTGACGGTCATCTTCGGATCGAAGGGGCGGTTTGATTTTGAAAAAAGTTCGATAATCGCCGACATCAAACTCGTTAAGTGTCAGGTGATGGACGTTAACGCCTGCAGTGACATCTAAACTGGCATTTTTTGCGCGCTGAAGTGCTGGCAAAGAGGCCGCTGTTGAGAGGTTGTCGGCGTGATATTTGGCACCTGACATTTCTACCAATGCCAAATCGCGCTCCAATCCCATACGTTCAGCAATTGGGGAAACTGACGGCAATCCGCGAAGGGTTGCGAATTTCCCAGAAGTTACTGCAGCGCCATTTGAAAACGAGGGGTCTTGTGGGTGTGCAATGACCAGTGCGCCAAGGGATTTTGCATAAGTCAGGCAACGGGCGAAAACTTTGGGGTTTTGCACCACATGATCACAATCAGTGAAAGCGGCGGCCCCTGCATCGCTTAGAAAGCCAATTTCAACCATTTCGCGGCCGTCACGATCGCGCGTCAGGGCGGCCATAGGTCGCATTCTGACAGGGGATGCCTCGTTTGCGCGACGTGTTACGAATTCCAAGGTTTCTGGGCTGTCGATTGTTGGTGTCGTATCGGGGCGCGTGACCATGGTGGTGACGCCACCTGCGGCGGCGGCCATGCCTGCTGTTCGAAAGCTTTCTTTGTGACGTTCGCCGGGTTCACAAACTTTGACGCCAATGTCGACAATGCCTGGGGCCAGATATTTACCTTGGCAATCGATGCTTTCGGCCTCTGCAATATCTGCGGTGGAAGGGGTGTTATCGCCCACAAACACTTGGGCAATTTTCCCACCCTTTATCAGCATGCCGCCAAGGGTTTCGGTTTCGTCAACTGGATCGATAAGAATGGCGTTGTGTAGATAAACCGTCATAAAAGGCCCTTTTTGGGTGTTGGCGGTGTCGCGTTTTGCATGGCTTTATCCAGGTCGACATAGATTTCTGAAGCGCGTCCGACGTAAGACAAATCAACGATTTTGATTTCCTTGGTACGAATGTACAATTTCCACATTCCCCAATCGGTAATGCGATCAATGCTGTCCAGCCTTAGGGCCAAAACCTCGTCCATTGGGTTGGTGCTGAGGCGAAATAGATTGCGATCCGTTAACGCCCACACTTTGTTCTTGTTTCCGCGCCAATCGTCTTGGTCTAGGAAAAATGCCCAAAGCGTCAAGCCAGCGAACATAAAGAGCGGAAACAGATATGTGCCGCCCATAAAAAAGTTGATGGTGGTTGCGACCCCCATGATGCCCAAAATAATCATAGATTGTTGAGCAAGGAAAAGGCGGTATTGCGGCCGCCAAATTAGGATAAGTGTATCCTTTTCTGCACCTTCGATCTTAAGTGCATCCATAACTTGTTCTGGCGTCTCTAAGCTGATCTTTGTGAGGGCATGCTTTTTCATGCCGTCACCTGTTGTTGAACGCGATTTTGCATGCGTTTTGCCGCAAGGTTTTTCGACAGTAAATCCATTGCGGCCATACGAACGGCCACACCCATTTCAACCTGTTCCTGAATTACCGAACGGTTGATGTCATCTGCAAGGGTGCCGTCAATTTCAACGCCACGGTTCATTGGGCCAGGGTGCATCACGATGGCATCTGGTTTGGCATGGCTAAGTTTTTTAGCATCCAGTCCCCAACGATGATAGTATTCACGCTCAGATGGGATGAAACCGCCGTCCATCCGTTCTTTCTGAAGGCGCAACATCATGACGACATCAACGTCGGCCAATCCTTCGGTCATGTCTTCATATACCTCAACGCCGAGTTCGCGAACCTCTGACGGCATCAAAGTTGAAGGGCCGATAAGACGCACGCGGTTTTCCATTTTACCCAAGAGCATGATGTTGGAACGCGCGACGCGGGAGTGAGCAATGTCACCGCAAATAGCGATGGACAAACGATGCAAACGACCTTTGGCGCGACGAATTGTTAGGGCATCAAGCAGTGCTTGGGTCGGGTGTTCGTGCCGACCATCACCGGCATTTAACACGGCACAGTTGACCTTTTCCGCTAACAAATTAACGGCACCGGAATGGGGGTGGCGAACAACCAATAAATCAGGATGCATAGCATTCAGGGTTAATGCGGTATCAATCAGCGTTTCGCCTTTTTTGATGGATGATGCCTGCATTGACATGTTCATCACATCGGCACCCAAGCGCTTGCCTGCCAACTCAAAGCTGGATTGCGTACGGGTTGAGTTTTCAAAAAACATATTGATTTGGGTCAGGCCCGATAACAGGCTAGATTGTTTAACATCGCGCCGGTTCAGATCAACGTATTGGTCTGCGACGTCCAGCAACGTCTTTATTTCCTCTTGATGGAGGTTTTCTATTCCCAAAAGGTGCGTCTGGCGAAATGTCATGAGGTGGCCTCGTCCTTTATTTCCGTGGTTATAGAAAGGGAACAGGCACACGGCAAGGGGTGGGGTACGAATTACAGGATCAAGTTTCGCCGTTTTGCACCTTTCGGATCATTGAATATACGGTCTTGCCGTCATTGATCCGCTCAAACCCAATTTTAACAACACGAGAACCATTTTTCGTTTGCTTGTGCGTTTCTGCGAAGTAAATCGTGGCTGGTTCGCCATTATCGAATGACAGGTTGGTGTCCTTGTTCAATGGATATATGTCCATTCGCCTACCCAAAACTGGCATTTCCGTCGCGATAAATGCGCGTTTTGAAGAAAGTGTGTACCACGTGTGTTTTCGTCGCCAAGCGGCATAAAAGGGTGGACCAATTGACAAGCTTAGACCGACAAAGAAGTGGATCAATCCGAACATCCAAAACCCGCCGCCCGCTTGGCTGGCCCCAACCATCCAGAATACTGCAAATCCAGCAAAGGCCAATCCAAATAGAAATGAAAAGGCATGGGTGATTTCAAATTTGACTTTTGCATCAGGGCGCCCTTGCCACAATATATTTTCGCCGGCATCAAGGATACCCTGCCAACCATAGGGCGCGGCGTTTTGATTTTGCATTTCGGGTGTATTGCTCATTTTAAATCATTCTACTTTTTAGCGAATAAAGGCAGCGTTTATGAATTGTGGTTCGAAGGTAAATTCATCTAAAATCATAGATTGTGTTGGGGGTGGCGGCAAGTGGCGCTTGACGATACTTTGGGTCTATGGAATCGGTTTTTGATTATCACAGCGCGCGTGCCATGTTGGAATGGCAAATTGATCTTGGTGTTACCGAGACGATCAGTGACGCGCCGATTAATCGATTTGAAGCCGTTCAAGAACCAGTAAAACCCAAGGCAACGGCTCCGGTTGAAAATGGTAAACCAACCAAGCCTGCACCGCCTGTAAAACCGGTGGCCGTCGATGCCGTGGCAGAGGCGCAAAAACTGGCCGATCAAGCAACAACACTTGAAGAACTGGCAAAAATTCAATCTGAATTTGAGCTGTGCGATCTTAAAAAGGGTGCACGAAAATTTGTCTTTGCAGATGGTAATCCAAAATCGCGTTTATTGATTTTGGGTGAGGCACCGGGCCGAGACGAGGATCAACAAGGACGCCCTTTTGCCGGTGAGGCCGGTCAGCTATTGGACAAAATGTTGGCCGCAATTGATATGGATCGCACTGGGGAAAATTCAGCCTATGTTACCAATGTGATGCCATGGCGCCCCCCGCAGAACCGCGACCCCAGCGTTGAAGAAATTGCGATGATGATGCCATTTGTGAGCAAACATATAGAATTGGTTTCTCCTGATGTCGTTATCTTAATGGGCAACGTTGCGTGCCTTGCGGCGCTTAGCAAAAAAGGTATCACACGGCTGCGTGGAAATTGGGCGACGGCCTTTGAACGACCTGTAATGCCAATATTCCATCCAGCTTATTTACTTAGAACGCCTGTTGCTAAACGTGATGCTTGGGCGGATTTATTGGCGGTGCAAGCCAAGCTGAAAAAAGGTGCATAGGCATGTCGAGATTGAATTTAGACCGTGAGTTTATTCCTGTACGCATTGCGGTTTTGACCGTCAGTGACAGCCGTACGCTGGATGAGGATAAATCAGGTGACACATTGATTGCGCGGATCAAAGAGGCTGGGCATGTCGTGGCCGACCGCAAAATCATTCATGACGAACGTGTCGAAATTGCAAATCAGTTGAAATCTTGGTGCGCTGATAGCGAAATTGATGTGGTCATTTCAACTGGCGGCACGGGCCTAACAGGGCGTGATGTTTCTGTAGAAGCACATCGCGATGTCTACGAAAAAGAGATGGACGCGTTTGGTACCATATTCACAATCGTTTCCATGAAAAAAATCGGCACATCTGCGGTACAATCGCGGGCTTGTGGCGGCGTGGCAAACGGAACTTACCTGTTTGCGCTGCCCGGCAGCCCGGGTGCATGTCGTGATGCGTGGGACGAAATTCTGGTTCATCAGTTGAATTATCAACACATGCCCTGCAACTTTGTTGAAATATTTCCACGGTTAACTGAAAAACAGCGACGGAAATAACGGGCTGGCACGTAACAAAAGTATGAGTTGCACCCTTTGCAATTCTACTGAATGCTAAATATCTATCGTTTTACAACGGAAAGTCTTGGAAATGCGATTTCTTCGCCGAAGCCTTGTAGGGCTATTTTTGATCTCGTTTACCTTTGGGTTGCTTGCTTTTGCAGGCCAAAATATCCGTGGTTCGCTTGAGGAACGCTGGTCGCGTGAAGCAAGACAGCGCCCTGCGCGTGAACGGATTTTTGCTGTTAACGTTGTTCCATTTGAAGTCGGTGCACAGACGCCGATACTTGAAACCTTTGGTGAAATTCGCAGCCGCCGCACGCTTGATGTTCGGGCACCTTCCGGTGGACAAGTTATCGAAGTGGCGCAAAATTTCGAAGAAGGTGGGCGTGTAGAAGCAGGGCAATTGTTGTTGCGGATTGATCCAGCACAGGCCTTGTCTGCCTTAGCTGTGGCCGAAACTGATGTAGCAGAGGCCAAGGCAGATGTTCTTGATGCCGCGCGAACGCTGGAATTATCACGCGATGACGCCAAAGCGTCGATGGCACAGGCAGAATTACGCAAACAAGCATTGCAACGACAACAAGATTTGTTGCGTCGTGGTGTCGGCACAGAATCTGCGGTGGAAACGGCAGCGTTGGCTGCATCAAGTGCTGAACAAGCCGTCGTGACACGTCGAAAATCTGAAGCCCAAGCAGAAGCGCGCGTCAGTCAAACCGCAACGGCCTTGGCCCGTCGTGAAATTAATCTGGCAGAGGCCAAACGCAAACTTGATGAAACGGAACTTCGTGCGGAATTTTCGGGCACGCTTGCTTCGGTGACGTTGGTTCAAGGGGGGCTTGTTTCCAATAACGAACGTTTGGCCAGCCTTATTGACGCGACTGCGCTCGAGGTTTCATTTCGTGTTTCAACCGCTGAATATGCGCGCCTTTTGAATACTGACGGCGAATTGCTTGGTTCGGCTATTCAGGTTGTTCTGGATGTTTCAGGGGCTGATATTTCTACCAATGGACGGGTTTCCCGCGTCAGTGCGGCGGTAAGTGATGGGCAAATTGGACGCACAATTTTTGCATCCCTTGAGGCACCCGCCGGATTTCGCCCTGGTGATTTTGTGACTGTCCAGATTGAAGAACCCGAAGTGCGGTTTGTTGCAATACTTCCTGCGGCGGCCTTGGATGCGGCTGAAACATTGTTGTTGATCGGCCCAGAAGATCGTCTAGAAATCGCCAAGGTTGAATTGATCCGTCGACAGGGTGACAATGTTCTAGTTCGTGGCCGTGGATTAGCGGGTCGCGAAGTGGTCGCAGAACGCTCGCCTCTGTTAGGGGCAGGGATCAAGGTTAAACCTTTGCGCAAAGACGCTAGTGGCGAGATTGCCCAAGCGCCAGAACCCGAAGATATCGAACTATCGGCCGAAAAACGCGCTGCGATGATTGCGTTCGTTGAGGCGAATAAACGAATGCCCGCCCAAATCAAAGAAAGGCTGCTGGGGCAGTTAGCCCAAGATAAAGTACCCGCCGCCGTAGTTAAGCGATTGCAAGATCGAATGGGGGGGTAACGTATGGCACGGCAACGATTTAAATCCGGCAGCGGCGGTCTGTTGTCATATTTTACACGCCACAAAACAGCAGCCAATTTGTTGTTGGTGGTGATGATCGTTGGGGGGCTATTAGCCTTGCCCAAAATGCGCGCACAATTTTTTCCAGACGTAATCATCGACAATGTTTCTGTATCTGTTCGTTGGGATGGGGCGGGTGCCGAGGATGTTGATGCCGGTATCGTTCAGATCCTTGAACCTGCGTTACTTGGTGTTGAGGGTGTGGCAGAATCCGCCGCGACGGCCAGCGAGGGTCGAGCACAGATTAGGTTAGAATTTAGCCCCGGCTGGGATATGGCGCGCGCGGCTGAGGATGTGCAAAACGCCGTGGATGCCGTGAATTCCCTGCCAGAGGACGCGGATGATCCCCAAGTGCGACGAGGGGCATGGCGTGATCGTGTTACGGATGTCATCATTACAGGCCCAGTTGGTGTTGATCAGTTAGGGCGTTTTGCCGATGAATTGGTGACGCGATTGTTTGCCGAGGGCGTGACGCGCACGACCATTCGTGGTGTTGCTGCCCCACAAACCATTGTCGAAGTCGCCACAATAGATTTGATCCGTCACGATGTGACCATGTCTCAGATCGCGAACATGATTGCATCAGAGGCTGAAACAGATCCGGCAGGTGACGTAAGTGGTGCCAACGCGCGTGTGCGCACAGGCATTGCCAAACGACGTGGCGATCAGATCGAAGCGATTGTTCTGCGGGTAAACAGTGATGGATCAAAGCTGTTAATCGGCGACGTTGCGCAGGTGCGGGTCGAAGGAGTGGATCGGGGTCGCGCCTATTTTGTGGATGAAAATTCTGCCATGTCGGTGCGGGTGGATCGGTCTGACAAAGGCGATGCAATACGCATTCAGGCCAAGGTGCAAAAAGTAGCCGATGATATGGAACTTAGTTTGCCTGCGGGTGTGAAGGTCGATTTGATCAGAACGCGCGCCGAGGCGATTTCAGATCGCCTCGATATCTTGGTGGACAACGGCTTGATTGGGCTTGGTCTTGTTGTTGGGTTGCTGTTTTTGTTCCTAAATGCGCGCACGGCTTTCTGGGTGGCGGCAGGTATTCCTGTGGCGATGTTTGCCACCATTGGGTTGATGTACCTCTTTGGATTAACGATCAACATGGTCAGTCTATTTGCCTTGATCATCACGCTGGGTATTGTTGTGGATGACGCAATTGTTGTGGGGGAACACGCAGATTTCCGAGCGCGACGGTTAGGGGAATCCCCCGTCGAGGCGGCGGAAAATGCTGCACGCAGAATGTCGTTGCCGGTGTTTTCAGCAACTTTGACAACAATCATCGCGTTCTTTGCACTGACAGCTGTCGAGGGGCGTTTTGGCGATCTTATTGCAGACATTCCAATTACCGTGATTGCGGTTTTGATTGCCTCTTTGGTTGAATGTTTTTTGATTTTGCCAAACCACATGTCGCACGCCTTGGTACATACAGCGAAAACGCATTGGTATGATTTGCCCAGTCGTTTCGTAAACATCGTTTTCGATTGGTTCCGCGTTGTGATTTTCCGTCGCCTGATGCGATTGGTAATCTGGGCGCGGTATCCCGTGATGGCGGGGGCTGTTGTGATTTTGGTTGGCCAAGTTGTTCTGTTCATCAATGGTGACGTCAGTTGGCGTTTCTTTAATGCACCAGAGCGTTCGTCGGTTTCAGGTAATTTTGTTATGGCAAATGGGGCCACACGCGAAGACAGTTTGGAAATGATGCGCGAAATGCAACGCGCCACCGAAGCGTTGGGTGCAAAACTTGAGGCAGAACATGGAACCAATCCGTTGGTATTTGTTCTGGCCGAAGTGGGCGGAAGCACGGGGCGCGGTGTGGCAGGTGCGGACAATAAAGACCGCGATTTATTGGGTTCTATTGCCATTGAATTGATCGAAGCCGATTTCCGCCCGTATTCCAGTTTTCAATTTGTAGCTGATTTACAAGATTCTGTACGCCAACACCCTTTAGCCGAAAACGTAAGCTTTCGAGGGTGGCGTTCGGGCCCGGGTGGGGATGCGCTCGATGTGCAATTCATAGGGGCTGATGGTCAAACGCTGAAAGCAGCCGCAGAATCCCTGAAAACCGAACTTGCAAAATTTGGTGAGGTTTCTGCCGTCGAAGACACGCTATCTTATGACAAAGAAGAATTGATCTTGGAGCTTACCCCGCAGGGACAAACGCTCGGCTTTACGATTGATGGTCTGGGGCGCGTTTTGCGCCATCGTCTAAATGGTATTGAGGCGGCCAGTTTTCCTGATGGTCCGCGTACAGCCAGCATTCGCGTGGAACTGCCTGATGGGGAATTAACTGCGGATTTCCTTGATCGTATGCAAATGCGAACAGAAACAGGTGACTATGTTGCCCTTAGTGATTTGGTGCATGTGACAACACAAAGTGGCTTTTCCACCGTGCAACGCGAAAACGGTTTGCGGGTGATATCGGTGACTGGCGATATTTCCGAAGATGATCCAACGCGTGCCAATGAAATCATGGAAACATTGCAAGATGTAATTTTACCCGAAATTCAAAGTCGTCATGGCGTGACCTACAGACTGTCAGGACTCGCCGAGCAAGAAGGCGATTTCTTAAACGACGCATTGTTGGGATTTTTGACCTGTCTGATTGGTATTTATCTTGTTTTGGCATGGGTTTTTTCCAGCTGGACACGACCGATGGTGGTGATGGCGATTATTCCGTTTGGATTGGTTGGTACCATTTACGGGCACTATGTTTGGGACGTGCCTTTATCGATGTTCACCGTTGTTGGAATGATTGGCATGACTGGAATCATCATAAATGATTCCATTGTCTTAGTGACAACTGTGGATGAATACGCAGCAGATCGCGGGCTGGTGCCTGCAATTATCGATGCCGCGTCGGATCGTTTGAGACCGGTTTTACTTACCACGCTGACGACTGTTTTGGGGCTCGCGCCCTTGTTGTACGAGCAGTCTCAACAGGCACAATTCCTCAAACCAACGGTGATAACTCTTTGCTACGGACTTGGCTTTGGTATGATCTTGGTGCTTTTGGTTGTGCCGGCATTGTTGGCGATGCAACTTGATGTGCGGCGACAGGTAACTTCTTTGTCACGGGCTATTCGATTGCCGCGCGGGGCGGGCTGGGTGTCAACTTTGGCTGTTTGTGCGGTAATCGCAACAACGGCCTTGTTTACCGCAACATTGGGATGGGTGATTTATGAGGGTAAGATTTTACCCGATCTGATCGAAATTTTGCCGGTTGAATTGCCTGATATGTCGCCTTTGATGCTGGCCTTTGGGCTGTTCATCGCAGGAACTGCTGGGATCGCGATATCCATTTATGCGCTAGGTATTTTGTTTTATGGAATCGCGCGAACGTTTATGCGCAGATCACCCCTTCGCACATCCTAAGGATTCAACAGCACCATTATTGGACAACAGGGTTAAACGAACCTGATCGCGGGCAAAGCTAACGCCATTTCCAGCAACATTAATGATTTTGGTTTTGCCTGTCACCCTTGATCCGTTGCGTTGAAGCTCTGTACTTGCAACCCAAAGATCTACGCCATTCACCTCTAGAACCAGAACCTCGTTTTCACCCAGCTTTGGTTGTCGCAGGGTGGTTTCCAACATAATTCCGTTCTTAATGGGGCGGACGTCGCAATCAAATTTGTTGCGCGCGCGGGTTGGTTTTTTGGCCAAGGCCGCACTTATTTGTGGATCAATTTTGTCGTCGCTCGCTGACAGTTTGATACCAAACCCTAGATCGACTGGAATACAAACTTCGGCACAAACACCCAAATCTAAGGTGCCTTTTAGATTGATTGCGCGACTTTCATTTCGAGGACTCAATTCAATTGGAAAGACCACCCGATCTTTATAGCCAATGGCCATTGTGCCGTAGTCCTCATAAATATTTGGGGTAGGCCAATGGGTTGCAAAACCTGCTAGGTTTTTTGATCGGCTCAAATTGAATTCAGGCGGAATGCCTGCGTCACCAGGATTTCGCCAATAGGTTTTCCACCCTTCTGCCAAGGTCAATTCGACGCCAATCATATGATTGCCATTTGCCAGCCGCCAACCTGGTAACACTTTCAGTTGTACCAGTTCATCAACGGGCGGCACTTGGGCCTGTGCAGGTGAAAATGACAGCGCGAAGGCCGTCGCAAAAATGATCGAGAGGAAGTGATTTTTCATCCGCCAGATCATAGGGGTATTTGGATCAAGTGAAAGTCACATTAAGGCGATGTTTCGTTACAGTGGCCCTTGTATCTTTGCCTTGGCCACCGCATCTTTTAGAAATGAACAACACACTTCAATCATCCGACCTGTCTGGTAAATTATTAATCGCAATGCCGGGGATGGGCGATCCACGCTTTGAAAAGAGCGTTATTTTTATGTGCGCGCATTCTGACGAAGGTGCGATGGGGTTGATTATCAATAAACCCGCACCTGAAGTGAAGCTAGACGAACTGCTAAAACAGATGGGCATTGAGCAGGCTGATACAGCGGCATCTATCATGGTGCATTTCGGTGGTCCTGTTGAACATGGACGCGGGTTTGTTTTGCATTCGGCCGAATATGAGGCGACCGAGGCGACACTAAAGGTGGATGAAACTTTCGCGATGAGCGCGACCTTGGATGTTCTTGAAGACATTGCAACCGGGGGCGGGCCGGACCAAAGCTTTCTTGCGCTTGGCTATGCCGGTTGGGCACCTGGTCAATTAGAGGCTGAATTACAGGAAAACGGGTGGCTGACGACCGACAGTAGCGCTGAATTGGTTTTTGGCACAGGCAGCGTCGATAAATGGGCAACCGCCATTCGTTCAATGGGGATTGATCCCTTGATGTTATCTGCTGAAGGGGGGCGTGCTTAACATGCATCCGAACCAGATTTTTCGCCGACATGACGAAGGCGATTCCATCCAATTGCTTCGGCAGCGCAGCTTTGGAACACTCGCAATAAATGCCGAGGGTGGCCCATTGCTTGCCCATGTCCCTTTCGTTTTGTCTGAGGACACAAGCGAAGTTGAATTACATCTTGTGCGGTCAAACCCGATTTTGCGGGAAATAAAAGAACCTCAACGTGTTGTTCTGTCTGTCACAGGTCCGCACAGCTACATTTCGCCAGATTGGTATGGGGTCGAAGACCAAGTACCAACTTGGAACTATATTGCAGTACATTTGCGGGGTGAATTGTCGATCTTGGGCCAAGGTGAATTGCGCGGTGTCTTGGATCGATTGTCGGCACAATTTGAACAGCGGATCAACGGTAAAGCCCCGTGGAAATCTGACAAGATGACACCGGATGTTTTGACCAAAATGATGCGAATGATTGTGCCTTGCCGACTTCGCATTGATGATCTGCAAAGCACGTGGAAACTTAATCAAAACAAAACCGAAGCGGCCCGTCATGGTGCCGCACACGGTGTTGCGGCGGCAGGAATTGGCCAAGAAGTTGATCAATT
>ERZ1048872.2806-NODE-2806-length-11958-cov-7.105604_pt1 | contig 11958 bp, 7 predicted proteins | sample MGYA00383100_ERZ1048872 | MGnify/ENA primary metagenome ERZ1048872 (study PRJEB29581, sample SAMEA5548370) | metagenome | biome: marine; feature: coastal; material: water | depth 50 m | study: Short-term variability in the microbial, nano- and picoplankton... | reverse complement strand
CTCTTGCACCGCTCGGTGGACTTGTGTGCTTTGATAGTAGCTCAGCAGCAGTGGCAGGGCCTTCCTATGACGCGAGCGCCGGGTCGTCAGGCGGATCACCATCATTAGATCGATATTCTTTTGTAGCAGCAGATCCAATCGTCACGTTTGTAGTACCAGACGGCACTGGATCAACCGAAACCCAGGCGATACGACATGTTCTGGCAGAGGCAGATAGTCAGCTGGCAAAGTTCTCGTGCCAGACCATTCCGGGACTACCACCTTTTCAGGGCGGTCTCGCAGGAATGATTTCTTTCGATGCGGGCTTGTCACTTCTCGGTATTGATTTTGAAAAAAGACACGGTTGTGAGGTTCCGCTTCTGCAGTTCGGGATCTATGACGTTGTGTTTGCCTTCGATCATAAGCAGAACAAGGTGTGGGCTATTTCTCAAGGTGTACCCGGTAAGACACCAGCCGATCGACGGGCCCGTAGTTGTGATCGCCTAGAAAAACATTTTCATGCACTTGAGCCTATCAAGAATGAGATCCCTGCCTCGCTCCCATTGGTTCTTTCTCCAGGTCAGCCAGAATCACCTCATACCTATTCTGTTTCAGGCAGCCCGGGCGTATTTTCAACACACTCTCCTTCGACCTACGCAAGTATGGTGCAGGCAGGCATTGATCTGGTGCGGGCTGGTGATATTTTTCAAGTCAATCTTGCCCAACAGTTTTCTGTTGCACTGTCGTGTGACCCACTTGTACTTTATAAAAAAGCTCGTCAGTGCAATCCGGCACCCTTCGCCGGTTATTTCGATTTCGGTACCGCTGCTCTTGTCAGCATGTCCCCCGAACGATTTCTTAAAGTGACACGTCGGTCGGTCTCAATGCACCCAATAAAAGGAACCCGGCGGGTGCTGTCGCGGCCTGAGGCTGATCTGTATGCGAGTGAAGATCTGCGGTCGAGTGAAAAAGATCGGGCTGAAAACGTCATGATCGTAGATCTTGTTCGCAATGATCTTTCTCGTGTCTGTGAGCCGCAAAGCGTTGCAGTGGAGGCTCTTTGTCGTCTTGAGCGATTTCGGTACGTGCAGCACCTTGTCTCTGTGGCAACCGGACGACTTGTGTCGAGCGCACGCGCACTCGATGCCGTACTGACAGCCTTTCCCGGTGGAAGCATAACCGGCGCGCCAAAGTATCGGGCATGTGAAATTATTCGCGAGCTCGAAGTGACTCGCCGAGGTCCTTATTGTGGGACGCTCGGCTACATCGGGTTTGATGGTAATGCTGATTTCAATATTCTCATTCGTACCTTTGTGGCTCATAGCAAGCGAATTGTGTTCTCGGCTGGAGGTGGCGTCACTGTCGGGAGTGACCCAAGTTCTGAATATGCTGAAAGTCTTCATAAGGCCGAGGGCATGTTGTCTGTGTTTGAATCTATAGCCGTAGGAAAATCTGTATGATTGTTGTCCTCGATAATCGAGATAGTTTCGTGTTCAATCTGGCACGGTATTTCAAACTGCTTGGTGTTCAGGTGGACGTGTTGTCGAGTCATGAGGTGCAGATTGAAGAAATAGTTGCGTGCAAGCCTGAAGCACTTGTGATATCGCCAGGTCCATGTACGCCAAAAGATGCAGGTGTTTCCGTAGCATGCGTACAGCACTTTCGTGGAAGTATTCCTGTACTAGGCGTATGCTTGGGGCATCAGGTAATCGTTGAAGCTCTGGGTGGGCAAGTGATCTCCAGCAAGGCCCCGCAGCACGGCCGAATGAGCAAGGTACAGCATGATTCAACGGATTTATTCGCAGGAATTCCAAATCCAATGCCTGCCTGTCGGTATCATTCGCTAATTGCTGACGAACGATCTTTACCAGAGTCCTTGCGGGTAACAGCGCGGACGCATGATGGTTCGATAATGGCCGTTGAGAATCAAAAAGATCATCTTTACGGAGTTCAATTTCACCCTGAATCAATACTTACTCAGGGAGGCTTCCGCCTCCTTGCTAATTTTCTCGTGACAGCTGGAGTCTCTGTTGACGATGCTATTGTGAACGAACTTGATCGTTCGATCATCAGCCAAGCCAATGTATCTACAACGTCGTCGGGTACCGTCGATCAACGAGTCGTTACATTCTGATCAGATGCACACGAAAAAATCGTGTGCGGTGCCCGCATTGCTAGCATGTGGTGCCTTCGAAGCGGGCGGTAGGGTGGCACGAGAGCATGTCATGCTTTTTCGTAAACAAGAAAAGCTCCAAGGAAATAAGCCTTTCTTGAGTTTCCAAGAGTAATCGAGAGGTTTGGCACGGTCTTTGCAAAGTTGGTTTTCTGCCGACACGGTGTGCATCAATTCGGTGCAGGGTGGCGGCAGGGTAGGACACTGTTTCTACCCTCCTTTCAACTCTTCAGTTTAGGCGGAGGCGTGTTATGAATTTTGTGAGGAATCGTTGGCTCTGTAGCCTGCTCTTTGGGGCAGTGGTTTCGGTATCTGTGGGAGGGATTGTCAATTCCTTGGCTCCTGCGGCTATAGCTCAGGAAAGTGCGGAACAAGCGGCTTCAACTGCCAAAGCATCTTCTGAGAATGGAGCTACGGAAGAGAAGGTAGCCGAGGAAGAAGCTCCTGTAACGGCGACTGATAGTGATGCAACAGCAGAGGCGCTAGCTTCTTATATCCAAGAAACAGATTATACAATCAATACCCTGATTATGTTTATCTGTGCTGTGCTTGTTATTTTCATGCAAGCTGGATTTGCGATGGTTGAAATAGGACTCAACTCGGCAAAAAATGCAGTGAATATTCTTTCGAAGAATGTGATGGATCTCTGCGTCGGGGTGCTGCTGTACCTCTTCATTGGGTTCAATCTGATGTACCCCGGGGATGCATGGACTGTTGATGGTTACCTCGGCAGTTTCACACCGTTTGTTGTGGAGTCTGATGGCACTGGCTACGGAGACTACAGTTCTTACGCCGACTTCTTGTTCCAGGTTGCGTTTGCAGCGACTGCGGCGACCATTGTCTCCGGTGCTGTTGCTGGGCGTATGAAGTTTTCAGCATATCTCGTCTACAGTGCGATTTTGACCGGTCTTATTTACCCGATCAGTGGTGCTTGGAAGTGGGGAGGCGGATGGTGCGATGTCATGGGCTTCCAAGATTTTGCAGGGAGCGTAGTTGTTCATGCTGTTGGTGGTTTTGCTGGTCTTGCTGGAGCGATTTTCCTTGGACCACGTATTGGCCGATTTGCAAAAGACGGAAAGAGTGGGCCTATTCCGGGGCATAATATTTCGTTTGCAGCACTAGGTGTCTTTATTCTCTGGGTAGGCTGGTATGGCTTTAACCCGGGCAGTCAACTGACATACGCGGGTGCCGCGAATGCAAATGCCACTACCTACATCGCACTGACAACGACACTTGCTGCTGCCGCCGGTGCTGTGACAGCTCTTATCACTGCCTGGACTTTGTTTGGAAAGCCCGATGTCACAATGGCACTCAACGGTGTGCTCGGTGGGTTAGTAGCAATTACGGCAAACTGTGATCGCGTGTCTCAGGTTGAGTCACTAATCATTGGTGTTGTTGGTGGGTTTCTTGTTGTTATGGGTATCTTGCTTCTCGAGAAACTCAAGATTGACGACCCGGTTGGCGCATGGCCAGTCCATGGGCTTTGTGGTGTTTGGGGCGGACTCGCTACTGGAATTTTTGGAGATCTGCCTGATGGTATCGAATCGGTTGGTAGCTTCATTACGGTTCAACTCGTGAGTACTTTGGCCATCTGTGCGTGGGCATTCATCACAATGTCGATCATCTTCGGTGTCCTGAAAGTGATTGGGATGCTGCGGGTATCACCCGAAGTTGAGCAGTCGGGCCTTGATCTCGAAGAACATGGCTTACGTGCTTATCCATTGGGTGCAGATCAGTGATTATTTCCTGAATCCAGAAGGATGCCCCAACGGCCTGGGCGAGCATTCCGCCTTGCTCTCCCAGGTCGGGGTGTTTCTAGGAAGGCAAAAAAGGCAGGATTACCTTCATTGTCGTGGGCGAACCGGGGTTTGCTCACGACAATTTTGTTTCACCTGCTTGAATGCTGTTTGCCTGTTTGATTATTTCGTCGGTTCGTCTTTTTGGTTCGTGCGGAAGCCACCGTTCACGTTGACAATCTGCCCTGTGATGAAACCTGCGCCCGGAGAGACAAGCCATTGAATAGCCTCAGCAATATCTTTGGGTTCACCCCATCGCTCGAGAAGGCATTCTCGCACCGCCCGGTCTTGCCATGACGCACTCGCCTCGTTACCCCAGGCAGTTTTTATCCATCCCGGCGCAACGCAGTTCACTCGGACATGTGGTGCGAGCGACTTTGCTAGGCTTTTTGTAAATGCCATGACAGCACCTTTTATGGCGGCAAACAATTCGCCGCTATCGCCTTCCATGCCTGTTGCAGCTTGGTCCCATCCTGTCGTGACGATTGAACCGCCATGGCCACTCTTCATGAATTGGCCCAGTCCTCTTCCGAGCAGAAGAGTTGATTGTACATCGGTGTTGTAAAGAAGCTGAAGCTTATCTTCGAAGGGGAGTGACGCGGCTGCCCCGGTCAGAGTGTCGGCACCGGCAATGAGGCAGGCCGCATGAAGGGCTGGGCATGCTGCCGTCACAGACTCAATAAGTTCACAACATCCGTCAGTTGTAGCAATGTCCGTGAGAAAAATCCCCGCAACGCTACCGGCAGAAGTGCTTATTTCATCCGCAATACGTTCAGCAGCAATAGCATTACGCCCATGGATTGCAACGGCTGCTCCGGACTCCGCGAGCTGAAGAGCGACGGCACGGCCGATGCCACTGGTGCTGCCTGTGACAAGTACTGTTTGTCCGTGTAGTTTATTCATCGCTCAACACCTTTTCTGTTTGTTGGGTGGTGTCTTGAAGCAATGGAGTTTTTCGTTGAACGGAAACCTCGTAACAGGCGGCTTCTTCCGCGTTCCGAACCAGAAGATTGTTGCCACTTAAGCATAGGTTGTTCCAGGTTTGTCCATTGAGTGCTGGGAATCGAAAAAGTTCTACAGGTTTTTCGGGAGTTGCCGGCACTGCGACTACGTCTCCAGACTCAGCTTGAATAAGAAGCGTTGCACCGACACGAAGAAGCTGTCCCTGTCCGTATCGTCCTTTCTTCCACATTCGTTTCCCTGAAGAGAGTTCCGCACACTCAAGAATTCCATCAGAAAGTCCATATACATAGCCATTATGAATTGCAACGTTTGTGAACTTGGTTTTCAGGAGGTTCGACTGTTGCCACACTGGTTTGATCGTCCAGTCGCTTTTTGATTGAGAAAATGAGAATACAGCTGAGCCAATGCCGTAGCCCTTCGATATGAAAAACCTATCATTGGCAAGAATATGCGGTTGTGAACAGCTTGCATCGGAATTTGAATGTCCAGGCCAGACAGATTGCCAGAGCTGATTGCCAGAGTTGATTTCGTACGCTGCGACGTGGCCTTCATTCACGGTGACTACTACATTGCGATCACCAAGGCGAATGAGTTGGGGTGATGCGTACGAGATTTGTTCTGTCCCGCCGACCCATTTCTGGTCTCCGCTAGTCCGATCGTAGGCAACGAGAGAAACGTATCGTGAGAGCCTGGGGTCCAGAGTTGTTTTATCAGCATCGTCTTCAAAAGCATCAAATTCTGTTCGTGGGCCACCAGCAGGGACAATAACGAGTTGCTCTGTGACGAGTGGTGAGCCTGCCCGTCCCCAGGCAACCGCTGCGGCATGTGCTGCCCTATCGATACCAAGATCAGCCACAACATCCTTCCTCCAGAGCACCTCGCCAGTGCTGCCTTCAATGATATGTAGCCAGCCAGTTGCTCCTGTGGCATACACAATGCCATCACGGATTGTTGGTGTGGAGCGCGGGCCGATTCCGCCAAGCACGGTTTCGTGCCGCGCTGGAACGGAAACAGCCCATTCAGGTTCACCGGTTGCTATCGAATAGCAGGTGATTGCTTCGTCGTTTCCTCGTTGTTCCAGAGTGACCGCATGGCTTCCATATGTAGCAAAGCCACTCCAGCCTGCTCCGATAGGGCGTTTCCAGATGCATCGTGGTGGAAGACTGCTTGTTGTATCCAGTTCAATGCCGTCGATGCTTGCCGTTCCTTGAGGGCCAAGAAAACAGGGGGAGTCGTCAGGAGTTGCGTTCCAGATGGAGGAAGTCTTCTTGGTTTTTCCGCGGCTCGCAAGTGTTGCGGCAGACGGCAAAAGTGCATCGTTTCTGGTCTGCCATCGAAAAGCAAACTGTGGCACAAGGTCACCGCTCACTCGTTCAATCCGGAGTACGGCAAGGGCGAGAATGATCAGGGCGACAACACCTGCGGCCACACTTTTTTTGACGACGGGTCGAAAATCACTTTCTCGAATAAACCAGATGAAAAGAGATAGGCATCCCGTGAACGAAAGTATCAGGGTGATGATATTCCGAACCGCTTGATCAATGACATCACCGATAAGTACTTCAAGCCATCCATACCGAACAAGTACAGTGGCTGTCGCAAGAGATGCGAGAGTCACCCAGATTTTTATCGGCGGTATAAAATGATGTGTCACTGGTGAGGAATCCCCTTCTGGGGCGGGGAGCGTTGGGTTCATAAGTGTTGGGTCTTTGTGAAAGAGTCGTTCTTCCGCCTGAAAAAGGGGCAGGATACGTTTATTTTATCTGAGATGTTCTACGCGTGGCAGTTTCATTGGGGCAATATTACGGAACTTTCGTCATAACCGGATTCGTCAGACTGCAGGCTGTCAAACATCGGTTAGACTTATTAGCAGAATAGTGATTCCATGTATCGCGTGTCTATGTGATACATAGAATGAAAGGTTTAAATACAGTCTGGCAGAAATACAGTCTGCAGAAATACAGCCTGGCAGAGATTCATCGCTGAGTACGATTTCCTACGAATTGATTCGTGGTTGTTTCTATGGTCGAGCCAACAACAATTATGCCTGATCCTTCGATAAAAAAAGTATCCGCTTCAGGGCCATCAACGCTCTCCGTGCACGCTGGAGAGGCGAGGGTGAAGCCAGGCTTTTCAATTACCGATCCAATTTTTGCGGCATCGACGTATACGTTTCCTGACACTCAGGCAATTGTTGACTTTCTTGAGCAAGGTGAGCCTCGTGAGGAGTACGGGCGATACGGTAATCCTGGTGAGCGGGTTGTTGAGGAAAAACTAGCGGCACTTGATTCGGGTGAAGCAAGTGTGCTTTTTGCAAGTGGCATGGCAGCGTTCGTTGGTCTTCTGATGGCACATGTAAATGCGGGAGATGAAATTGTCTTTTTTGATGAATGCTATCATCGCAGTCGTGAGTTTTGTCGTCGTCACCTGAGTCGTTTTGGTGTTGGCTTTCGTGAAGTTCGAACGTGTGATTACGACGCGATGGAAGCATCGATTACTCCAAAAACTAAATTTATTATCAGTGAATCACCGACGAATCCACACCTTAGTGTGGTGGACGTTGAACGGTTTGCTGAAATCGGCCGTAGGAATGGAGTTCTGACCCTCATCGATGCAACACTGTGCACTCCTTATAACGTAAAGCCGCTGGAGGCTGGTGTTGATTTTGTTTTGCATTCAGCAACAAAGTATCTCGGTGGTCACAATGATCTTCTTGCAGGTGCTGTCACGGGTTCCGCTGAATTGCTTGACCCAGTTCGCAATCTACGAGGCATTATGGGGGGTGTAAATTCACCGCATAATGCATATTTGCTTGAGCGAGGTCTCAAGACTCTGGCGCTCCGAATGGAACGACACAACGCAAATGGTCAAGCGGTGGCAGAGTTTCTTGCTGGTCATCCGAGAGTCGAGCGAGTGCTTTATCCTGGGCTACCCGATCATCCGTTTCATGCGATTGCTAAGCAGACAATGCGGGGCTTCGGTGGACTCGTCACATTTTTTCTACGGGATTCAGACTGGCAGCAGACGGCCGCTGTTCTTGACGCCGTACAAATCCCAAGAATTGGTCCGAGTTTAGGTGGCGTTGAATCACTGATTGAGCAACCAATGGTGATGAGTTACTGGAACTACACGCCAGAGGAACGAGCGGAATTTAGAATTCCAGATAACATGGTACGAATGGCATGTGGAATCGAAGACGCAGACGATCTCATTGCTGATCTGTCTGCAGCCCTCGAGGTTGCGGAGTAAGCAATGCAGTTTCGCACACGGGCAATACATGTAGGGCAGGAAGCCGACCGAACGAGTGGTGCCGTCGTGCCACCAATACATCTGGCGAGTACGTTTGTTCTGCCTGCAGCAGTGGGCCCTGCAGATTATGATTACGCTCGTACCGGTTCACCAACGCGACATGCTTTTGAAGCAGTCATGGCCTCATTAGATGGCGGTGCCCGTGCGATCGCGTTTGCCTCAGGAATGGCGGCGACCCACTGTGTGACGATGCTTCTGAAACCGGGAGATCATCTTGTTACAGGTACAGATATCTATGGAGGCAGTTGGCGGCTTTTTAACAATGTGCTTTCAGAGCGTGGAATCTCAGTTTCTGCTGTCGACACGACAGATCTAACAGCCGTTCAATCTGCTATTCGAGCAGAGACAAAAATGCTTTGGATTGAGCCGACTGGCAATCCATTGTTGTCAGTGACAGATGTTGCTGGGTGCGCTGAGATTACCAAGGCAGCAGGTGTTCTATTGATTGCCGACAACACGCTTGCAACTCCAGTACTCTGTCGACCATTGGAACTGGGTGCGGACATTGTGATGCATTCAGCAACAAAATTTATTGGTGGGCATAGCGATCTCCTCGGCGGCGTACTCGTGGCACGGGACTCGGAAGTTGGTGAAAAGTTACACTGGATGCAGAATGCAACTGGTGCAGTTATGGGGCCCTTGGAGTCATTTTTGTGTTGTCGTGGTGTGAAGACACTTGAACTTCGGGTGCATGCTCAGTCTGCAACAGCGATGCGGTTGGCTTCATGGTTACAAAAACAACAATCTGTCAAGCGTGTGTATTACCCGGGGCTTGAAGATGACCCCGGCTTTGCCACTGCCAAAAAGCAGTATCACGGCGGTTGCGGTGCAATGGTGAGTTTCGAGGTCGATGCAGATGTTCACGGGGCTCAGCGCTTTGTGGAATCAACACAGTTGTTTCAACTTGCAGTCAGTCTCGGGGCTGTTGAATCTCTGATTGAGCTGCCAGCCGTCATGTCGCATGGAGCCTATGCACCGGAAGCCCGCCAGGCAGTAGGAATAACAGATGGGTTGATTAGGCTGTCTGTTGGTCTTGAGGGAGTCGAAGACCTTGAGGATGATTTATCACTCGCAATGACCAAGATTTCAGGGTCATAGACCGTACGCTAGGAGTGATAGGCAGACTACGGCGTCAGTGTCAGTTTTTACGAAAGTTCTGGCCGTTCGGATTCCGATAACTTTTCTGAATGCATCAGCAATCACGATGGCTGCATATGCCATGAGTGAGCGCTTCGCCAGGAGAGAATCATGCGTCAGAATCCGCTTCACATTGTCGCACTTGTAGTGTGTCTGAACGGCCTGTTTACAACTGTTGTTCGTGCAGAAAACGAAGCATCGAAAACAGGAAGCCTTCACTGGACACCCCATCGTGCTGCCGCACGACCACTTGATGTTGGTGGGCTTGTTCGTGAAACTCCGGAGAATTCTGCCGAACCAGCGGCAAACGCATCAAGTAGTGAGCTTGCCCCTTCATTATCAAGTGCTGTGGTGAAGAGTCAGCAGGTCGCACGTGTGCCGCAGATTGAAAAAGCAGCACCTGCTCGGACAGCGTTACCAGCTACAATTTCTGTCCCAGATACTATTCCTGCACAAGCTGCGAAGCCATCATTACAAGTGGTAGCGAAAGCGCCTCAAGAAGATTTCGCACCACTTCGGAAACAGATCGATCCAGGTCGTATGGTCGAAAGTCTTGGTGACTGGATGGCCGACTCACAGCCTGCAAATACGAAGAAAGTAGATTCCGCTCGTCCGGAAAAAGACGGTCCCTTTGGACTTGGCATGATGCGAACACCGCAGGGACACAATGCTGGTCGACCTATTGCCGGTCAGGAGCGGCCTGCTGACCTTCAGGATGTTGCCAGGCAACGTATGGGTGGCGGCCTCGCACCAGCCTACAATCCACGAATCAATTCAAGGGCAGCCAGACCTGAGCGGCTCGCAATGGATGTTGATGGCGTCCCCTCTGTCATGGCCCGTAAGACTCAAGCAGAAGCCGTACCGCCTCCTCCAGTTTCAAAAAAATCAACCACGTCACAACGATCTGTCGTCACGGAAGAAGATTCAATGGGCAGTGCACCCTACATGACGGGTGACGCGATGGCTCTTGACGGATCATCCAGTGATGGCTTCGGAACATACCGCGAGGGTTCTGCGTCGCTGGGAGAAGAGATGTGGATGGGCCGAACGCCTGCTCAACTTCATGTTGAGTCTTTCTACGATGATCCCTATGCATGTGAAGAAGATTGTAATCCAGCTCCATGCTGTTTTGATGGAACTGTCTGTCGGTGGTTGCACCAGTTTGGTAGGCCGTATTATGGTTGGAAATGGTATCGTGATTTCACAGCAAGTGTTGGTGTGACTGCGTTTGAGAATGAAGCCGACCTCGGTCTTGTCGGAAACTTTGGTACGAATGAGTACCTCAACTTTGGTATGCCGCTCTGGAATGCTTTTGGAATTGGGTGGCAGGTTGGTGTGCGTGGGACGCAGACAGGATTTGGGACACGGTCTGTTGGGCCAAATCCAGCTAACCAGACATTGATCGATTCTCGCAATCAGCAGTTCGTGACTACGGGTTTCTACACAAGAGCATTTGAGGGACACGGTTTGCAGGGTGGAGCTGTGTTTGACTACCTAAATAATACAGGGTTTATTGGTACCGCCGACATCAAGCAAATGCGTGGTGAAATAAGTTATGTCTGGGGATATCACGAATTTGGTTTTTGGGGGGCAGCTAATGCCGGTAAGGGACTAGGATTTATAAATAATACGACAGGCAGAACATTTGAAAATAATACGGTCCACACATACAACGCGTTCTACCGTATGCAGTTTGGTGATGCGAACGAGTGGAAGGTCTGGGGAGGAGCCTCTCATGAAGGGCAGGGCTACATCGGTTCAATACTTCGGGCACCGATGACGAAGTCGCTTGCTCTTGAAGGTGTGTTCGCATATTTAATGCCGGGCGAGTCAAAAACAGTGACAGATCGGACCAACACAGTCTCAGCAACGTTCACACCAATGGCGTGGAACCTTGGTATCAATCTTGTCTACTATCCGCGAGGACGTTCAAGACGAAGCCTTGCAAGTCCGTACCGTCCGCTGTTTGATGTTGCTGACAATGGAACAATGATTACGGGCCTCTAGACTCCTGTTTTCACCAAATCCCAGCGGTACACAGATGCCGGTTTCTCAAAGCTGCTCGTTTTCGGTATCTTTTAGGCTGAAAGACAGCAGTTTTGATCACGCCATCGTGGCCTGTGATCACTGCTTTGTACGAGGGCCTCTATGGTCCCTATGCCAGCAAAACACAAAGAAACATGACAGAAAATAATGACCCCTGGGCGAATCTTGCAGATTCGCTCGGCGCGGCTCCCGGAGGGGAACCATCTCAAAAACCACAAAGTCGTCCCATAAAACCAGCGAAGCCTGCCGAGGCCGAAAAACCAGCAAGTAAAGATTCTACGACTGAACCTACTCGAACAGATTGGGGTGGCGTTGCAGATCAACTTGGCGTGAAAGGTTCAAAGCCGGCACCTTCCAATCCGGCTACAAATAACGCATCACAAAAAGCTGAAACACCTCCGCGTGTCTCAGATGCTGAAAGCAGTCCTAGAGGTGATGGCTTTGGAGCCGGTCTCCTTGATGATGGCTCTTCATCACCACGACCTTCGTCCAGACCACAAAGACAAAGTGGTGATCGCCGGAGATCTGCGCCTCGACCTCGTCGGTCAGAAGACG
>ERZ1048872.2800-NODE-2800-length-11992-cov-8.469716_pt1 | contig 11992 bp, 9 predicted proteins | sample MGYA00383100_ERZ1048872 | MGnify/ENA primary metagenome ERZ1048872 (study PRJEB29581, sample SAMEA5548370) | metagenome | biome: marine; feature: coastal; material: water | depth 50 m | study: Short-term variability in the microbial, nano- and picoplankton... | reverse complement strand
AATTTTCGCAATCCTATTCGCAATAGTTTGCCTGTACCAACTATCGTTTACTTGGGTTGTTGGTGGAGTAGAAGATGATGCGGTTGCTTATGCTGCAAATTATGAAGCTGATGAACAAGAAGCAAAACAAAAATTCTATTTAGATTCAATTAATAGTGAGCCAGTATTTGATATTCTATTAACTGAATATACTTTTGCTGAGTGTCAGCAAAGAGAATTGAATTTAGGGCTTGACCTTAAGGGTGGAATGAATGTAACTCTTGAAGTGATGGTTGTTGATGTTGTAAAAGCATTGTCTAACAACAGTAAAGATGAAGCATTTACTGATGCAATTGCAAATACTTTAAATGCTCAAAAAGACAGTCAAGATGATTTTGTTACTCTTTTTGGAATGGAATACGAAAAAGTTGCTCCAGCTGCAAATACTGGTTTATCTGCAATTTTCTCAACTCCTGATTTAAGAGATAAAATTCAATTTGCTTCAACTAACCAAGAGGTTATTGCTGTTTTAGCTATTGAGGTTGAAGATGCAATTTCTCGTTCATTTAATATCTTAAGAAGTAGAATTGACCGTTTTGGGGTAACACAACCGAATATTCAAAGGTTAGAAACTGCCGGAAGAATTTTAGTTGAACTTCCTGGTATTAAAGATCCTGAAAGAGCAAGAAAATTATTGCAATCTACTGCTCAATTAGAGTTCTGGGAAACTTACGAATACAATGAGTTGTTCCAAGGATTCGAATCTGCTAATGCATATTTAAGAGATGTAGAAACTGCAAATGCAAGTACAGAAGATACTACTGAAGAAGTTGCAATTGTTGAGGAAGTAAAAGCTGAGGAAATTATTGAGGAAACTGAAGAAGAAAACTCTTTATTGGCTGATGTTTTAGAAGGTGATTCATTAGCATCTGATTCTGCAAGTGCAGGATTAAGCTTTGAAGAATTTGCTGCTGAAAATCCATTATATGCTGTTTTATACCCTAATGTTAATCAGCAAACAGGTCAGTTAAATCCAGGTCCTGTAGTTGGAGTATGTGCTGTAAAAGATACTGCTGCTGTTAATGCTTACTTAAGTGATAATGCAGTAAGAAAGTTTTTCCCTATTGATGCAAAATTTGCTTATACTGTAAAACCTTATGATCCTGATGGAAAATTTGTTCAGTTGGTTGCTTTAAAATCTGATAGAGGAGGTAAGGCTGCTATGGAAGGTGATGTGGTAACTGATGCAAATGAAGCTTTTGGTCAGTATAGTTCAACTGCTGAGGTGTCTATGGAAATGAATGCAGAGGGAGCTAAACAATGGAAAAGACTAACTGCTGATAATATTGGGAAATCTGTTGCTATTGTACTTGATGGTTATGTGTATTCTTACCCAACTGTACAAGCTGAAATTGCTGGAGGAAGATCTTCTATTACTGGTAACTTTACTTTAAATGAGGCAAAGGATTTAGCTAACATTTTAAAGTCTGGTAAATTACCTGCTCCTGCTCGTATTATTGAAGAAGCAATTGTTGGTCCTTCACTTGGTGAGGAAGCAATTAATGCTGGTATGTCATCATTTATTTTTGCTTTACTTTTAGTATTAGCATACATGATATTCTATTATAGTGGTGCGGGTATAGTTTCTAACATTGCTCTTGTAGCGAATGTATTCTTCATCTTTGGTGTGTTATCATCATTAGGTGCAGTACTTACGCTTCCTGGTATTGCGGGTATTATTCTTACTATTGGTATGTCGGTTGATGCGAATGTACTTATTTATGAAAGAATCCGTGAGGAATTGAGAAATGGTAAAGGATTAAGTTTAGCAATTTCTGATGGATATAACAGTGCATACAGTTCAATTATTGATGCTAATGTTACTACTTTATTAACGGGTATTATTCTTTATACTTTTGGTACAGGTCCAATTAAAGGATTTGCTACTACACTTGTTATTGGTATTTTAACTTCACTTTTTGCGGCTATCTTTATTACAAGATTAGTTATTTCAGCAAGATTAGCGAAAGGTAAAACAATTGCTTTTGCTACTAAAATGACTGATGGTGCATTTAAAAACATCAACATTGATTTTATTGGAAAAAGAAAAAAATTCTACATTTTATCTTCTGTAATTATTTTAATTGGTATCGGGTCATTAGTGACTAAAGGATTAAATTATGGTGTTGATTTTGTAGGTGGTAGAACTTATGTTGTTAGGTTTGATGAAACTGTAAATAATGAAGATTTAAGGGCATCTTTATCGGCTGTATTTGTTGATGCTGATGGGTTGAACTATACACCTCAAGTTAAAACTTTTGGTAATGATAATCAAGTAAAAATTACTACTTCATTTATGATTGAAAGTAATGAAATTACTACTGATGAAATTGTTGAATCAAAATTATCTGAAGGATTAGCTACTACTGGCTTTCAATATGAGATTATGAGTTCGCAAAAAGTTGGGCCTACTATTGCTGATGATATTAAGGATGCAGCTGTATGGTCAGTGTTCTTCTCATTATTAGTTATCTTCTTATATATTTTAGTAAGATTCAGAAAATGGCAATTTAGTTTAGGTGCTGTTGCTGCAGTATTCCATGATGTATTAATTGTACTTTCTATATTTTCTATTTTCTATGGTATGTTGCCTTTCTCTTTAGAGATTGATCAAGCATTTATTGCTGCTATACTTACTATTATTGGTTATTCTCTTAATGATACTGTGGTTGTATTTGATAGGGTAAGAGAGTTCATGAATAACAATACTAAGAAAGGGGTTCATGAGTTAATTAATGGCGCATTGAATTCTACTTTAAGTAGAACGATAAATACATCTTTAACTACATTCTTTGTATTACTGATAATCTTTATTTTTGGTGGTGAGGTAATTAGAGGGTTTATGTTTGCTTTAATGGTGGGTGTTGTTGTGGGTACTTACTCTTCATTATTTGTAGCATCTCCTATTATGTTAGATACTATAAAAAAGAAAGAAGTAAAATCAAAAAGAAAATAATTAGTTTATAATTTTAATAAAAAAGCCCTTTCATTGAGAGGGCTTTTTTATTTTTGCAATATGTTATTATTTATAGGAGGGCCAGAAATCATTGTTGTATTGCTTTTTATAGTTATGTTTTTTGGTTCAAAAAAAATACCAGAACTTGCTAAGGGTTTAGGTAAAGCTATGCGTGAGGTAAAGGATGCTTCTAACGAAATTAAAAAAGAAATCCGTAATAGTGCTACATCTATCAAGGATGATTTAGATATTACTAAATAATGAGTCCTACTATTTTATTAATTCTCGGTTTAGCACTCCTTTTTTTTGGTGGAGAATTCTTGGTAAGAGGTTCGGTTGCTATTGCTTTAAAAATGCGAATTTCTACCTTAGTTGTGGGGATGACTATTGTTTCTTTTGCTACATCAGCTCCTGAGCTTTTTGTTAGCCTTCAAGCTGTTTTAGATGGAAGTAGTAATATTGCTTTTGGAAATGTTATCGGCTCTAATATTGCTAATATCACTTTAGTTCTTGGAGTTACAGCAGTTATTTTCCGAGTTCAAATTTCTCAGCAAACTCTTACTTTAAATTACCCTATGATGTTGCTTTCGTCAATAGTTTTTGGTGCTGTTTTGTATTTTTTTAATGGTGTTCCTGTTGGTGTTGGTTTTCTTTTTATAGTAATGTTATTGCTCTTTGCATGGCTACTTATTTTAACTTCTCGTAAAGATAATTTAAAAGCAGCTACTGAGGAGGATGAACTTTTAGAAGAAGCATCACATGACCCAATTTTTAAAAGCATTGCCTTTTTATTAGCAGGTATATTTTTATTAAAGTTTGGTGCTGATTTCTTGGTTGATTCAACTAAAATTTTGGCTAAAAACTTTGGTATTTCTGATAGGATTATTGCAGTTACGGTTGTTGCTATTGGTACTAGTATTCCTGAGTTGGCTACTTCAATTGTTGCAGCACTTAAAAAGGAGGATAATTTGGCTATTGGAAATTTAATTGGGTCTAATATCTTTAATATACTTGCTGTTTTAGGGGTTACTGCATCTATAAAAGAAATCAATATAATTGATGCTAAAATTTTTACTTTTGATTACATGTGGATGATTGCAATTACTCTAATAGTTGGTTTATTTAGTTATACTTTTTCTAAAAGTCAGATAAGCAGAAAAGAAGGTATTGTTTTGTTGCTTATCTACATTTCTTACCTTTATTTTTCTTTAAGTTAAAAATTAACAATTTGTTGATAAAATGATTTTACTGCTATTAAGTTTAATAGTAGAATTTATTGCTTTTTCTTCTATATTTGCCACAAATAACACTAATCTAAAATTTAAATAGAAATGAAAACTAAATTAGAATACATCTGGCTTGATGGTTACTTTCCAACTCAGAATATGAGAAGTAAAACTAAAGTTGTTGATGATTTTGATGGTACTGTTGAATCTTGTCCAGTCTGGGCATTTGATGGGAGTTCAACTAAGCAAGCTTCTGGTGATTCATCTGATTGTCTATTAAAACCTGTTGCAATTTTTCCTGATCCTCAAAGGATTAATGGATTTTTAGTAATGACAGAAGTTATGAATGCGGATGGAACTCCTCATGCTACTAATGCAAGAGCAAGTATTTTAGATGATGATAATGATTTTTGGTTTGGTTTTGAGCAAGAGTATTTCCTTATGGATGTTGAAACTCAGTTGCCTTTAGGTTTCCCACTTGGTGGTTATCCAGGTCCTCAAGGAATGTATTACTGTTCAGTTGGAGGTAAAAACACTCATGGCAGGTCATTTGTTGAAGAGCATGCTGATTTATGTATTGAGGCTGGAATTAATTTTGAAGGTATCAATCAAGAAGTTGCTTGTGGACAATGGGAATTCCAACTTTTTGCAAAAGGAGCTAAAAAAGCTGGAGATGAGCTTTGGGTTGCTCGTTACTTATTAGATAGATTAACTGAAGATTATAATTACTATATTGAGTACCACCCAAAGCCAATTAAAGGAGATTGGAATGGTTCAGGTATGCATGCTAATTTTTCAAACACTACTTTAAGAGAATGTGGTTCTAAGGAAACTTATATGCAAGTTTGTGAAGCTTTTCGTCCTGTAACTAAGGAGCATATTGATGTTTATGGTGAGCATAATGATCAAAGATTAACGGGTCTTCATGAAACAGCTTCAATCACTGATTTTTCTTATGGAATATCAGATAGAGGAGCGTCAATTAGAATTCCTATTTTAACTGTTGATAATGAATGGAAAGGTTACTTGGAAGATAGAAGGCCTGCTTCAAATGCAGATCCATATAAAATTGCGTCTAGAATCATTAAAACTGTAAAATCAGTAGAGTAGTATTAGTTAACAATCAGCTTGTTATAATTCTGTTTTTCTGTTTTTAATAAGTTTATAAATTATTCCCTATTTTAGCACGAATAATAAAAATCATAAAATGAAAAAATTATTACGCTTACTTTCCATCTTTATTTTCTTAGTTACTGTTTCTCATTCTGATGTTTATGCTCAGAAAAAAAGTAGAAAATTAAAGAAGGCTGACATGGCTTTTAGTTTAGAAGAATATTCTAAAGCTGCTGAACTTTACAAAAAAGCTTATCAGAAAACTAAAAATAGAGCTGTAAAAGCTGAAATTATCTTCAAGCAAGCTGAATGTTACAGGATGTCAGGTAATGTAAAGCGTGCTGAAAGCTATTACAAAAGAGCAATAAAAGCTAAATATCCTGATGTTACTGTTTATTTACGGTATGCTGATGTGTTAAGAATGCAAGGCGATTTAGATGAGGCTGTTCCTCAATACACTAAATACATTCAATTAAATCCTACTGATGTTAGAGGGGAAATGGGATTAAAATCGTGCAACTTTGCATTAAAATGGAAAGATTTACCAACAAGATATAAAGTAGAATTAATGCCTGTCGTTAATTCTAGGTATAGTGATTATTCAGCTTCATTTGGAAATGGAGAATATACTGAGATGTATTTTTCTTCTTCCAGAAAAGATGGTTTGTCTGATAAAATAGATGATAGAACAGGTGAGTATTTTTCTGACGTATGGTTTACTAGAATTAACAAAAAAGGAGCTTGGAGCAGACCAATTGTTATGCCTGAGCCATTAAACTCTGAAGGAAATGAAGGTTCTGTTTTTGTAAATAAAAGGGGTACGGTTATGTATCTTACTCAATGTAAAGTTGAAAAGAAGAAAGATTTAGGTTGTGGTATTTATGTTTCTAAAAGAAAAGGTAAACTTTGGGGAGCGACTCAAATGCTACAAGTTAAATTAGATAGTAATACAACTATTGGTCATCCTGCTTTAAGTGATGATGAGACAGTTCTTATTTTTTCTTCCGATTTAGCAGGTGGTTATGGGGGTAAGGATTTATGGATATCAGTAAAAGAAAAGAGAAATAGATGGAGTGACCCAGTAAATTTAGGACCTCTTGTTAATACTCCTGGAGATGAAATGTTTCCTTTCTTAGCAGATGAGGGAGTTATTTACTTTGCATCTAATGGTCATGTTGGAATGGGAGGGTTTGATATTTACAAAACTTCTGAAGATGAAAATGGTGCTTATATTCTTCCTGTTAATTTAAAATCCCCAGTTAATTCATCTTTTGATGATTTCGGTATGATAGTTGAAACAGGAGGAGAAAGAGGTTATTTAACTTCAAATAGAACTGGAGGAAAAGGAGGTGATGATATTTATCAATTTGAATTACCTGCTTTAGTTTTAAATCTTAAAGGTATTGTTACTGATTCTAAAACTGGCGCAATTATGACGGGTGTTAAAGTTCAGTTAATTGCTAATGATGGAACTTCTAATGAAGTTGAAACTGATAATACAGGTAAATATGAATTCAAATTAATGCCTCTAACTTCATATGAAATTGTAGTAAATACTGAAGGCTACTTAAAGAAATCAGTAAATGAAACTACTATGGGTGTTGAGTTCAATAAAACATTTGTTGTTGATTTAGTAATTGATCCTATAAAGAAAGAGATTATTTTACCACTAATTAAGTATGATTTTAATAAAGCAGAATTAAGAGCAGAATCAATTGTTGATTTAGATAAACTTGTTGAATCATTACTTGATAATCCTAATGTAGTAATTGAACTTAAATCTCATACTGATTTTGTAGGTTCAAATGCACAAAATAACAAACTATCTCAACAAAGAGCTAATGCTTGTATAGCTTATTTAGTAAGTCAAGGTATTGATGCAGGACAATTAGTTGCTAAAGGAATGGGTGAAAAAGAACCATTTGTAATTGAGGAAAAAGATGGTAGATTTAAGTTTGGTGATGTGCTTACTGAATCATACATTAAAAAGATTAGATTTAAGAAGAATAGAGAAAAAGCACATCAATATAATAGAAGAACATCTTTCAAAGTATTGAGAGAAGATTATGTTCCTACAAATGATAATAAGTAAATAACATAAAAATATTAGAAAAGCGTCCTATTTATAGGATGCTTTTTTTTACAATTATGGCAACAGACAGATACAATCAAAGAGGAGTTTCGGCTGATAAAGAGGATGTGCATAATGCAATCAAAAATGTAGATAAAGGACTTTTCCCATCTGCATTTTGCAAGATTGTTCCTGACTATTTAAGTGGTGATGATGATTATTGTTTAATAATGCATGCTGATGGTGCAGGGACAAAATCATCTTTAGCTTATATGTATTGGAAAGAAACTGGTGATATTTCAGTGTGGAAGGGAATTGCTCAGGATGCACTGATTATGAATATTGATGATTTGTTATGTGTCGGTTCAACTGATAATATCATGCTTTCATCAACTATTGGACGAAATAAATCTCTGATTAATGGTGATGTGCTTTCTCAGATTATTAATGGTACTGAAGAGCTTTTAGAGGAATATAAAAAGTTTGGTGTAAATATTATTTCTACTGGAGGTGAAACTGCTGATGTTGGAGATTTAGTGCGTACAATTATTGTAGATTCTACTGTAGTTGCTCGTATGAAAAGAACAGATGTGATTGATAATGCTAATATCAAAAGAGGTAATGTTATTGTTGGTTTGTCATCTTCAGGTATGGCAACTTATGAAACCGAATATAATGGTGGAATGGGAAGTAATGGATTAACTTCTGCTCGCCATGATGTGTTTTCAAAAGTTTTGGCAGAGAAATACCCTGAGAGTTTTGATCCTTCTGTTCCTATGGATTTGGTGTATTCTGGATCTCAAAAACTAACTGATAATGTTGAAGGTTCTGATCTAGATGCAGGTAAATTAGTACTTTCTCCAACTAGGACTTATGCACCAATTATTAAAGCAATTCTAGATAAATATAGAAGTCAGATTAATGGAATGGTACATTGCAGTGGTGGTGCTCAAACTAAAGTATTGCATTTTGTAAATGATGTTCATGTAATAAAGGATAATATGTTTGACTTGCCTCCTTTATTTAAACTGATTCAAGAAGAATCAGGGACAGATTGGAAGGAGATGTACAAAGTATTTAATATGGGACATAGAATGGAGCTTTATGTTCCTGAGGAGATTGCAGAAGATATTATTGCTATTTCAAATTCTTTTAATGTTGATGCTCAGATTATTGGTAGAGTTGAAGATTTTAAAGGTAAAAAATTAACGATTAATTCCGAATTCGGAACATATATATATTAGAATGTTAGATAAATTATCCGCTATAAACGATAGATATAAAGAGGTTGAAAAACTAATTTCTTCTCCTGATGCTATGAATGACATGAAACTTTATGTTCAGCTCAGTAAGGAATATAAAGATTTAGATCCTATTATAAAGGCATACAAAGAATATCGTGATTTGGTGGGTAATATTGCAGAGGCAAAAGAAATTTTATCAGAAAGTGATGATGCTGAAATGAAGGAAATGGCAAAGATGGAATTAGATGAGAATTTGCCAAGAAAGGATGAAATGGATGAGGAAATTAAAGTTCTTTTAATTCCAAAAGACCCAGCAGATGCTAAAAATGCAGTAATGGAGATTAGAGCTGGTGCCGGTGGAGATGAGGCTAGTATTTTTGCAGGAGATTTATACAGAATGTATTCTGCTTACGCACAAACAAGAGGTTGGAAAACGGAATTAGTTGATGTAGCAGATGGAACTTCTGGTGGATATAAAGAAATTATTGTAAATATTTCAGGTGAAGATGTTTATGGTCAGCTGAAGTTTGAGTCTGGAGTACATAGAGTACAGAGAGTTCCTCAAACAGAAACACAAGGGAGGGTGCATACTTCTGCAGCTACTGTAATTGTACTTCCTGAAGCGGAAGAATTTGACATAGAATTATTACCATCTGATATTAGAAAAGATACTTATTGTTCTTCAGGTCCTGGTGGGCAATCGGTAAATACAACTTACTCTGCAGTTCGTTTAACCCATATTCCTACTGGAGTTGTTGCTCAATGTCAGGATCAAAAATCACAACATAAAAATTACGATAAAGCATTGAAAGTTTTGCGCTCTCGTATTTATGAAATTGAATTGCAAAAGAAGTTAGAAGAAGATGCAAAGCATAGAAAAACAATGGTTTCATCTGGAGATAGATCAGCGAAAATTAGAACTTATAACTATCCGCAAGGGAGAGTTACAGAGCATAGAATTGGTTTGACTAAATATAATTTACAGAATGTAATCGGTGGTGATATCCAAGAATTTATTGATGAATTACAATTGGCTGAAAATGCTGAAAAACTTAAAGTAGGAACTACTTCATCTGATGAATAGAGAACAACTCATAGCTCAAATTAAGAAAAAACAATCTTTCCTTTGTGTAGGTTTGGATACTGATATTAATAAAATTCCAAAACATTTATTGGAATTAGAAGATCCTATTTTTGAGTTTAACAAGCAAATAATTTATGCAACTAAGGAATTCTGTGTTGCATACAAACCCAATATTGCTTTTTATGAAAGTATGGGAGTTAGCGGTTGGGAAAGTTTGCAAAAAACATTAGATTATATTCCGGAAAACATTTTTACTATTGCTGACGCAAAAAGGGGGGATATAGGCAATACATCTAGTATGTATGCTCGTGCCTTTTTTGAAAACATGAACTTTGATTCAGTTACAGTTGCACCTTATATGGGTTCAGATTCTGTAACTCCATTTTTAGCATTTGAAGATAAATGGGCAATTGTTTTAGCACTTACTTCTAATAAAGGTGGCTTGGATTTTCAAAAGATTAAGGGGGGAAATGGAAAGCTATTATTTAAGCAAGTTTTGGAAACTTCAAAACAATGGGGTACGGATGAAAACATGATGTATGTTGTTGGTGCTACAAGAGCTGAAGAGCTTTCTGAAATCAGAAAAATTATTCCAAACCACTTTTTGTTAGTTCCTGGTGTTGGCGCACAAGGTGGAAATGTGCAAGATGTAGCAAAATATGGAATGAATGCTGATTGTGGATTATTAGTTAATTCTTCTAGAGGAATTATTTATGCAGGAAATGATACGGATTTTGCAGAAAAAGCAAAAATTGAAGCACAAAAACTACAGCAAGAAATGGCTGTTATCCTAGCAAAATCAGGAATCTAAAAAGTTATTTTATAAACTAAAAACCCTATCCATTCATGGATAAGGTTTTCCCAAACTTCAAGAGCACTTATTCTAGGCAAAAACATATATTCAATTCCAAAATTAGTATAGGAAGTTGTGCAGTCTGTTGGAAATGCAGTCGTTTTTAATCCAGCTTTTTCAAAGCAAAGTTGAGACCTTCTCATATGTTGTGCAGAGGTTACTATAAGAAATTTTCCGTTTTTGTATTTTTTCTTCAAAATTTCAGAAGAATTAAAAGCATTCTCTTTAGTGTTTCTTGAGGTATTTTCAATAATAATATCCTCATTTGGAATCTTGTTCTGCAGCAGATGATCTCTCATTGCATTTGCTTCAATATATCCATCATTAAAAAGCATTCCATTCCCACCACTTATCATTATTTTATTTATTATTCCTTTATGATAAAGTTGTTCTGCATCCATTAATCTATCTGCATGTTTGTTAAAGTTATGCGCCTTTGTTATTTTATCATAATCAGCAATTCCTCCTAAAACTATACCTACATCATATTTTTCAGTTGGCTGAAATCTTGGGATTTCCCAAAGTCTAGAACAGCTATCAGCAATAAAACTATTAGTAAAAAAGTAGAAAGTAAAAAATGTAATGTAAAGTAATTTCTTTCGTTTAGAATTAAAAATAATAGAACTAATAAGAAGTAATAAAATCCAAATAATTGGTTTGCTTATAAAAGCGAGTAATTTTGATGCTATATAAAACATAAATTTTATTTATCTTTCAAAAGTAAATTATTATTGCAGATAAAAGTTAATGAAAGAGGAGTTTTTACATTTTGTGTGGGAAAATTAGGGAATTATTCAGCTATAAAATAATTATTGTAGCCAAAAAAATGTTTAACTTGCAGCATTGGAAAACAACTGATAAAAAATGATTAATTTCTTAAGAAATTTCTTTGAAAAACAATTTTTTGGTGTTAGTTCCTGGTGGGGTAACCGCCTTGGAATTAGAGCTTCTTTTATTCGTTTGTTTTTTATTTATGCAGCTTTTACTAATGCTATCACTATTTTGATATATTTGTTTATGATTTTCTTGTTAAAAATAAGAAATCATTTTAAATATAGAAAACGAAAAAGTGTTTTTGATTTATAATAATTATGGAAAATTTACAAATAAAACTTACCGTATTACTTTTGCTTATTGAAGTTATTGCTTTTGCATGGTTGATTATTGATATTCAAAAATCTAAGAAAAATCAAAATAAGATTATTGAATTGGAACATCAGATTTTAAAAGTTGAAGATTCTATTATGGAACTTGAAAAGACTATTGTTGAAAAGATTGATATACTAATTGATAAATCTAATGACTAAACGAAAAATTCTTGGTGTTTGTGCTTGGCTTGCTGATAAATTTGGGCTTGATGTTGGAGGATTAAGAATTTTGTTTGTTGCAGCTGCAATTTTAGGTTT
>ERZ1048872.2799-NODE-2799-length-11995-cov-4.952094_pt1 | contig 11995 bp, 9 predicted proteins | sample MGYA00383100_ERZ1048872 | MGnify/ENA primary metagenome ERZ1048872 (study PRJEB29581, sample SAMEA5548370) | metagenome | biome: marine; feature: coastal; material: water | depth 50 m | study: Short-term variability in the microbial, nano- and picoplankton... | reverse complement strand
CAGTTTCGTTAGAGTGTAAAGATTTATTTAATGAAGTATTCACGGTTATTATGGTAACAAAAACGCCCGCAAAAAATATAAAAGCGAATAAAGCAAAAATTTTATGTAGTTTCTTCATCTTTAAATTATAATCTCTTACTATAAAGACGCTTTATTTGAGAAATTGTTACAATTTTTCAGTATTATTAACGTATTAAAATAATGAAATTGTCAGTGTAATTAATTTTGTTGAAAAATGAAATTGATTTTTAATTAATTACAAAATTTAGAGCCTTTTTTATAATTTTAACAGATACTTTTCCTGTTCCAATTAACTCACCATCAGCTTGTATAAATGGCTTTTTCTCTGTCGGAATTACTTTAATTTCTTTGGTTTTGTAAGTTTCAATTTTTTTATGATTCACTATTTTACCAGAATATAATTTCGGAAGATTAAATACTAAATCGAATAAATTTAGATTTTTAGCAATCGTAATATCAAACAAACCATCCGAAGAATTTACATCTTTCGTAAACTGCATTCCCCCTCCAGAAAATTTACAAAGTCCAAAAACTGTCATTAAACATTTGGTTTCTATTATTTTATCATCAAAAATAATTTTAAAAACAGATTTTTTATAAAGTAATAAACCAGCTAAACCACTTAATAAATATGCAATAGATCCAAATCGTTTTAATGTTTTTAACTTATTAACAATGTATCCATCATAACCTAAACCAGCTACATTATTAAAATATGAAACTGTTTTATTTTTAGTTTCTAAAACTCCGATATCTTGTAAAATTGTTTTCTTTTTAGAGATAATTTCTATCGCTTTTTCAACATCATTGGGTATGTTATAAGTTTTAATCCAATCATTTCCTGTTCCTTGCGGAATCACTGCAATAGTTATATCAGAAGTTTTTACATACCTTTGTTGCATTATTCCGTTAACTACATGATGTAGTGTTCCATCTCCACCAATCGAAATAATATTTCTAAAACCATTTTGAATTGCTTTATCCACCAATTCGATTTCGTGTTTAGAAAACTGTGTAAAAGCAAAAGAAAAGTTTATTTTCTTAGTCTTTAATAATTGTTGAATTTCTTTCCATTGCTCAGAAATATTACGATTTCCAGAATAAGGATTTACAATTATGAACCAAGATTTAGACATAAAAAATAATTAAATTAAAGCCAAAATACAATAATCAATCGATAACAATTTTTTAATTCTAAAATCTAGTATTTAATTGTAATTTGGTAATATATAATAACAAGTAAAGATTAATGACAAGAAAGAAAAAAAAGATATTTAAAAAGAAAGGTAGAGTAATAAAAAATTTAACTAGAGATATCTTTAAAATTTTAAATAAAGACAGTGATAAATTTTATAATTATAAACAAATTGCTGCAAAATTAAAGATTTCTGATACCGATGGAAAAACACAAGTATTAAAGAAATTAGCAGAATTAACTGCAACTAAAAAAATTAAAGAAGTAGATAGGGGTAAATTTCAAATTAATACTAATAGAAAATATTCTATTGGTACTTTAGATGTTACTTCAAACGGTAATGGATATTTTATATCTGACGACTATGAAAACGATATTTTTATTCCTAATATTAATTTAGGTAAAGGTTTACATAATGATATTGTTAAAGCCTATGTGTATAAAAAGCGTAGTGGCAAAAAATTAGAAGCTGATGTTGTAGAAATTGTGGAACGCGCAAAAACAGAATTTGTTGGTGTTTTGCAAAAGAATAAAGATTTTGGTTTTGTGATATCTGATAATAATAAAATGTATGCAGATATTTTTATTTCTCAAAATAAAATGAATGGTGCAGAAGATGGAGATAAAGTGCAAGCAACAATTACAGATTGGCCACAAAACTCAAAAAATCCTTTTGGAAAAATTACAACCGTTTTAGGAAAACCAGGAGAACATAATACAGAAATGCATTCCATTTTATTAGAGTATAATTTACCTTACGAATTTGAATTAGAAGTAGAAAAGGAAGCAGAAAATTTACCAATAGAAATTACAGATAAAGAAATTTCTAAACGAAGAGATATGCGTAAAGATTTAACTTTTACCATAGATCCAAAAGATGCTAAAGATTTTGATGATGCATTATCATTTACAAAATTAGAGAATGGTAATTATGAAATTGGAATTCATATAGCAGATGTTTCACATTATTTGCAACCCAAAACTATTTTAGATGATGAAGCTTATGATAGAGCAACGTCTGTTTATTTAGTAGATAGAGTAGTACCAATGTTACCAGAAATGTTGAGTAACGGTGTTTGTTCTTTAAGACCGAATGAAGAAAAATTAACTTTTTCGGCAGTTTTTGAAATCAATCAGAAAGCACAAATAGTAGGTGAGTGGTTTGGTAGAACTGTTACCTATTCAGATCAACGTTTTGCATATGAAGAAGCACAATCTATTATAGAAAATTGTAAATTATCTGATGATATTCAGCCATATACAATGCCTTTAGATACTTCGATTATTAATGCAACTTATAATGTAACTCCAGAAATTGTAGAGGCAACTTTAAAATTAAATGAATTAGCAAAAATTCTTCGTAAAAAAAGAATGAAACAAGGTGCAATTTCTTTTGATAGAGTAGAAGTGAAGTTCAATTTAGATAAAGAAGCAAATCCTATTGGTGTTTTCTTCAAAACATCTAAAGATGCTAATAAACTAATTGAAGAATTTATGTTATTAGCAAATAGAAAAGTAGCAGAATTTATTGGAAGTCATCAAGATAAACCCTCTAACAAAACATTTATTTACCGAGTACATGATGAACCAGATGTAGAAAAATTAGCTTCTCTACAAAATATCATCAGTAAATTTGGTTATAAGATTAATACAGAGTCTAAAGAATCAACAACAGAATCTCTAAACCAGTTATTAAATGATGTAAATGGCAAAGCAGAAGCTAATATGATTGAGACTTTAGCAATACGTTCTATGTCTAAAGCTGTGTATACGACACAAAATATTGGTCATTATGGTTTAGCTTTCGATTATTACAGCCATTTTACATCACCTATAAGACGTTATCCTGATGTGATGACTCACAGATTACTCCAACATTATTTAGATGGCGGAAATACACCTAAAGCAGATTTATATGAAGAAAGGTGTAAACATTCATCTAAAAGAGAAGAATTAGCCTCAAAGGCAGAAAGATCATCCATAAAATATATGCAAGTTAAATACATGCAAGATCACAAAGATGAAGTTTTTGGTGGAGTGATTACTGGAGTTACAGAATGGGGTATTTATGTAGAAATTTCCTCTAATAAATGCGAAGGAATGGTTAGAATTAGAGATATAAAGAGTGATTATTATGTTTTTGATGAAAAGCAATATGCAATAGTTGGTCAATCTACTAAACATATTTATCAGTTAGGAGATGATGTTGTGGTAAGAGTAAAAAACGCAGATTTAGAGCGTAAACATTTAGATTTTACTTTAATAGAAAACTAGATTTTTGGCAAATTATTTTGTGAAAAGATGTATCTCCAGTAAAGAGAGATTTGGTATATTTACTTAATTTTAATGTTAAAAAGTTAAGTAAATATTTTTTTTAACAATAAAAGATTTAAAATACCTTTATGATATTATAATTATTGATCTATAAAATGCTAATTTAATGATGAAAAAGATGAAAAAGATAATATTTATTTGTGCTTTAATATTAAGTCATGTAACATTTTCACAAACAGCCGTAACTAAAAATTTAGGAGACTATTCAATTTTAAAAGTTTACAATGGAATAGAAGTAGAACTTATAAAATCTACAGATCAACGGTTAGAGATAACTGGTGAAAAGTCTGAAATGGTCAAAATTAAAAATGTAAATGATATTTTAAAATTATCATTACCTTTTTCTTTAAAGCCAGAAAATAATGCAGCAGACGGTAAGGTTTTAATAAAGTTATATTACAATCAAAACATCGCTATAGTTGATGCTAATGAAGGATCCACTATTACAGGTAAAGATTTTAATCAAGATAAATTAGAAGTAAATTCACAAGAAAGAGCTTTTATAAATCTAACGTCAAAAGTAAAATATCTAATAGTAAGAACTTCTACTGGCGGAATGATAAAACTAACGGGTACAACAGAGAACCAAGAAGTAGATGTAGATTTATATGGTATTTACAATGGTTATGGAATGCAAACTTCAGGAAATTCAACCGTAAAAGCTGGTACAGGAGCAAAAGCAGAAATTTTAGCAGGAAAAACTTTAAGCGCTAAAGTAAGTTTTGGTGGATCTATATTTTATAAAGGAAATCCAGAATTTGTAAAAGATAAAAAAGTAATTGGTGGAATAATACAAAAAAGAGACTAGTATCTTTTAAAGTAATATGCTGTAATAACCTTTTTCGTATATTTGTATCTTAAAATAAAGAATAATGAACAGTTTAGCTATATATTTTGGATTTATTGGTGGCCCTCAAGTTATTATAATTTTAGTGGTTGTCTTATTATTATTTGGTGGAAGAAAAATTCCAGAATTGATGAAAGGACTAGGAAGTGGAATTAAGGAGTTTAAAAATGCTTCTAAAGAAGATAATTCTGAGGAGAAAATAGAAGAAAAAAAGTAATTTAAGAATACTTTATTAAAAAGAAAAACTCAATTTGTATTACGCAAATTGAGTTTTTTTAATTTATAATATTAATTATTCTTTTTTATTTTTTGCAGCTTTCATAGATTCACCAATTTGATTTGTAGCTGCAAAACTTGCTACCATGTCCGTTAACATAGAACTTGCTGCGTTAGGATTATTAGGTAGTAAAATTAAGTTGCTATTCGTATCACCACCGATAGATTGCAAAGTATCATAATGTTGAGTAATTACAATTAATGCAGATGCTTCTTGAGAGTTGATTCCCGCTCTATTTAAGACTTCTACAGATTCTTCTAAACCACGTGCAATTTCCCTACGCTGATCTGCAATTCCTTTACCTTGTAAACGCTTACTTTCTGCTTCCGCTTTAGCACGTTCTACAATTAAAATACGTTGCGCATCCCCTTCGTATTGTGCAGCAGTTTTTTCTCTATCAGCAGCATTAATTCTGTTCATTGCTTCTTTTACTTGAGCATCTGGATCAATATCGGTAACTAGAGTTTTGATGATATCGTAACCATAAGTCATCATTGCTTCATTTAATTCAGATTTTACTGCAATTGCAATATCATCTTTCTTAACAAAAACATCATCTAATTTCATTTTAGGAACTTCTGCTCTTACTACATCAAAAACATAAGAAGTGATTTGATCGTGTGGATAATCTAATTTGTAAAAAGCATCATATACTTTATCTTTAATTACTTTGTATTGCACAGAAACTTTTATTTTAACAAAAACATCATCTTTAGTTTTTGTTTCTATAATAACATCTAATTGTTGTATTTTTAAACTTAATCTTCCAGCTATTCTTTGTACACCTGGTATTTTTAAATGAAAACCAGATTGACGTATACTTGTAAATTTACCAAAGGTTTCGATAATTGCTGCTGTTTGTTGTTTAACAATAAAATATGATGCAAATAAGATTAATAGAGCTAGTACTATTAGTACAATAAATAATGAGTTCATAGTTTTTTTTATGATTAATTGATTTATTGTAAAGATACTGAATTTCAGTAGTTATTTACGATACGATATTTGTGGTTAATTTTACATTTTATAAAATCAAAAACCCTGTAAAATTTAAGTTTTACAGGGTTTTTAATTAAATTGTTTATTTATTAATTGTCTTCCGGAAAAGTTTTGAAGATTTTTTTATTGTATTTAATCCATTTTTTATGTTGTTTTTCAGAAAGTAATGTTTTCATTGTTGTGTTTAATTTTAAATCTTCAACTTTAAGTGTTTCTAAAATAGGTTTTAGATTTTCTTCCATTATTTTCTGAACTTTGGATTGATTAGAAAAATCGCCACTTTTCATAGATGATTTCTGAAAATTATCAATCATATCTTTAGTGCTTCTCAACAAAAATGTATTTATTCTAGTGATGTCTTTGATATTTTTATTATACTTCGTTAATACTTTAGAAAATTCTTTACCTTCTTTAGAAGATAATTTTACACTTGATTTTTTAGCAGTTTTTTCAATATCATAAACAACAATTCCGATATATCGTTTTATATTAAAATTTGGTTCTGGAGCCTCTTGCTGTGGTTGTGGTATTTGGCTCTGTCTTTGATTTCTAAAATTCCTGTTACCATATTGAGCTTGAGTAGTAAAAGCGCAACTTAAAATTAAAAGTAGAATTATTTTTTTCATGATTAATTAAATAAAATTAAAAATTTATAGTTTTTCAATTGCATTTTCAAGTCTTTTAATAACCTCTTCTTTACCAATCATCTCAATAATATCAAATAAATGAGGACCTGCTAATTTCCCGACTAAACTTAAGCGTAAAGGTTGCATTATTTTACCAAAACCAATTTCTTTGGCAGTAATCCATGCTTTAATGTCTTTTTCTGTATTAGATGATGAAAAATCCTCAATGGAAGAAATAATTGTAATTAATTCGTTCATTAACCCAGGAGTTCCTTCTTTCCAATTTTTTTTACTTGCTTTTGCATCATAACTTGTTGGTGTTTCAAAAAAGAAACTTGATAATTCCCAAAAATCATCAACAAATACAGCTCTTTCTTTTATTGAAGAAACTACATTTAAAACAAAATCTTTATTTTTAGTAATTCCTTTTTGTTTTAAAAACGGCATGTATAAATCTGTTAATTCAACATCAGATTTGGTTTGCATGTATTGTTGATTAAACCACCTTGCTTTTTCTGGACTAAATTTTGCTCCTGATTTACTAACTCTTTTTAAATCAAAATTTTCTACTAAATCTTTTAAAGAGAATATTTCTTGTTCTGTTCCAGGATTCCATCCTAAGAAAGCCAGCATATTTATAAAGCTTTCAGGAAAATAACCATCTTCTTTGTATCCACGAGAAATATCACCAGAAACTTCATTTGTGTATTCCAAAGGAAACACCGGGAATCCTAGTTTATCTCCATCACGTTTACTTAGTTTTCCTTTACCAACAGGTTTTAAAATTAAAGGTAAATGTGCAAACCTTGGAGCATCCCATCCAAAAGCTCTGTACAATAAAATATGTAAAGGCATTGAAGGTAGCCATTCTTCGCCACGAATTACGTGAGATATTTCCATTAAATGGTCATCAACAATATTTGCTAAATGATAGGTTGGCATTCCATCTCCTTTAAATAAAATTTTATCGTCTAATGTGTTGGTGTCAATTTTAATGTTTCCACGAATTTCGTCTTCCATACGAAGCAATTCATCTTGTGGAGTTTTAAAACGGATTACATAATTTTCACCAGAATTAATTCTGTTTTGTACTTCATCGTTTGTTAAAACCAATGAATTAACCAAACTTCCATTTTCTCTATTATGCCAATTGTATATAAAAGTTTTTCCTTCCGCTTCCTTATTCTTTCTGAGTGCATCTAATGCTTCTGAGGTATCAAAACAATAGTATGCCCAACCTTTTTCTATTAATTTATCTGCGTATTTTTTATAGAAATCTTTACGTTCGGATTGTCTGTAAGGACCAAACTTTTCGTTTTTTCCCGGGCCTTCATCAAAAGGAATATTACACCATTCTAAAGCGTCTATAATATATTGTTCTGCATTTGCAACATAACGTGTTTGGTCTGTGTCTTCTATTCTTAAGACAAAAGTTCCATTATATTTTTTAGCAAATAAATAATTAAATAAAGCTGTTCTTACACCTCCAATGTGTAGAGGACCAGTAGGACTAGGTGCAAAACGAACGCGAACATTAGATTCCATTTTTTATATTTTTAATGCCGCAAAGATAGTTTTTATAATAGAAAATAGAGAAAAGAAAAAAGACTGTTTTTTATGCCTTATTATAAAACGGAATTAAAACTATATCTATTTCTGTTATTTTTGAAAACTTTAGTTATATTACTTTAAATAATCGTTTTATGATTTGTACGATTGTATAGCAATGTAAAAATAATATTGTTAAAAGTTAATTATGGTTTCATTTAAAAATATTGAGGATAAATTACATCAGTTTACGCGTAAATATTATACTAGTGAATTGATTAAAGGGTCTATTTTATTTCTTTCTTTAGGATTTATTTATTTATTTTTCACCGTATTTTTAGAATATTTTTTGTGGTTAAAACCCACGGCAAGAACTGTTCTTTTTTGGGTGTTTTTCTTTGTTGAAACATTCCTTTTAATTCGTTTTATTGTTATCCCTATTTTTAAGTTGATAGGTTTGCGTAAGGGAATTACGTTTGAGCAATCTTCAAAAATTATTGGTAGTCATTTTCCCGAAGTTCAAGATAAATTACTAAACGTTTTACAACTTCAACAAAGTAATAATCAATCTGATTTATTGGTAGCTAGTATTGAACAAAAAGTACAAGAATTACAACCAATTCCGTTTTTGAGAGCGGTAGATTTTAGGCAAAATAGAAAATATTTAAAATACGCAATAATTCCTATTTTTATTTGGATAACTATTATGTTATCAGGGAATAATGTAGCTATTACTGAAAGTTTAAACCGTGTTGTAAATCATAAAACTGCATATAATCCGCCAGCACCATTTTCGTTTTCGATAGATAAGACTAAATTAGAAGTTATACAAGGTAAATCAATTTCTATTTTGGTAAATGTAGTAGGCGAGGTGAGGCCAATTGAAGCAAAAATTAATTTTGAAAATCAACAATATTTTCTTCAAAACAATGGTAGTGGAAGCTTTACTTACATGTTTTCTGATGTACAAAAACCTTTAGAATTTTTTATTGAATCCAATGGAATTAAATCTCAAAGTTATACTATCAACGTAATTAAAACCCCCACAATCAATACGATCTCTTTAGATCTTAAATATCCTAATTATTTAAGAAAAAGAAATAAGACTTTTAAAAATGCAACGAATATAATAGTTCCAGAGGGAACTACAATTACTTGGAACGTAATTTCTAGTCAAACAGATTCATTGTCTTTTATCAATAATAATAGAAGAATGTTTTTTGATTTGATATCGGATAATCACTTTAAATATTCACAAAGAATTAAGAATGCACTTAATTATCAGATTTCATCATCAAATAAGAATTTAAAAGATTACGAGAATCTGCAGTTTGCTGTCGATGTGTTAAGAGATGAATTCCCAAAAATTTCTGTTCAATCTAATATTGATTCTATTTCTAGTGTTACGAAACAATTTGCTGGTCAGATTTCTGATGATTATGGAATTGTAAAACTTCAGATTGTTTATTATGATGTTGCGAATCCGCAAGATCAAAAGAGTCTCAATTTACCCATTACTAAACAAAATATACAAACTTTTTTTTATCAGTTTCCTGAGGGGTTAGATTTTTTAGAAGGTATAAATTACGAATTTTATTTTCAGGTATTCGATAATGATGGGTTTAATGGTAGTAAAAAATCTAAAAGTAAAGTTTTTAATTATCGACAGAAAACACAAAAAGAGATTGATCAATCATTGTTTTTAGAACAAAGAAATACAATTAGCAATATTGAACAATCTATTCAGAAACAACAGAAACAGCATAAAGATTTCGAAAAAATTCAAAAAGAGCTACAAGGCAAGAAGAAGATTAATTGGAATGATAAAAAGAAGATTCAGAACTTAGTAGAACGCCAGAATAATTATAATAAAATGATGCAACGGCAAACTAAAAAATTGCAACAAAACTTGGACGTAAAAAAGGATGAAAGTCCAAATATTCAAGAAAAAAAAGAAGAATTACAAAAGAGAATAGCGGAACTTAAAAAGCAAGATAGACAACAAAAGTTGTTGGAAGAAATTCAGAAGATGGCAGAAAAACTAAATAAAGAAGATTTAGTAAAAAAAGCAAAAGAATTAGCACAACAAAATAAACAGCAAGAACGGAGTTTAGAGCGTATTTTAGAATTAACCAAACGCTTTTATGTTGAGCAAAAAACAATACAAATTGCAAATAAGATTGACGCACTTTCTAAAAAACAAGAAGATTTAGCTTTAAAAAAAGAGGAGGGTTTAAATGCGCAAAAACAAATTAAAAAGGAGTTTGATGAAATTAAAAAGGAGTTAGAAGAGCTTAACAAAGACAATGAGAAATTAAAAGAGCCCATGGAGCTTCCTGATGTGGAAGACGAAAAATCCGATATTGATAAAGAATTAAATAACGCAGAGGAGAATCTTTCGAAGGACGACAAATCTAATGCTAAAACAAGTCAAAAAAAATCATCTAAAAAGATGAAAGAGATGAGCGCTAAAATGCAAAAATCTATGATGCAAATGGTGGGTGATTCCATTGAGGAAAACATGGATGATTTGCGCAAAGTTTTAGACAATCTACTTGTTTTTTCTTTTCAACAAGAAGAATTAATGAACAAGTTTGATGAGTCATCAACAAAACATCCAAATTTTGGTAAAGATTTAAAGATGCAAAATCAATTAAAAACATATTTTGAGCATATAGATGATAGTTTGTATGTATTGTCTATGCGATTGCCTAAAATTTCGGCAAAAATTAAAGATGATTTATCTACTACACATTATAACTTGGATTTGTCTTTAGAGAATTTCTCTGAAAATCGTTTTACTAATGGAGTTTCAAATCAACGTTATGTTATTACTGCTGTAAACAACTTAGCACATTATTTAAGTAATATTTTAACTAATATGAAAAATTCAATGTCTATGAAAATGGGTAAGGGAAAGAAGGGTAAAGGTTTTAGTTTACCGGATTTAATTAAAAAACAAGGTGAATTATCAAAAAAAATGGAAAAAGGTATGAAGCCTGGACAAAAATCTGATGGGAGCAAAGGAGATGGTAAGGATGGTAAGAAAGGAGAGAAGGGCAAAAAAGGAAAAGGAGATAAACCGGGAGAAAGTTCTGAGAATGCTGGTGGTGGTAGAGAAAAAACGGAAGACGATTTGGACGGTGAAATCTATGAGATATTTAAACAACAAAGTTTATTGCGTCAAGAACTACAAGAGCAAATCAATCAATCTGAAAATGGTAATAGTGGAATGAATGCACAAGCCAGAAAAGCATTAAGGCAAATGGAAGATTTAGAAAATGAAATATTAAAAAATGGTTTTAATGCTGGTACATTTCAAAAAATGCAAAATCTTAACTATGAATTACTCAAATTAGAGAGAGCTGCTTTAGAACAAGGAAAGGATAAAAAACGAAAATCTACGGCTAATCGAAAAGACTTTGAGAGAAAAAGCATCAAGGAGATTCAGCCGAAAAAGCAGTTTTACAATCAAATAGAGATATTAAACCGACAATCATTACCTTTGCAGCAAAATTATAAGAATAAAGTCAGAGATTATTTTTCTGACAAAAATAAAGATTAACTATGATTACTTTTAATTACGAAACTTCTTTTGAATTAAAAAGTGAAAGTCTTTTAGAGTATTGGATAGATAATGTTGTGTCGAAAGAGCATTTTTGTATTGGCGAAATCAATTATATTTTTTGTGATGATGAATATCTTCATAAGTTAAACGTTGAATTTTTACAGCACGACACATTAACTGATATTATCAGTTTTGATAATACTTTAGGTAATTTGATTAGTGGCGATATTTATATTTCTATTGAAAGAGTAATTGATAATGCTAAAGATTTTAAGGTCTCGTTTTTAGATGAATTACACAGAGTTATGATTCATGGGGTTTTGCATTACATGGGATATAAAGATAAGTCTAAAGAAGAAAAAATTAAGATGAGAAATGCTGAGAATACGGCACTATCCAAGATTAAACAATTGATAATCAACTAAATACATATAAAAGTTTCACGTGGAACAATATTTTAATGAGTTTATTTACAACAACATACGACGTAATTGTAGTAGGGGGAGGTCATGCAGGAAGTGAAGCTGCTGCTGCTGCTGCAAATATGGGAGCACACACTTTATTGATTACAATGAACTTG
>ERZ1048872.2790-NODE-2790-length-12021-cov-22.823667_pt1 | contig 12021 bp, 10 predicted proteins | sample MGYA00383100_ERZ1048872 | MGnify/ENA primary metagenome ERZ1048872 (study PRJEB29581, sample SAMEA5548370) | metagenome | biome: marine; feature: coastal; material: water | depth 50 m | study: Short-term variability in the microbial, nano- and picoplankton... | reverse complement strand
TAAAGATCTGACGTTTGCGTTGGAACTGGTTTCGATCGGGTAAAGGCGCGTAGGGGGTGCATTCGTTGCGCACCCTTTTTTGGATCGGCGGTCGTGGACCCCTTCCTAACACGCCTCACGGGTTGACGGGGTGCATGGGTTATTGCGGGGAGTTTGCGGATTACGGCGATGCCGAGGGGTATCGGATGATGCGGGATCGGGTTAGGCGGGGAGAGTGAGGGGTTCGTTTTGGTGGGTTGGAAACCCACCCTAGGTATGGTTAGTTGTCGACGCCACCACCAGGTTGGTCGTCAGTCCATCCCCCCCCTGGGATTGAACTTGAACTTTCAGTACCTGACGAACCTTCGTTCGAACTTACTGATACCGAACTTGCATTCGATCTCTTGCTATTGCTCATTACCCAATTCAGCAATCTAATATCACATCCATAGCTTCTAAGAATCGCCAACAGATCATCAGTTTTGATGTATCGTGCCCCAAACAATCCTTTGTGCAGATCGAAGCCAAGGCTGGAGATGTAATCCCTGTCTTCCTTGGACACGCTGATTGTGGACCTGAGTTCTTTACCTTTGGCATCAAGAGTGGATTCAAGATTGCATGTGTCTGCAGATACCACGGTTGCGTACATCCCAAAAGAGACTGCAAAGATGCCAGCAAAAACTCTCATAAATAATCTTTCTAAAACTCCGGCATCGTAGTACCGCGATAAAGATCGATCAAGTGTCTGGGTGAGTAAGCCCGTAGGGTGGGGTTCCACCCCACCGTAAAAGATGGGTTACAAACCCATCCTACAGAATTGCTTTAACGTAGGCGCCAAACCCTCTACCCAATCAGCACCTTTGCAACCATATCGTGATCCAGCCACAGCACAGGCCCGTCCGGATCGCTCGCTGACCCAAAGATCAACTGACCGGTCGCGTCAAGTACGTGCGAGCTCAGCACATCGCTGACCAACGCTTTGCGATCCTTGTGCAAGGCGACGATGTCCTGAGACGTTCCGACGGTCATTTCAACCTGTTCGGCGCTGTTGGCCTTTGGCCAGCCTTCAACTTCATAGAAGGGCTGCATCGCCGGATCTTGCTGGTAATCCCCGACGGTTTGTAGGACCTGTTCGATCGTCGCATCGTCTTTCAGCAATTCCTGACATTGCGCCCAGAGGTCGTCGACAAATTCACCACCGCCCTCTTTGCGCAAGGCTTCAAGCAACGGCAAAAGCGACAGTTCGATGCCGGCGAAGACGTCGGACGAGTTGGTGCGGATTTCGGGGCAGTTGAAAACCGTGGCCTTTACGCCCTTGTCCCATGCGTCTTGCGCAAAGCCTTCAAGGCGCATTTTGGCGTAGCCTTGGGTGTAGCTGGTATAGGTTTGCCACGTGTATTCTCCGCCGATTAAAACGCGCGTGCCGTGGTAGCCGTAAGCGGAATACCGAACCTGATTGCCTCCGGCCTCGATGCGCTCGCGGAGCGGGGTGCTGAGGTCGAGCAGGTGGCCAAATGTGATCGCAGTGACTTCGTCAAAGTTTTGCAGGATCAATTTGCCAAGATCGGCGTCAAGCAGGGCTTGCGAAGACATGTGGCGTGCGCCGCGGCCTTTGTAGATGCGGTTGGCGATGGCCAAGAACGCCTTGGCGCGCGGGATGCCGCCCGCCATTGTGTGGGCGAAAAACACGTTGCGGCCAGCTGGGATCATGCTGTCGAGCTGTTCCATAACCTGACCAAGTGCCTGTGTGAAACGGGAGGTACCTACTTCGCGGCAACGGTCTACTTGATCCCAGTCGAGCTTGAATTCTTGCCAGTTGTCGAGAGTCATTCCCGTCAGCATCTCTGTCGGGTTCTGACCGCCCTCGGGGGCGTCCATGTCAAAGCCAGCCATCAATGGAACGTTGATGATTTTGCCGCCGAGGTTTTCTTCGGCAGCGGCGTGTTCTTCGTCCGTGAGAGGGCGCAGGGCGCCTGTGTCGTCACGACGGCCGACGGTGATGCCGATCAAGTCCATGCCTGCGGCCTTGGCCGCGTCGATCAAGCCGGTCGCATAGCCACGCCCAAAAAGCTCGCCGAACAGGACGAAGACGTCGCCTTGCCCAAATAGGGTGTTCTCGGGGATGTGGGTCAGAGGAATAGACTTATGCATAGTGCTTACCCTTTGAACTTACTTAGGATCATCGAACCGTTGGTGCCGCCAAAGCCGAAGCTGTTGGTCATAACACTATCGAGGCCTGCGTTTTCGACCAAATCAGTGGCAATTTCATCAGGGTTGATCGCTGGGTCGAGGGTCTCGACGTTGATCGAAGGAGCGATGAAATCGTTGTCGAGCATCAAAAGGCAGTAGATCGCTTCCTGCGCGCCGGTCGCGCCTTGGCTGTGGCCGGTCATCGACTTGGTGGATGAGATCGGAGGTGTGCTGCCCATACCAAAGACACGACGTACGGCCTCCACTTCGCCGACATCGCCAACAGGGGTCGAGGTGCCGTGCGCGTTGATGTAACCGACCTTGCGATCTTCTGGCAGGCTTTCCAAAGCGATGCGCATGGCGCGCTCGCCGCCTTCGCCCGAAGGGGCAACCATGTCATGGCCGTCGGATGTTGCGCCGTAACCTGTGACTTCGGCGTAGATTTTCGCGCCGCGCGCTTGGGCGTGCTCAAGGCTTTCCAGCACGAGGATACCGCCGCCGCCACCGATGACGAACCCGTCGCGGTCGGCATCGAATGCGCGGGAGGCTTTCTCGGGCGTGTCGTTGTATTTCGATGACATCGCGCCCATCGCGTCGAACAGGCAAGACAGGGTCCAGTCCAACTCTTCTCCGCCGCCTGCGAACATGACGTCTTGCTTGCCCATCATTATCTGCTCGGCCGCGTTGCCGATGCAGTGAAGCGAAGTCGAACAGGCCGAGGTGATCGAATAGTTAATGCCTTTGATCTGGAACGCAGTCGCTAGGTTGGCCGAGATCGTTGAGCTCATGCATTTAGGCACTGCGAATGGCCCGATCCGCTTGGTCGCGCCTGTTTTCAGGACGGTTTGGTGCGCGGTCAGCATGGCGCTGGTCGACGGGCCGCCAGAGCCAGCGATCAGACCGGTGCGATAGTTCACAACGTCGTCTTCGGTCAGACCAGCATCGGCAATCGCCTGCGTCATGGCGATATGCGCATAGGCCGCGCCGGGGCCCATAAAGCGCAGAGTACGTTTGTCTACATGTTCCTTGATGTCGATATTGGGCATGCCGGCGATCTGGCTGCGAAAGCCGTGCTCGACCATGTCCGCATTGGCGGAGATGCCCGATTTGCCTGCCTTGAGCGAGGCCAAAACCTCGTCCGCGTTATTCCCGATGGCCGAGACAATTCCCAGGCCAGTAACGACGACACGGTTCATGTGACGCTCCCTCTTATTTGCTTGGGTCTATGTAGGATGATGGGGGCGGGAAGGGCAAGGGGGGAGGGGGTTAGCTCAAAAGGCTTTCTAGTTCATTTAAGAAAGAATTGCACTCATCGCTTGGCACAGGGGAGTTCCCGATTTTGTTGCGGTTTCCAATATTTCGACCAAGCCCATGCTGCGGAAGAACATTTGCACAGCCCCTTAAAAAGGCTTGTAAGTATTCTTTTCCCTTGATGGTTGACTTCCCAAATGAACCAAGGTCCCCCCAACGCGCAATTGGGTTTCGTTCTTGCGTGCTTGGGAGTTTGTTTGTGGCCGATTGATACGCATCTGAAAACTCTTGCATGACGGCATGTTCATCAAAGCTATTGAGAGCGAAGGCCTCAATTTCCTGTACTATCGCAGGTTCGACTTGAAGCGTGCTTGCAAGATAGGCAGGATCTAAGAATAGACTTTCGATATCTGAACCGTTTGGAACCCAGTATTTGATGTTGCAAGTATCGTAAGACTTGCGGCTAGCCCAGTCCGTGACATCCTGATCGCTCATGAAGTCTCTGTCTCTGTGCACTAAGACTTCGACACCCATCTTTTTCGCTATGCTCTTTGCTTTCGGCCCATCTGGTAGGGCGTCCTTTCCAAATGTTGGCCAAAGTAGCACCCGATTTTGAATTGAGGGTCTTAGAGCTAAAACTGCTTCCAGATATTTTAAGTTTCCATCCTCAGTGAACAATATTGCGTCTTTGTCGAGCGCACTCCATCCCATTTTCTCTCGCACGGTTTTACCCTGTGCTTTTACATCACCTTCAGAAATCCAGTGAATTCTGGCGTCATCTGGTAATGCTCTGACTAGATTTGGCGAGTGGGTCGAAACTATAATTTGGGTTCCTGGGAACTCTTTTGAAGCTTCGTCTAAAGCGCGAATAAGTGATTGCTGTTTCGAAGGGTGAAGATGGGCATCGGGTTCGTCCACCAAGAGTAGCTTGGGTTTGAAGTATAGTAGGTATGCGAAAATCTGTACGATCTGCAAAAAACCAGTGCCTGCCATTTCAACGGCCTTCCACGCCACCCTTTCGCTTTGTCCCGGTACTTTCATATCAGGAGTTAAAAATCTAACTTCGATGTTTTTGTCACGTAACCGGTCGAATTTTACCCAAAACTTCACACCAATAAGAACTTTCCCAACCCATTTTTCCAATTCCCCTAGTGGCTCATAGCTTGAGCCAGTGCCGTCCCCTTTTCCAGCACACTGAAGCAATACTTGTCTTAGTGCAGACCCTCCTTCACCCGAAGCGGCCTTTCTGTGCATGACCGGAGTAGCAAGAATCGTTTCCTCCTCTGCAAGGCCTGAAAGGCCAGGAATAAATGCGGTTGAGGGAGCTGAATCGTTTGAAAGTTCTGGGACTAGCGGGCCAATTGCTGACACCTTTACTCCTGCTTCATTGCGGGCAGCGCTGATATCGATCGTAGTTTTTTCAAGGTCTTCATCAATGAACGTAACAGATGTACTCCTACCACTAGTGGTGTTTTGTAGCTTAAGCTTATGGCCTAAATCCAAGAAGTCCTTTGATGGGACAAAATCCATTTGATCCAATGTGACTTTGCCTTTCGCATCCGCAAGCGTTGCACAACGAGCTGACCAGTGGATAGATTTAAGAATCGAAGACTTTCCTGAGCCGTTTTCACCAACAAGAACTGTCAGTCGAGATACCGGCAACTCAAGCTCTGAGTTAATGCGCTGAAAATTTCGAATTTTAATAGTTTTGATAAGCTTTGACATTTCTTTGAACCGCATTGCCTCTCAATCAAGGGACGACAATTGACTTAAGGAGTCAACCAATACGGAACGTGTCGCTGTAAGTGTTTGTCTGATCGCTACCCCGCCCGTGCCCCGCACGGGCAGCCCCCGACCGCCCCCATGGGCGGGGGCTTCACCCCCACCCGCGGTCGGGGACTGCCTTCCTTGGTGAAGGTGGGTTATAAACCCACCCTACGGTTGCCTCGGCGATCACTTGCCCCGCAATGCCAACATCTCTTTCGCCAAAAAATCGACGAACCTTCTCACGCGGATCGTTTTCTGCAGGTCCGAGTGGAGTAGGATCCACAGCCATGGGCCTTTGATAATTTCGGTGCCGGGGACGCGGGCTAGGTTGGGGTTTGCGCCCTCAAACAAGGTTGGCATGTGGGACATGCCGCAATGGGCGTTCAGCAGGCTGGCACGCATTTGCCCGTCCGAGGTTTTGTGGCGCTCGGCGGCTTTGGGGAACTCGACGGTTGCTTTCCAATTCGGGTTTGTAGCGCCAATCCAGCTGAGGCCTTCTCCGTCGGGGCCTGCCTTTGGGACATGCTCGGCGATGTATTCGTTGCTTGCGTAGATTCCGAGCTCGAGTTGGAAGAGTTTGCGGGCGATCACGTCTTCGGACACGGACATGGCGGCGCGCAGAGAGACATCGGTTTTATCGTCGTTGATCGATTCAATCTCGGCTGTCAGTTGAATTTCGATGTCGATCTCGGGGTATTTACGATGAAACTTTCCGATAATGGGCGCGATGATGTCGTATGCGAAGGTTGGCGATAGCGAAAAGCGGAGCGAGCCGCTTGCGACTTTGTCCAGACCCTCAACGCGGCGACGGGCGGCGATGACGGATTTCTCGGCCTCTTCAACGATGGGCAGAAGGGCTTCGCCGTAAGCAGTCAGAGAGAAGCCGCGCTTTGAACGATGGAACAGTCGCGCGCCATAGCTGGCTTCGAGCGCTTGGATGTTGCGGTTAACGGTGCCGTAACTGGTGTTGGTTTGTTGGGCTGCAGATCGCAGGCTGCCTGCCCGAACGACGGCAAGGAAAAAGGGCAGTAGTTCCCAGTCGAAAGCTCTCATGCGGTTTTAGTGATCCAAATGTGTAACAAGATGTTACTCCATGTTATTTTTTTGGTGCAAGAGAAGTTTGCTACAGCTTGGGCAGAGAATAGGAGCGTCTGGCGTGTGGCCATAGGCGTTCCGTCATCAAAAGGAAATTGAGATGAAAAGATACCACCCGATTATTGTCGCCGCGCATTGGATTGCAGCCATTATGATTTTGGTTGCCTTGTTTATTGGCGGTCCCGCTCTGTCAGAACTTGAAAGCACCGACCCGTTGAAGACCACAGCCCTAGGTGGACATATGATTTGGGGGCTGGTGATTGGCTTTCTGATGTTGGTTCGCGTCATCATGCGGTTGACCACGAAAAACCCTCCTGCAGCGGATGCTGGCAACGAGATGCTGAACAAAGGCGCGAAGGGTGCTCATCTGGCATTGTATGTGCTGGTGTTCGCTATGGTTGCCAGTGGTTTGGGCATTGCCTTCACGACCGACCTGTTCGCGGTTGCCTTCGGTGATGGCAGCACAATGATGCCCGCCACGTTCGAGGGAATACCACCACGTGTTGCACACGGTATAATCTCGTCACTGATTACAATATTGGTGATTTTTCACGTCATTGGCTGGGGCTACCATCAGTTTGTCCGCAAAGACAGTTTGCTTAGCCGGATGTGGTTTGGTCGCCGGTCTGACTAGATCCCCTAGTTTTGGAAATTTGGAAAAGGCGCCCTTCAGTTGGCGCCTTTTCTATATCCGCATACGAGGAACATCATTCGGATCGAGCTTCAGTTCCACCAAGGATGGTACTTTTACGCCGTCTAGACTTACTAAAGCTGCTTCGAGTTCCTCAACAGACGTAACCTGAATGCCCACGCCGCCTAACGAGGTTGCGACCTCTGCGAAGGAGGGCCAATCAAACGTCGTCAAGCTTGGGTCCATTTTGCGGTCGAGGAACTGGATGTGCTCTGCCCCATAGGCGCTGTCATTGGCAACGATTACCGTCAAGTTTAGGCCCAATCGGACGGCTGTGTTGAACTCGTTAATTCCGCCCATCATGAACCCGCCGTCACCAGTGAACATCACCACGGGGCGGTCGGGGTCGGCGATGGCCGCGCCGATAGACTCTTGTAAACCTTGACCGATGGCACCGAAATTGGCGGTGACAATGAAGCTTTGGGGATCGGGGGCCGAAATGCGGCACCAGACTTCGGTCATGAAGCGACCGCCATCAGTGACAAGAATGCGATCCTTTGGGAACGCGTCTTCAAGGACTTCCAGCGACTGGACGTAGTTGATGCAACCAGTGGCGGTTTTGTTGGTGCCAATCGGGTGCACTGTCAGAGTCTCAGAATCTAGCTCTTTGGTGAATCCACTGGGCGCGATCTCGGCTTCGTTCAACCACCAAAGGATCGTCTCAGCCGTAAGGGAAGCATCGGCAAGCAAGGCGGCATCCGGATGCAGGCTTCCACCGATGGCTGAGGGTTCGATATCCACTTGGATGACACGCTTGTTGCGCATCAGTTTTCCCTGATCTGTGGTGAAGCTATGCAGAGCAGATCCGAAGCACACGATGCAATCGGATTTCGCGATGATGTCATAGGCGGCGGGCGTCGAAAGGGTGCCGAAGATATCCATATTGTAAGGGTGGTCGTTGAACAGCCCCTTGGCCTTTAGCGTCGTGGCAAGTGGGGCCTCAAGACGATCGGCAAGCTTTATAAGACTGTCCTTGGCACTGACTGCACCGGCACCCGCAAGAATGAGCGGTCGACGGGCCGAGGCGATCATGCCGATGGCATCATCGAGGACATTGCCTTCGGCGACACCACCCGGTGCGGTAAATACATCCAGCACCGTGGCCACGTGCTCAACTTCTTGCCACATGAAGTCAGCAGGCATGTTTAGAACAATCGGGCGGCGTTCAACCTGAGCACGGTAATAGGCACGCGCGACATCCTTGGTGATCGTTTCTGTTGTGCGTACCTGTTCGAAACCTGCGCCCGTTGCTTTGACCAGTTCACGCTGGTCGATGCTTTGAAGGTGGTTTGGATTGCTGACGGGTGTGTCGCCTGCCAAGATCACAAGCGGGGCGTGGCTACGGACTGCCTCGGTCAAAGCCGTCGCGCAATTTGTCAGCGCTGGGCCATGAGTGACGGTGGCCGTGCCAACGCCGCCCGATATTTGGCTATAGGCCAAAGCCATCAAGACCGAACTGCCTTCGTGCGCGGCTGGGATGAAGCGGCCGTTGTGTTCCCGAACAAAACTATCGATCATGAACAAGTTCGCGTCCCCCATAAGGCCGAACATTGTGGTTGCCCCGTTTTCTGCCGCAGCAAGGGCGATGGATTGGTAGGCGTAGATTGAATTTGTCATGAGGGGCTCCGATGTTCGCCTAGACATACAGCGGACAACGTGCGGGAAGTGCGCGAATGTCGGAACATTTTCGGAATTTATGCGTGAAATTGTTCCAAAAATCCGATTTTTTGCGGCAATTTCAGGGTCGCTAACCTCGTACGTCGGAATTATTTGAGGCAAGCAATCCCGACATGCGAGTTTTGCAGGATAAAGTTCCCCAAATTGGAATTCGCTCTGCGCGTCGGAATAACGGCACTATAACTGGATAACTCTGAAATGACGTCAAAGTCATTCAAAACGGAATATGGATACCACCAACCATCGTCCTCGGAATAGCCTTGCTTTTTGAAGCCCTGTTTCATGTAACTGAATGCGGACAGCAAGCCGATTGAATACAGACCGAGCCGAAGTTTGCGCGCGAAGGTCGATCCAAAGGAGGAATTGTTGTGATCGCTGATCAAAACTCCTACGCGACTAACGCGAAAGCATTCTCGGATCACTGCTTTGGGGTTCTCAACATGATGCAATACTCCAGTGATGGTCACCAGGTCGAATGCGCCATCTTCAAACGGAATAGCGTCACCGTAGCCTTCAACAAAAGAAGCTGTTGGCACCTTTTGCACCGCAACGTCGCGCATTTTAGCCGAGGGCTCCAGACCAACCAGCTCGACCTTGTGCCCATCCGCGTTGAGTATTCTGTCAAACCAACTAATAGCGCGGCCTGTGCCAGCGCCGACATCCAAAACAGAGGTAATATTTGGGAAGTGCCTTGGAACGATCAGTTCCAACGCTTCCATGTGTCCAGTATTGTGTTGGTCACCATGCAGTGCGTCATATTTAGATGCAGTTTCATCGTAATACTGCGTGGTGTTGTTAGCTTTGGGCATAGGATCTCCGTTGCAAGCGTAAAGAGATTATGCCAGAGTTTCAACAGTGATCAAGCGGGTCGAAGAGATCGGACTTTGGATGGTCAAGGGGCTGCTAGCCCCCTTACCTTCTAGCTTTCGCTGAGCGCTACTTTCATGCCCGTGACCTGGTAGATCACTTCGCCGTCTGCTTCTACGATACCGTCAGCAACACCCATTGTTAGGCGACGCGTTGAGAGCGCCTTGGTGAAGTTGATCTTGTAGGTCAGCATTTTGCGGTCTGGACGGACCATGCCGGTTAGTTTGACCTCGCCGACGCCAAGAGCGTAGCCGCGTCCCTGCCATCCGCGCCAACCAAGGTTAAAGCCTGTCAGCTGCCACAGACCATCAAGGCCTAGACATCCCGGCATGATAGGGTTGCCCGGGAAATGGCAATCAAAGAACCAAAGGTCGGGGGTGATGTCGAATTCAGCGACCACGTGGCCTTTGCCATGCTCGCCTCCGTCACCGGAAATATCCGTGATCCGGTCCATCATCAGCATCGGAGGCGCAGGAAGCTGCGCATTGCCGGGGCCGAAAAGTTCGCCGCGCGAGCATTTTAGAAGATCTTCCTTGTCGAAGCTGGTGGGAAAGTCGGCCATGCAGGCGCGCTCCTTATATATGATGATTACCGTTGTCTTCGTGTAGCATTCAGTCAGTTTGGCTGACAAGGGCGGCTCTTGACCATGCCAAAAGAGCGGCTTAACGAATTTCAATTGATAATAATGCGCAACTGGACTTATATTCAGTCGCAGACGAATGGTGTTGGATCCTATGACACAGCAAGCAACTTCAATTGGCACCAAATGGCTAACCGCTGGCGGTCTTCGCCCAACGCGTCAACGCGTGGCATTGGCGTCTCTACTGGTTGGCGACGGTCAGGATCGGCATGTAACGGCTGAAAGCTTGTTTGCATCCGTAAAGACACAAGGTGAACAAGTCTCGTTGGCGACCGTTTACAACACGCTCAAGGCGTTTTGTGATGCAGGCCTTTTGCAAGAAGTCACTGTCGACGGTGCACGCAGCTACTTTGACACGAACACCAGTGATCATCCCCATTTCTATTGGGAGGATGACGCTTTGTTGACAGATGCGCCTCAGGACCAGCTTGAGATCGCGCGTTTGCCGGATGTGCCTGAAGGCGCTGAACTGACTGCCGTGAATATTGTGCTTCGTTTGCGCAGGTCACAAGACTAGGATTTTACCATGAAAGCTATTGGCTATTCGGCGTTCGGGACTGCCTCGGACGTTCTTGATGTACTCGACCTTCCGACACCATCACCTGCCGAGGGCGAGGTTTTGGTGCGCGTGACCTATTCGGGCGTGAACCCATCAGACGTGAAAGCGCGGTCAGGCAGTCGGCCGGGTGTGACCAAACCAGCGTTTCCTGTGATTGTTCCGCATTCAGATGGGGCAGGGGTGATTGAGGCCGTGGGCGCTGGCGTAGACCCGTCACGCGTCGGCAGCCGCGTTTGGATATGGAACGGCCAGTGGCAGCGGGCGCTGGGAACTTGCGCCGAATATATCGCGTTGCCTTCCGCGCAAGCGGTCGATCTTCCAGACAACATATCGGATGAAATCGGCGCGGTTCTTGGTATTCCCGCTTTGACGGCAGTTCATACAGTGCTCGGCGCCGGGTCTGTCGCAGGTAAAACGGTTCTCGTCAGCGGCGGTGCTGGCATGGTGGGGCACTTGGCCGTCCAAGTTGCCAAAGCCTCGGGGGCGCGGGTCATCGCGACGGCTTCGCCGGCAAAGTCGCAGATTGCGACGGATTGCGGGGCTGATGTTGTTGTTGATTATCGAGCGGATGATCTATCCGAGCGGATTATAGCTGCAAACGAGGGGCAGTTAGTCGATCACGCAGTTGAGTTAGAGTTTGGCGTCAACATCGACATGCTGGCCGAGGTCATGGCCCCCAACAGCCGGATTACAGCCTATGGCTCAGCGCAGGTGCCTGCACCTGTGATGCCGTTCATGCCACTGATGTTTAAAGGGATCACGCTTGAGATGGCGCTGGTTTACATTTTGACAGAAGCCCAACGATCACAAGCCATCGCAAGTCTGTCTGGCTTGTTAAGCGAGAACGCCATCAAGCCAAGGGTCGACGCCGCGTTTGCATTTGATGATGCCGCCAAAGCACATGAGGCAGTTGAGGCGAATGCGCGGAACGGAGCTGTTTTGGTTAAGGTGAGTTAATCACTCAAAACCACTGCCCAGGTTCCATCAGGCCCAAATCCATCAATTGACGGGAATGCCAGTCGAACTTGACCGAGTTGTGCCACTTGAAGCTGTGGATATCGAAGCTGGACCCCGGATTGCGTTTTAGGGCCTTGGCCGCGCGAAATGACACTGTCGCTGAGCTTAGGTTGTTGTGCCACGGGCAGGCGTAGGTGTTGTATTCCTCGTCGTTGAACTCATAGCCGGGTCGCATTTCTAGGCCGGGTTTTGAAAGGAACAGGGACACGCGGTCGATTTTTCGACGCGCCACTGGAATGTGTTCTTCAAACCGCCAATGTAAGCCGCCGTAGAAATCCAATTGGCGTT
>ERZ1048872.2785-NODE-2785-length-12042-cov-11.290315_pt1 | contig 12042 bp, 10 predicted proteins | sample MGYA00383100_ERZ1048872 | MGnify/ENA primary metagenome ERZ1048872 (study PRJEB29581, sample SAMEA5548370) | metagenome | biome: marine; feature: coastal; material: water | depth 50 m | study: Short-term variability in the microbial, nano- and picoplankton... | reverse complement strand
CATTGATACGCATTAAATTATCGTCTAAAGTAACTTTTGTTTTACCTTTAATAACAAATTGATAACTTGTAACTTCTAATTTCCTTGAAGTAACTTTTCCGTCAATATTGATACTATTTTTTGTATTATCTTTTTCAATAACTACTAATTTTGTGTTTTCCAAACTGACGGGAGTATATGAGAAATCGAATGTTTTAGACGCTAAAATTCTTGGTTTTCCAACTCGATTTAAAATATTAAGTTGACCATTTTCTTCAGCAATTGTAATGTAGTCTTTTCCAGCAATCCTAAAATGTCGCGGCGGGAAAATAATTTCAGAGGTAGATTTATTAAATTTAAATCCTTTTACTTTTTTTCCTTCACTATTTAACATTAAAACCTCTTTACCTTGTGTAATGATAAAACGGTATTTTCGATTTTTATCGTAATCAAAGATTGTTAAAACTTGTGTAATGTCGTCTTTAAATTTTATTGGAAAAGGATCAACTTGGCGACCTGTTCTATCTAAAACATAGAAGTTTTTTTTGGTAGTAAAAGCTAACTGTTTTTTGCCATTACGCAATAAATCTATTTCTTGAACAGAACCAACAATTCGATTTTTGAGTTTTTTAGTCCATAAGATTTTTCCTCTAGATGATATAAAATATAAGGTATTGTCAACATCCTGCACTACAAGATCTTTCCCGCCTGTTCTGTGATTACTAAAAAAAATAGGATCATTAAGTAATTCATTTTCCAGTAATATACTTTTTACTTGGGTCACTTTACCAGGGATATTTTTTTTAATACTTGTGGTGTTAGACTCTTTGCATACCAGGTTTATATGTGCAAAATCACGATCATAATTGAACTGTAAAACACCGATTGGATATTTTTTAAATGAAATGTTTTTTAATGAATCATTTAATAAACGAGAAATTGTATGCGTATAATTTTCATTTAATTTTATTATTAGGAGCGATGATTCATCACTAATCTGATCAAGAGCTTCTTGATAATAATTTGTTGTTGACAAACAATTATTGGTTAAATAAGAGGTGATAATATTTTTTAATACCTCTTTATTTTCGGCGAAAACAATAAAATCATTTACTATAATATTAAAAACCGGTTTAGTATCATTGGCAAAAATTGAAAATTGGTCAACAAATAGATTACGCTCAATAAAATTGTAAATCGTGATTCCTTTGAAAGATTCTACTGGGCTCGAATCTTTGCTTAAAGATTCTTTGGTGAGTTCCAAGTCAATACTTTTAAGAGCGATTGCGTTCCCTTGTGGTAAGTTTATGCTACTAAATTCACTAACAGATTCAAACACCATAGTTTTATCCGTACTTATATTTTTTGCGCCATTGTATTTCTGAAGGTTTTTTTGAAAAACAGAAAAATCATCAAAAGTTAAGGATACTATACTCATTGCATTTGTAGGAGTGATTGTTGCAATGTCATTTTGTTGAGGTTTTAATCCTTTAAAAATTGAAATTAGTTGCGGTATTGTATCATTTGCCAGTAGAACACCTGAAGCTGAAATTGCATCGGGTAACACCTCTATATTTAAAGCAGCCCAAGAGGCAAAATTATTTATTGAAGGTTCGCTAGTAAATATCTTTTTTACAGGTATGATGGTGGTTAAATTGTGATTATTTAATGAAAATATTTTTTTGAATGTTGATTCGTTTTGTATACGATTGTTTAAAAGTTGCTCAATATTTTTTTGTGAATCAGTAGCAATAAAAATACTGTCCTTTACTACTGTAAAAAACTCTTGTTTGTCAATAACGAATTTTTGGTATTGATAAGACTTAAAAGGTATATTTTCAGTAACCATATTGGTTACAGAGTCCAGAATAAAGAGATTTTTTGTGAATTTAGTTAAGAAAGTAAAAGATGACCTGTCATCATCTTCAGAGAAACAGAGAATACTTTTTTTTGAGGGTCTCAATAAATTTAACAATCTAGAATTACTAAAAAAAGAATAAGAGTTAGTGTTCTTTAATTTTTCAATAAAACTATTATTTTTAATATCGGCTTTTAGTACTTCAAAGTCCTCAATTTTTATGACTAATGATGTGTTTTTAGGAATAAAGTCTTTTGGTTCTTTGGCTTTTCTTGAAGTTGAGTCGCAACTATGAAACAAGAAAGTTATTGTAATGAAAAAAAATACTTGAATAAAACCCTTCATCTCACAAAAATATAAAGGAAAAAAAAAGGATAGCTATAATTTTTTAAAAGTTTATTGACGGGTTTTTAACAATCATTTTTATTAAAAATCTAAATGGTATTGTTCTGGTAATAGCCGAAAGCTTTTGCGGTGATATTTAGTGATCCCGAATTTTTTAATCGCCTCTCTGTGTTCTCTAGTTGGATACCCTTTATTTTTTTTCCAGTTATACATTGGAAATTCATTATGAATTTGGGTCATATAAGCATCTCGATATGTTTTTGCTAAAACAGAAGCTGCAGCAATATGCAAATACTTGCTATCTCCCTTAATAATGCAACTAAATGGAATATTATTAAATGATTTAAAACGATTTCCATCTACTGCTATGTGTTGTGGTTTTGTGGCTAGAGACTTAATAGATTTTTGCATGGCAAGAATAGAGGCATTGAGTATGTTTATACGATCAATTTTATTCATCATTATGTGAGAAACTCCGAAAGTAACCGATTGTTCTTCAATAATCAATTTTAATAGTTTTCTTTTTTTTTCTGATAATTGTTTGGAATCTGTTAAAATATTGTTTTTGAAATTATCAGGTAAAATTACTGCAGCTGCAGTTACGGGGCCTGCAAGACAACCTCTTCCGGCCTCATCGGTACCACATTCGATTAGTTGTTGATTAATTTTTAGTTTTAGCACAAGTTAAAGAGCTTTAAAATTTAAAATATTCCATTCAAAAGTATACCTTTGTTAGGTAAGTTAAAAATAGATGCGAAAAACGTTTTTTTTATTTCTTTTATTATATTTTCCAACTATAGTTTTTTCCCAAAATAATGGAGAAAATTTTCTTAAAAAGAAAAAAGAAAAACCTCCCATTACACTATATAAAATTATTTCAGCCCAAAGAGATACTACTTATTTAGACACTACATTAAATATACAAAAGGAGTATAAATTTAACTACTTACGAAAAGATAATTTTCAGTTACAAGAGTTTGCAAATGTCGGCCAGCCTTATAATAAATTAGCTTACGATTTTGAGAAGCTGAATCTAAAGCCAGCATTTGTTGCGCAGTCTCATCATTTTGGTTACCGTGAAGTTGAAGATATGCAGTACTTTAATTTACCCACCCCACTAACCGAATTATATTTTAAAACAGCATTTAAGCAAGGACAGCAGTTAGATGCATTTTTTTCAATAAACACTTCAGACCAATTTAATTTCTCAATTGCCTATAAGGGTGTAAGATCACTTGGGGCCTATCAACACAGTCTAACCAGCACAGGAGATTTTAGATTTACAACAAATTATCACTCAAAAAACAAACGATATCAAATTTTAGCTCATATGATGGCGCTAGAGTTATTAAACCAAGAAAACGGTGGTCTTACAGACGAATCAGTTTTGTTGTTTCAAAGTGATGATAACGAATTTAGAGATCGGGGTCGACTGGATGTAAAATTTGATGATGGTGAAAATGAATTGAAGGGATTTAGAGTCTTTGCGAAACAGGAGTATGAACTGATAACAAAAAAAGACAGTACAGATTTAAATAAATTAATTATTGGTAATGCAATTAGTTTTGAAGATAAATCCTATGTCTATAAACAAGATAACCCCTTTAATGGTTTTGGAGATTCCTACAAAACAAATGGATTGTTTAAAAAAAGTAAACTTGAAGATTTTAGTGTTAAAGGCTATACACAATTTAAAAATAAGTACATTGGAAATTTAAGCGCATTTATAGCTTATACAGATTATAATTTTGGCTACAACAGTGTTGTTATATTTGATATTGGATCTATTACCAACAGATTAAAATCTAAGTTGGTACAAGCAGGAGGGACTTACTCAAAAAATTACAAGGGATTCGAAATATATGGTCAGGCGGCTATCAATATTTCTGGAGATTACGAAGCTAACTTTTTAAAAACTGGAGTTTCTTATTTGGTCAATAACAAACATAAAATAGCTGCTGAAATAACTTCGCATTCTGTTTCGCCTAATTTTAATTTCTTATTAAACCAAAGTGACTATGTCAATTATAATTGGCAAAATGAATTTGATAATACTAATAAACAGCAGTTAAAACTAAGGTTTGAATCAAATAAAATAGCTGCAATTTCATTAGACTATACAGGGATTGATAAATACACCTATTTCACGATTAAAGATAATGACTCAACTCCAACTCCTCATCAGTATAATGATAGGGTTGATTATTTAAAAATAAAATTAAAAAAAGAATTTAAGTATAGGAAGTTTGGATTAGAAAACACTCTTTTATATCAAAATGTATTGAGCGGCGATGAAGTTTTAAAGCTTCCGAGTTTTATAACTAGAAACACTTTATATTTTGAAGACCAGTGGTTTAAAAAAGCACTTTTCATACAAACAGGTATTATTTTTAAATATTATTCAAAATATACGATGAATGCTTATGACCCTGTTTTAGCGGAATTTTATGTGCAAGACAAAGAGGAGTTTGGAGGATATCCTCAATTTGACATATTCTTTAATGCTCGAGTACAACAAGTTCGAATATTTTTTAAGTATGAAAACCTAAATGCGCTTTTTACAGATTCTAACAATTACTTTTCTGCTCCTGGTTATCCATTCAGAGATTCCGTTATACGTTTTGGTATTGTATGGAATTTTTTAATGTAATAAAGAAAAAAAATTAGTTGGTGAGCTTTTGCAAGCTTGTTGTAATTTTTTCAGTGTATTTATCTGCTGCTTTTACAGCATCTTTTGGATTTTTAATTTCGGTTGTTGTTGCAGCCAGAAGTTGGTCGCCTTCTTCATTATTTAGATTATAAAATAAAGTTTCCAATACATACTTTCTATCAGTAGTCGTATAAGAACTTCCAGAACCATAGTAATTTCCAAAAGTAGAATACGAATAAGGGTGCGTATAATAACTATAAAACCCCCCGTAATATGAAGGGTAATAGGTTGAATAAGGTCCCATCATTCCCATATTCCCCATATATAAGTCATTATAATAATTTGTTGTTGTTGTTTCAGAGTAATCTTTTAATACATTGATGCAAACCGCATCGTATCCTTCATAACCTAATATTTCTTTAATAAATTTTTCTCTTTCCTCCGTCATTTCTTTATCAGGATTCATCTTTGGGAATCTAGTAAAGCTTTCAGTCGCTTTGTATCCTTTTGATCTAAGTTTATTTGCAATACTCGTTTCGAAATCTGCTCTTACTTCTGAGTCAGCAGTTCTGGCAATTACTAATATATTTCTTTCTTTCATTTTATGACCATCTTCACTTCTCCATGCACTTAAAACCTTGACAGAAGTGTTGCAACTCACAAACAATAGAAGGATCATTCCTACTAATATAAATTGATTTTTTTTCATTTTATAAAATTTTAGTCTTTTAATAATCCTCTAGAGATTACTATTTTTTGAATTTCTGAGGTACCTTCATAAATCTGAGTGATTTTGGCGTCTCTCATTAACCGTTCTACATGATACTCTTTTACATAGCCGTTACCTCCATGTACTTGGACAGCTTCAACCGTTACTTCCATTGCAACTTGAGAGGCAAAAACTTTAGCCATTGCACTACTCATATCATAATTGTTGCCTTGATCCTTATCAAGAGCAGATTTATAAACTAATAATCTAGCTGCTTCAATATTGGTATGCATATCTGCTAATTTAAAAGCTATAGCTTGGTGATTACATATTTCTGTCCCAAATGCTTTTCTAACCTTAGAATAATCTCTTGCTAATTCGTAAGCACCTGCAGCAATTCCTAATGCTTGAGACGCGATGCCAATTCGACCCCCTGAAAGCGTTTTCATAGCAAATGTAAATCCAAAGCCATCATCACCAATCCTATTCTCTTTGGGTATTTTTACGTCAGTGAACATCAATGAATGTGTATCACTTCCTCTAATCCCAAGTTTATCTTCTTTGATGCCAACTTCAAAACCTTCCCAATTTTTCTCGACAATAAAAGCATTAATTCCTTTGTGTTTTTTTTCTTTATCTGTCTGCGCTATAACAATATAGTAATCCGCTGAATTTCCGTTTGTAATCCAATTTTTAGTACCGTTCAGTAAATAATAATCTCCTTTGTCTATTGCAGTGGTTTTTTGTGAAGTTGCATCGGATCCAGCTTCAGGCTCACTTAAACAAAAGGCTCCTAATTTTTCGCCAGTTGCTAATTGGGTCAGGTATTTTTGCTTTTGTTCTTCATTAGCATATTTTTCAATACCATAACAAACCAACGAATTATTTACGGACATAATAACACTAGCCGAAGCATCTATTTTTGATATTTCTTCCATTGCAATTGCATAGGATAAAGTATCCATCCCACCACCACCGTACTTGGGGTCAACCATCATTCCAAGAAATCCCATTTCTCCCATCATTTTTATTTGTTGTGTAGGAAACTCCTGTTTATTGTCCCTTTCTATAACTCCAGGCAATAATTCAGTTTTTGCAAAATCACGAGCAGCGTCGCGGATCATAATATGTTCTTCGGTAAGCTTAAAATCCATTGAAAACGATGTTATATAAATTAAAAAATTGATTGCAAAGATACCTTTTTAAATGTCAATTATCAAATGAGAATTTGACAGAAAATGGGTTTAAAAACTTGCTTTTATTTTTGAACATACCAGTAAGGTCTTGTATATTTAGAACATATTAAAATTATTTTTTGAGAACAACTAATTATCATGTAATAGGAGTAATGAGTGGTACTTCACTGGACGGTATTGACTTGGCAGAAGTCAATTTTAGTCTGTTAAATAATAAAACCTGGGACTATAAAATTTTAAATACTGAAACCGTTTTTTATTCCAAAAATTGGAGAGCCAGTTTGAAAAATGCGCTTACATACTCTGAGACTGAAGTTTCTAAGCTAAATATTCAATACACACGTTTTTTGGCATCCGTCATCTCAAGATTTATTGATAAGCATCAAATAAAAAACTTAAATGCTGTTTGTAATCATGGCCATACTATTTGGCATCAACCTCAAAAAGGGGTTACACTTCAAATTGGAAATTTACCAGAATTAGCAGTTTTAATAAAACAAAATGTAGTTTGTGATTTTAGATTACAAGATGTAAAACTAGGAGGGAATGGCGCTCCTTTGGTGCCAATTGGTGATCAATTGTTATTTAATGATTATGATTATTGTTTAAACTTAGGAGGTTTTGCTAATGTTTCTTACGAAGAAAATATTGGCTTTTCTTTGCCTAAAAGAATTGCTTACGATATTTGTCCTGTAAATATTGTTCTTAATTATTTAGCAGAAAAAATAGGTTATGAATTTGATCATAATGGAGATTTCGCTCAAAGTGGTAATGTATCTAATAAAGTATTAAATGAATTAAATAAGTTGTCTTTTTTTAACTTCTCACCGCCAAAATCGTTAGGATTAGAATGGGTAAAAAAATATGTTTTTCCTATTTTAGAAGAATCAAATATTTCGATTATCGACCAGCTATGTACTTATACGGAACATATTGCTTTTCAGTTATCAAAACAATTTAATAAAAACAGTAAAGTTTTGGTTACTGGTGGCGGAGCTTTTAATTTGTATTTATTAAAAAGAATCAACTCTTTTAAACATTTAAAGCTTTTAATTCCCTCAAATACTTTAGTAGAATATAAAGAAGCATTAATTTTTGGGTTTCTAGGAGTACTTCGATTGAGAGACGAAAATAATTGTTTGAGTAGTGTTACTGGTGCAAAAAAAAATCATTCTTCAGGAACAGTTTTCAAGATAAAATAACTACAAATGTGTTCCGCATCGGAGGAGGTTTTTTTTATATTTGTGTTCTTTAAAATTCACTTTAATATTTTGAATAAAAAAACACTTCTTTTGCATCCAGATAAAGATTTAATTATTAAAATATATTCTCCAGTAAATTCAGAAAATTTAGGTTTAAACAGTATACCTATGTTTCTTAAAATAATTCTAACCAATTTAAAAAAAATCAATGTTTAAATATTTTTTAGGGCAAAGTCCACGATGGTTCAAGATGATCATGATAACTTTTATGATCTTTAATGTTATCTCATTTTATATTTTGGGGCCCACTATAACCGCTTGGATATTTATTGCAGAGTTTATTTTTACGTTGTCTATGGCACTAAAATGTTATCCTTTACAATCGGGAGGGATTTTAGCTATAGAGGCTTTATTTTTAAAATTAACGACTCCCGAAAATGCATACCACGAGGTTGACCAAAATTTAGAAGTAATTCTTCTACTGGTTTTTATGGTTGCTGGGATTTATTTTATGAAGCCTTTATTGATGTACATTTTTAGTAAAGTATTTACAAAAATCAAGTCAAAATTAATACTATCACTTTTATTTGTTTTTTTATCTGCAGTGTTGTCAGCTTTTTTAGATGCATTGACAGTAACCGCCGTATTAATTAGTGTAGCAATTGGATTCTACGGAGTTTATCATAAAATTCATTCAGGTGAGCGAGATTATGATGAGAGTGGAGTAAAAGATAAATCTGAATTAAGTGGTGAAACCTTAGAGGAGTTCAGAAGTTTTCTCCGAAGCTTAATCATGCACGGTGTTGTTGGTACTGCTCTTGGCGGTGTTTGCACCCTGGTTGGAGAACCTCAAAACCTATTAATTGGAGAACGAATGGGATGGGATTTTATTGAATTTTTCCTACGTATGGCGCCTATTACAATTCCTGTTTTATTTGCGGGATTAATCACCACTGTAGTTCTAGAGACAACAGGTATATTCGGATTCGGACAAAAGTTACCTGAAGTAGCGAGAACCATCATAGAACATTACACCGAAGAAGAGGATTTAAAACGAACCCATAAAGAAAAATGGGGAATTAAGGTTCAGGCCGTTTCCGCAATTTTATTAATTATTGGTTTGGCGATGCATATAGCTCCAGTTGGATTTATTGGTTTAGCGCTTATTGTTGTTCAAACAGCATTCATGGGTATAACTGAAGAACACCAATTAGGAAGAGCATTCGAAGAAGCGCTTCCTTTTACAGGCTTATTAGTAGTATTTTTTGTGATAGTTGCGATGATTCATGATCAACATTTATTTAAGCCAATCATTGATTGGGCACTAACTTTAGATCCTTCTCAGCAACCGAGTATGTTTTATTTAGCAAATGGAATTCTCTCAATGATAAGCGATAATGTGTTTGTCGCAACCGTTTATATTGGAGAAATAAAAACAGCTTATGATGCCGGTGCTATCGGACTTGAGCAATTTGAAAAATTAGCTATTGCGATTAACACCGGTACCAATTTGCCGTCTGTCGCAACACCTAATGGTCAGGCAGCATTTTTATTTTTACTAACATCTTCTTTGGCTCCATTAATTAATTTAGATTATATCAAAATGGTGAAGATGGCTTTTCCATATACTATTGTCCTAGGAATCACGGGACTCTTAGGGATAATTTATTTTCTGTAATCATGGATTTAAATCAATAAAATTTTGTTGTTAACATAAAAAAACAATTTATAACATAAAATATTCGTTGTTAAATAAAAACCATTTTATATATGTTGCCCATACTTATTCAAAATGATTCTGATACAAATCAGGATCTCGAGCCAATAATTCAAGAAAAGACCCTATCCATTGTGGAACTTATAACCGATGGAGGTATGGCAGGCCAGATTATTATTGGAGTCTTGTTTATCCTTTTATTCGTTGCAGTTTATCTTTACTTTGAACGGTTATTTGCAATTAAAGCAGCTACGGATTATGATGCTAATTTCATGAGTCAGATAAGAGAAAATATAAGTAGCGGAAATATGCAAGCAGCTAAAGTATTGTGTTCTCAGAAAAACACACCAGTAGCAAGGCTGACCGAAAAAGGGATTTCCAGAATTGGCAGTCCATTAGAGGATATCAATACAGCTATTGAAAATGCAGGAAAGTTAGAGGTATATAAATTAGAAAAAAATGTTAGTGTTCTAGCGACCATATCTGGTGCTGCTCCTATGATTGGATTTTTAGGAACAGTAATTGGCATGGTCTTGGCTTTTCATACCTTAGCAACTAGCAGTGGTCAAGCAGAAATGGGGACTTTGGCAGAGGGAATCTATACAGCCATGACTACTACAGTAGCAGGCTTAATTGTTGGAATTATAGCTTATATTGGTTACAATCACTTGGTAGTTAAAACAGATAAGGTAGTTCATCAAATGGAAGCAACAGCAGTGGAGTTTTTAGACCTTTTAAATGAACCAGCATAATGAATTTAAGAGGTAGAAATAAGGTGAGTGCGGAGTTCAGTATGAGCTCTATGACCGATATTGTTTTTTTATTATTAGTGTTTTTTCTACTTACCTCACCAGCAATCACTCCAGATGCATTGGATTTGATTTTGCCGAAAGCAAAAGGTAAAACGACTCATCAACAAAATGCCTCTGTAAGTGTTACTAAAAAAGGTGCTTACTACATAAATAAAGAACGTGTCAATAAAAAAAATATAGCTCTTGAACTAGATAAAATTTTAGTTGGACAAAAAAAACCAACTATTATCTTAAGAGCTGAAGTAGGAGTGCCTATTGAAGATGCAGTTTTTATTATGGATATTGCTAATAAAAATAATTATAAAGTGGTATTGGCAGTAAGGCCTAATTAAAATGAGTTTTTTAGACACACAACATAAAAGAAAGAGTATGGCCATAACGGTTATGATTCATATGATCTTAATACTCTTATTATTTTATGTTGGGCTATCTTACTTAGATCCACCAATTGAGAATGGAATTGCAGTAAATTTTGGAACTATGGATACGGGTTCTGGAAAAATACAACCTTCAAAAAAAGTAAATACAGCTCCAAATCCAAAAGTAATACCACAAGCTGTTAAAGAGCCTTCTGAAGCAAAAGAAGATTTAATAACTCAAGAAACTACGGAAGCTCCGGTTATTAATAAAGAAGAAAATAAAGAGGAAGTAAAGGAGGTTGAAACGATAGCTGAAAAAGAAATTCAGGGCCAAGAACTTGAAAAAAAAATAGATACAAAACCTGATAAAACTACAACTGACATACTATCAAGTTTAATTAATGGTCCAAAAAGTGAAGGTGAAGATCAAGCTGGAGAAGGGAGTGATGAAATTGGAGGGGATAAAGGAGATTCTAAAGGTACTCTAAATGCTAAAAGTTATTATGGTACTGGAAAAAGCTTAGATGGAGACGGTAATTATCTGTTGGGAGGAAGAAAAGCGTTAAATAAAAAAAAATTCTTACAGGATTGTAATGAGGCTGGAATTGTTGTAGTAAGTATAGAAGTAGATAGAGCAGGAAACGTGATAGATGCAACACCAGGTGTTAGGGGAACAACTAATAACTCAAAATGTTTGTTAGATCCTGCAAAAAGAGCAGCTTTAGCAACAAAATTTAATAAGGATGGTAAAGCGCCTTTCAAGCAAATTGGAAAAATTATTTACAGATTTAGCCTTTCTGAATAGTCATACTATGTTGTGCATTTTTACTGTTTTTATATCATTAGATAAAGGGATTGTTTGATGTCCAGATTATTTTGAAAACAGATAAAATCAAAAAATAATAATAATTAATTAAAAAGTTATTAATTACACTGAAACCATATCATGGCTTTACCGACAGTTGCCTATGTATCAACGTGAAGGGGCTTCTGCTTACAAAGCTGATCTATCAAATACTCTTAAGCTCGTTAGTTATTTAGGGAATCCTCAAAATGATTTTAAGTCTATACATGTAGCAGGAACAAACGGGAAAGGTTCTACCAGTCACATGATGGCATCTGTTTTTCAAGAAGCAGGCTACAAAGTAGGTCTTTATACGTCTCCTCACTTAAAAGATTTTAGAGAGCGTATCAAAATTAATGGAGAATTAATAG
>ERZ1048872.2779-NODE-2779-length-12051-cov-8.441314_pt1 | contig 12051 bp, 14 predicted proteins | sample MGYA00383100_ERZ1048872 | MGnify/ENA primary metagenome ERZ1048872 (study PRJEB29581, sample SAMEA5548370) | metagenome | biome: marine; feature: coastal; material: water | depth 50 m | study: Short-term variability in the microbial, nano- and picoplankton... | reverse complement strand
CAGTACGAACGATCCGCTGCACCGGCTGTGCGCAGTAAAGTCAAAAAAGCCAATGTCTACGCCACACTTGCGAAAGAGTACGTGGGCGAGGCTGAAGGTAAGATTGCCGACCACGAATCAAGAGAGCAGGTACTTGGCCAGACTATGAATGAGAAGGCTATGCAGCTTACCGTACAACGCGTCTTTGCAGAGTCTCAGTCCGGAAAAGCGCCCGGTGCAACAACGTCTATCTTCAAGTATTTTGGTTCAAGTTTGTCAAAGGGTGCCAGTGCCTTGAAGTCGAGCTTGCGCGGGACTAATGGTGTTGGTTGGGAAGGCGAGGGCTTTACCAGTGATGAGGTTGACGCGACGCGCGGTTGGTTACGTGATCGTGCTGTGACAATTTACGGCGGCACCAACGAGGTGCAGCTGAACATCATCAGTAAACGCGTACTCGGATTACCTGATTAGCCGGCTGTCGCGAATCGTCGCTAAAACAATTTTTGAAGGAATGCGTAGCGCTCCGTAATGGTTATTACGGACGCATCGCTCGTTTCCAGTTCATAACTCGCACTAAAATTTTTTGCGGCGGTCTCAGCATACCCAAGTCTTTTATACAACGCCGCCGCCCGGGTGTTATCACAGGCGACTGCAAGCCCGATAGATGCGTAATCTTTCGATTTCGCCTGATCTTCTAGGAATTTGATAATTTTGGTCCCAATACCTGCGGATTGGTCTTCAGGCATGACCGTTATTCGAAAAATTTCTGGACAACCAGGAATGAGGTCGGCCACGCCAAGCTGTCGAGGCCCGGGCCAATAAACAAAGCCATAACCTTTTGGCTGCTTGCCATCCCAGGCGATCGCGAGGCTTTGTAGCCCAAACAACTGATCGTCTAGCTCATCTTGCAGGGTTCTGCGATCGACTTGAGAAATAAAGGCCTCAAGCGAGTCATATTCACTCTGCTGTGCGATTCTGAGCTCCATGTATTGCTACTCGTCTATTTTGGTGTCAGCTTGACGAACTCTCGGGGAGGAAACCCAGTCAACACCCTGAACCAGATAGAGTGGGCAAATTTTGTCGCAAGCGTGTTGTGCTCCGCTGCTGTGACCTTGCTTGCCGCATAGTCAGCAGTTTCGCCGTCAATGATCGCTTTGACATCGGGTTTTTCAAGTACTTGGTGATACCAGGCACGGGGCCAGTGATTAGCTGCAACGTAGATACTGCCCTGGCTTGATAGTTTTTGTAACACGCGTTGGTTCGCTCGACCCTCACCGTCCTCGGTGATGATCATGAGCGTAGTCTGTGATTCGGGCTGAAAATAGCCCAGCAGGGACTCAAAGATGACGACAAGGCCAGCGTAGATGCCGATCGTGATCAGCATGATTTTGAGTATTTTCATCTATCAGGTTTCCTTACGTTCGCCGATCAAAAGCCAAAATAGCCGGTGATCTCATCATTTAATGCAGCCCGAGCGCGCCACCAGGTATTATCAATGAAGACGAGTGTGCAAATCAGCAGGATGTTGGCGTGCCTCGTCGCTGCTGATCATGCGGTCAACGTCTGTGATGATGTCATTGTGTGAAAAAAGGCCTACAGAATTTGCTCCGCCAGTACCTCCTCATTGAATCCAACAATGATTGTCTTACCGACTCTAAGCGTGGGCGCTCGAAGATTTCCGGTTGGCCCGAGCATGGCTGCGACGGCAGCATCATCAGGCGTTCCATCGAGTTTGAACTCGCTGATTTTTTTGCCTTTGATTGCAATAAGCTTTTTAGCAGATTTCAGTATTTCGGCGGCGTCATCTGCCTGTAGCTTTCTGCTCGCGGGTACTGTTTCTTTGGCTTCCAGATCGTGTGTCCCCAAAAACTTGGCGACTCGAGTGCAGGTCGTTCAGCCATTACGGTTGTAATGCCAGTCAATTTTTTTGGCCATGTGTTGCTCCTTCTGTTTAAGCGTTGATTTAGATCTTTTGATGCGCAAGAGCATAAACAAGCTGTCCTGCGGGTGCAATCAGTGCTTGTGTATAAAGCCATGAATCTGAGCGCGGGCCATGTCTTGCTGATGTGGTAAAGCGGAAGGTGATATCGCTGTTTGCTGCGAGTGATAACTGTGACAAGTCAGGGTAGGGTGGTCCACGATAGGGTCGTTCAGCGTATGTTCTCAGGTTGCTGACGTTTTAGCTTGGCAATGTGGGTAAATCGTACAGAACAACAGTTTCCGCCGTTGCTCTATACGAAGACACTGTTTGACAAAACCGTTGTCAGTTTTGTCACCTCGTGTTGTTAGGCGTCGAGCTTTGCCGTTGCCTGACCTTTCACCACCACTGTACCCTCTGCGTCGACAGTTGATACTTCGATATCAGCGATAGTTTCACCATCCTCCTCTCGAATAGCCGCGACGGTTGCTTTTGCGGTTAAGGTTGCGCCAGGAAAAACTTGCGCTGTGAAACGAACCCCGAACGAACGAAGTCGGCCATCGCCAACATAATTGGTCAGCATTTTTCCAGTCATACCCATCGACAGCATGCCGTGAGCAAAAACCGACGGATATTTTGCGATCTCGACCGTGTATTTGTCATCGGTATGTAACGGGTTGTAGTCGCCCGATGTGCCCGCATATTGCACGATCTGAGTACGAGATAAATCACGACAGACTTCTTCTTCATAGCTGTCACCAACGTTTAATTCACTTGCTTTTAATGCCATGTTAATTGTCCTCTCAGGCTGCGTCTTATGTCGATGTTGCGGGTCGTTCTGTTCGCACACCAACCCCGGTTGCCGTGACTACAAGTTCACCAGCTTCATTTCGATACTCGGTAACAGACTCACTGAACATAAGTTTACCGCCACGACGACCTTCCTTTTCCCAGGTTTTGCCCGGCTTGGTCGTTGCCGTTAATACGTCGCCGGCTTGTAGTTGCTTGTGATAAACATAATGTTGTTCAGCATGAAGTCCACCGCCGCCACCACCGCCACCACCGGAACTTTCGGGCTTTTTGGTAATACCCGTTGCCTCTTTGCCTGACCCAAACCACTCTTGACCAATTTTTGGTCGAAGGAAATAGTCCGGATCAAATTGTGCGCTCGACTGAACGAATGTCGGTGGAGCGATAACCGCGCCGGGTTCGGTTGTTTCTGCATAATCCGAGTCATAATAAATCTCGTTAGCATCGCCGACCGAGCGTGCAAACATCATTATATGACCAGCCTCTATTGGGAATTTTTTAACTGCCATGCCTGTTCTCCTGCAGGGGTGATTAATATCAAAATCAACATACTCATACACGGATGTGTTAGTCAAGAAAAGAAACAAGGATTGTCTTGCTCGAAAAAATATAAGTGACAAAAGACAAGATTGTCGGATAAAACTGAGAGAAGACTTGTCCGGTGGTTGGTGGAGATGTACTATCCCAATCCGTCTTTTGAAAATGCAAACACAAAAAAAACAGGGCGATTTGTCGCCGCTCAACAAATTAGTTGGGTTGCGTTTAGTTGCTGATAATAAATTTGTTCGCAGGAAGTTTTCAATTTATGTCCAGACCAGTTCGCATAGAGTTTCCCGGTGCTAATTATTATGTAACCAGTAAGGGTAATGGCGAGAAAGCTGTATTTGTTGATGACGAGGACCGTGCCGTTTTTCTGAATGTTGTTGATACGGTCGTATCACGTTTTGAATGGCTTATTCATAGCTATGTTCTCATGGATAACCACTACCATCTCGTCGTCGAGTGTCCGCAAGCAAATCTCTCCAAAGGCATGCGTCAGTTGAATGGTGTTTACACTCAACATTTTAATCGCAGGCACAATGCCGAAGGGCCGCTATTTCAAGGTCGCTTCAAAAGCATTTTGTTTGAAAAGGAAACCTACCTTCTCCCTTTGTGCCGACACGCTGTATTAAACCCCGTCAGGTGTAAAGTAGTCACTTCCCCCACCAAGTACCGTTGGAGTAGTTACCGTGCCAACGCCGGGTTGATTAAGCCGCAGAGATGGCTTTGCTCTGATACCTTGCTCCAACAATTTGGTAAGCGGGAAAAAGATAATCGGCGGAAATACCGTAACTTTGTCAAATCGAGTGCGACTGAGCCGTCACCGCTTGAGGGGCGTGCCGCGCAGGTTTTGCTCGGGTCGCCTCAGTTCATTGAAGAAATGCATCCTATTCTCAACGGTCAAAAGGTAGCAAAGCGAGGTCCGGTGGCTGCCAAAAGAAGGCGCAGCCTCAGCAGCCTTTGCAAGAACGTTGAAAATAAGACACGCGATGAACGTAATAAAATAATTTGTCGTGCGCACATCGAGCATTCCTATACGTTAAAGGAAATTGGCGATTATCTTGGGCTGCACTACACAACAGTTAGCAAGGTGGTGAACCAATAAATTTGGTTCATCCTGCTTGCAACGCCAGCGCCTAAAAACAGCAACCGTGTTTCACCCGTTTTACGCCCTCATTCGTTGATATTATTACTGATTTGGCTCCGCCAAGTCTTTTAATACAATGTGACTACATGTATGCTTTCCGGGCATTCGGATGGCCGGTATACTTGGTCATTTGGATAGCAGTAGATTAAGTGAAGAATCGTTAAGAACATCAAATAAGAAAAAATGCGTCAGGAGTGCTCATTGTGCGTCGTTTAGTAGATCGAAATCCGCCAGCCGAAGAAGAAGAAATTGACCTAACACCCATGCTCGACGTGGTTTTTATCATGTTGATCTTCTTCATTGTGACAGCGACATTTGTCAAAGAAAATGGTCTAGACGTTAACAGTCCTGATAAGAACAACACGCCGCAGGACGCCGACAAGAAGAGCATCGTCGTGCAGATCAGCAGCCGCGACAGAATCACCCTGAGAGGGCGTGATATTGATTTTAGAGCCGTCAGGGCCAATATCGAACGTTTGCATGCTGAGAACCCTGAAGCACCTGTTGTTGTTCAGCCGCACCCAGATAGTACAACCGAAACAATGATTCATGTGATGGATTCGGCGCGTCAAGCCGGCGTCTACAACGTCTCAATTGCGGCTTCCTAGCGAGCACTAGCGTGCCTAGCGTCATCATTGTTATCACACGGGATATCTGATTTGTCGCAACATTTGTTGTAAATATTAGAGGTATCCCAAAAGATCCCCGCCCAGCGGGGTTTTTTTTGCCAATTCTAAAGGATCTTCAAAATGGAACTGATACTGATCAGACATGGTTTACCGGAAAAAGTCATTAATGAGGACGGTACACCTGCAGATCCACCGCTTTCCGAGGAAGGTTTAAAACAAGCCGAGCTTGTTGCTGACTGGCTTGAGCATGAGCAGATTGACAGACTATATGCCAGTCCTATGCGTAGAGCGATGCAAACTGCGGCGCCTCTCGCTAAAGCCAAGGGCTTGGACATCGAACCCAGAGAAGGGGTGGCCGAATACGACCGTAAATCAGACTTGTATATCCCCGTTGAGCAGATGAAAGAGTTGGATTACGACCGATGGAAGAAGCTGATGACAGGTGAAATTGTCGATCTGGATTTTCCGGAGTTTGCCAATGCGGTGATTAGTGCTTTAGAGGCGATTATTGACGAAAATCGGGGCAAGCGGGTAGCTGTTGCATGTCATGGTGGTGTCATCAATGTGTGGACTGCACACGTAATCGGTTTTGAAGCTAAGATGTTTTTTAATCCAAATTACACCAGCATAAACCGCTTTATGGCGGCCAGCTCAGGCGAGAAATCCGTCATATCATTGAACGAACACCACCATCTGAAGCCTTAAGCATCAGTGACCGGCCTAAGGGTTAGCCAACTTTTAGGCTCTGCCCGCCGTCAACCAGTAGTTGGGTGCCAGTAATGAACTTGGCTTCGTCGCTAGCAAGAAACAGTGCTGCGTTCGCAACATCCCACGCCGATCCCATTTGTCCGCCAAGCGGCACCATTGCGTCTCTGGCCGCGATGACATTTTCTAGCTGTTCGCCCTTCGCAGCAGCGGTGCCCTCGACTGCCATCGGCGTGTGCATAAGCCCGGGAAGAATCACATTTGCCCGAATGCCATGCCTCGCATTTGCGATGGCGATATTTTCGGTCAACGCTAAAACGCCGGCTTTCGATGTTTTATAGGCCACCATGCCGGAGGCTGCGATGGCGGCAACGGAGGAAATGTTGATGACAACGCCACTCTTTTGCTCGCGCATGATCGGTAAAACGTGTTTCGAGGTCAGGAACATACTCGTCAGGTTAACGTCGAATATGCGCTGCCAGGTTTCGAGCTTGAGGCTTGTGACGCCGCGATCTCCAGCACCAATACCCACGTTGTTGTGCAAAATATCAATGCGGCCATACGCTTCGAAACAAGCTTGGGCCATTGCCTCGCAGTCCGCCTCATTGCTGACGTCCATCGCAAAAGCGATCGCTTTACCGCCATTGGCGTTAACCATCTCGGCTGTTTCAGTCGCAGATGCCATATTTCGATCAGTCAAAAACAAATGCGCGCCTTCCTGTGCAAAACGAAGGGCCGCTGCTCGTCCATTGCCGATGGTTGCGCCCTCGCTTTGGCCCGCGCCCGTAACGATAGCGATTTTGTTCTGAAGTCTCATGGCATCTTTACTCCATTTGTTTTGAAAGATTATTAATTGCGCTGCAAGACAAGTAAGGGCTGTCTGTCCGGTGATTGTCAACAGCTGACTTCACGTATAGCAAAGTTCAAGCGTAATGTTTCCATTAGCGTCAGCTTAACCCTGCAAAGGACCTGTCCTTACGCGCTTGTTTTATCATGAATGACGATATCACCGGGGCCGTCGATTGGAGAAGGTGGATTGACTTCAATATGGCCGGTTTCCTGATGTTTCGAGCGATGATATGGCTTTAAAGATGCCGCTGAGCGTTAGATCGCCTCAGATTCCGCCGTCTGCTCTTCAGCAACTTTGCTTTTAATCAGTTCCCTAACCTTTTGGGTGAGTTCAGAAACGGTAGTCTCATCGTAACTATCAACCGGTATTTCGTCGAGCACCTCAATATGTACATCGCTGCGACCGTGGAAATTGAAGCTGTTTTTAGGCACGGCGTGTTTCGAACCGTTGATGACGATGGGCAATACCGCGACTCGCTGACGCTTTGCCAGTACAAATGCCCCTTCCTTAAATACCCTCATTTTGCCATTTCGGGATCGTGTACCCTCGGGGAAAAGGTAAACCGAGCTACCCCGTTTCAGGTGTTTTTCGCAGGCTGAATACATTTGCTTGATGCTGGTTTTACGGCCACGCTTAAGACGCACGTACTGGTTCAGCACCATATTCCAGCCGATCAAGGGAATCTGAAATATTTCAGCTTTTGAGACCCATTTGAAGTGAGTAAAAAGGGTAAAAGCGACCAGAATATCCACCAAAGATTGGTGGTTAGAAACAATGACATAAGTTTTGTGCTTATCGATCTTCTCGCGCCCTGTAACGGTCACCTGCCAAGGGGGGAAAACCCATATGTAGAGACTGGCCCAGAAACAGGTGAATTGGTGTAGCAGCCATAACCTTGGGTCAAATAAGAAAGTCATCAGCCATATACACAGCGCTATGAGGAAGAAAATCGCAGATGTTGCGAAGACAAAACTGATGAAGATTATGGCAACAAGACGGTTAGTAAACCGGGTGATCATTCCGAGTGTTCGCGATGGCATTGATAAATGCGGAGGATATACCACAATCAGGCGGGGAAAAAGAGGTGATAGGCAGAACTTAACCCGCCCTGTGAGATAGGCTACAATGACGTCCCTGTTTCTGAAAACTCTGCCCAAAGACACTCATGATTATTTTTTTGCGGAAGCTTATTGTTTCTCTCATTTTTGTTTTTTCACTGAGCGGCTGTGCGACGGTTGTGACCTCAATCACCGCGCAACTCGCTGAGGATTTGTCCTGGTCTATTCTCAATAGCAATGACGTTGAAACCGTACGAGAGGCAATACCTGCCTATCTCGTCATGATAGACAGTTTTCTGCGAAGCTCGCCAGATGACCCTGCATTGTTGATGGCGGCATCGAGTTTAAACGGCGCATTTGCGATATTCACGGACGAAGAGAGATCCAAGTTGCTTACAACCAAGTCGTTTGACTATGCGGCGAGGGCAGCCTGTGTCAGCAAACCGGCTATGTGTGGGCTGAATGACGCAAAATTCGAAGACTTTAAAATCGATGTTGATCAACTTGAAGCAGAGGATGTTCAGTTTGCCTACACGCTCGCGGTGGCATGGACATCGTGGATGCAGGCAAATAGCGATGACTGGAACGTGATTGCCCAGCTATCAAAAGTGAAGTATTTGATGAATCGTATCATCGAACTCGACGAAACATGGGACAATGGCGGACCTCATCTTTACATGGGAGGGCTTGAAACCGTGTTGCCTGCGTCAATGGGCGGGAATCCGGAAGTTGGCAGAGCGCACTTTGAAAGAGCCATAGCGCTGGGTGAGGGGCGGTTTTTGATGACAAAAGTGGTGTTCGCCGAGAATTACGCGAAGCTTGTGTTTGACAAAGCGCTGCACGATCAATTGCTTCGGGAAGTCATCGCGGCGGATCCAGAGGCTGAAGGGATGACGCTAACGAATACCGTTGCTCAAAAGCAGGCAAAGGCTTTACTGGCTGACTCGGATGATTATTTTTGAACCTTAGCGCAATGCGCGGGTTCTGCTTACAGATTTTAAGGAAGAAATTTTGATGAAAAACACTCGTACCCTCACCAGCTCTATCGTAGCGCTGCTGGTTTGCCTGATACTGATGCCCTCAGTCAGTGTTGCGAAAACCTTTAAAATTGCCACGATTTCGCCCGATGGCCTGTCCTGGATGAAAAAACTGCGAAGCGGTGCAAAAGAAATCGCCAAGCGAACGGATAACAGGGTCAAGTTCAAAATATATCCGGGTGGCGTGCAGGGTGATGATTACACCGTACTGCGAAAAATGAGAATAGGGCAGCTGCATGGTGGTGTCGTTGCCGCGAGCACGCTGACGAGGTTCTATCCAGATTTACAAGTTTATAATTTGCCGCTTGTCTTCAGAGATGGAGCTGAGGTGGATTACGTGCGTCAGCGAATGGACGATCGCATCGTCTCGGGGCTTGAGGATGCGGGCATCGTGACGTTCAATCTGACGGAAACGGGATTTGCTTATATGCTCACCAAAGAGCCAGTTAAATCGATCCAGGATCTCAAGAAAATCAAAGCCTGGGTGCCTGATGGTGATCCAATTTCAGCGCAATTAATTCAATCTTTCGGCATTAGCCCGATTCCGCTGACGCTGCCTGACGTCCTTGCCGGACTTCAGACCGGTTTAGTTAACGGTGTTGCCGTACCTCCGTTGGTAGCGCTCGCGCTGCAGTGGCACAATCAGGTGAAATACGTCACTGATATTCCGTTGGTGTACATCTACTCAATGCTTTCGTTGGACAAGAAAGCATTTGCATCCATTTCTACCGCTGATCAGGCAATTGTAAAAGAGGTGATGAACAGGGTTTTTCTTGAGGTTGATCGAGAGAACAGGGTGGATAACTTAAAGGCCTATGACGCGCTGATCTCGCAGGGGATTGAAGAAGTCGCGCCAACAGATGAACAGCTCGAGGCATGGCGTGTTCAGGCAGAAGCTTCTATCGAATCTCTCGTTGAATCTGGCGGTATTAGCAATGAAAGTCTCTCATTGCTTCAACAATACTTGGACGAATATCGACAAAGTATGGCGGGTAAGACTGGGCCAACTAACAATACAAACCTCAATAAGCTAAGTGAAGCCAGTGTCGGCGAATGAATGCGTCATACCACTAAAAGCCTACAGGACCGTCCGCGCGGAATGCATTGATGCTTAAGTTAATACATAGGTGTGAAGATTTTGCACTCATTGGTGCGCTGATCACGATGCTTTTGATCGCGCTTATGCAGATCGTACTTCGAAACTTTTTTGATTCCGGCGTGCTGTGGGCTGAAACTTTTTCGAGAGTGCTAGTGCTATGGTTAGCGATGCTGGGCGCAATGGTTGCAACGCGCGAGCAAAATCACATCAATATCGACGTTCTCTCCCGTTATCTGCCACCGCTGACGCTGAAAATTACCCGTATGGTCACTTATCTTGGGTCCGCGGCTATTTGTGGCACGGCCGCTTACTACTGTTACGAATTTGTGCGATTTGAATATGAGGATGCAACAATTGCGTTTGCGTCCGTGCCTAATTGGCTATGCCAGGCAATCATACCCTTTGGCTTTGGTGTGATTAGCCTACGGTTTATTCTCCAGTGTATTCAGCAAATAAGATCTTAAGATGAGTTCAATCGGTTCAATTGTTATTGGTGTGTTCGCCCTGTTGGGTACTCCTTTGTTTATCGTCATTCTGGCCGCGGCGATGCTGGGTTTCTATTTGGCTGATATTCCGCTGATGGTCATCGCTATCGAGATTTACCGATTAATAGACACGCCGCTATTATTAGCGTTGCCGCTGTTCACGTTTGCCGGTTATTTGTTGGCTGAAAGTCAGTTGTCATCGAGACTAGTGAGACTGACTCAGGTGTTTCTTGGCTGGATGCCTGGCGGACTTGCTGTTGTATCCTTTGTCACTTGCGCTTTTTTCACGGCTTTCACGGGTGCCTCAGGAGTGACGATTGTTGCGGTCGGCGCACTGTTGTTTCCGGCGCTGGTCGAGGCCGGGTATAAAGAAAAATTTAGCCTCGGTCTCGTCACGACGTCGGGCAGTTTGGGTTTGCTGTTAGCGCCTTCGTTGCCGCTGATTCTTTACGGCGTCATTGTCCAACAGATGGACGTCCCTAATCCTTTTACAATTCAGGAGTTATTTCTGGCTGGCATTTTGCCGGCGTTGCTGATGATTGTTTTATTGACATTTTATAGTCTCTGGAGCAATCGCGATGCGGAAATCGTCAAGGGTGAATTTAGCAAAGCGGATGCTATCAGTGCGATCAAGGATGCGCGCTGGGAGATTCCGATGCCCTTTATTGTGCTGGGAGGCATATATTCGGGCTATTTTGCCGTCTCTGAAGCGGCAGCAGTCACCGCATTTTATGTGCTCGTTGTTGAGGTGTTTATCCACCGCGAGGTCTCAATGCGCGCATTGCCGGGTGTTATTCGGAATGCGATGACGATGGTGGGCGGCATACTGCTGATTCTCGGTGTCTCACTGGCTTTCACAAACTATCTGATTGATGCGGAAATTCCCCAACTTCTTTTCGACTGGATTAGCACTTATGTTAGCGACAAAATCACATTTTTGATTTTGTTAAATATTGTGCTGCTGATTTTAGGCGCGTTGCTAGATATTTTTTCTGCGCTGGTCATTATGATTCCATTGATCGTGCCGGTTGCGTTGCGTTTTGGCATCGACCCGGTTCACCTCGGCATTATCTTTCTCGCCAATATGCAAATAGGGTATTTTACACCGCCGATTGGGATGAATCTGTTCATCGCGAGCTATCGATTTAATCGCTCAATCACCGAGCTGTATCGCGCTACGATTCCCTTTATGTTGGTTTTATTGTTTGCGCTGATTGTCATCACCTATGTGCCAGAAGTCAGCCTAGTATTTCTCGACAGGTAGGGTTGTTCACTGGCATTTTGCCGTTCGATGCGTGTCTTGTGCTGCATCTCCGCGAGTCAGCGCCGAGATCTGCGCGATGATGAATCCTCAAAACCCGCTGCTCTTGACCAACCAGTAGTTATCGGATTCTTTCTGCAATTTTTTCGGTTTCAAGAAATAGCAGCGGTAAAAGTGATGAAAATAAGCTGATCGCCACATTGAATGCCAGACTTGGCATGAAACTAGCATTACCTGCAGTGGTCTGGGTCGTGGGAACCCAGATTGCGATTAAGTGATAGGTAACCTGCGTGAATCCTGAAATTGAATCATATCAGCGTTTGATCGATATCGGTCGTGCGCTTTCGGCGGAAAGTAATTTAGAGCGTTTGCTCGAGCGTATTCTTCGAGAGGCAAAAAATATTACTCGTGCCGATGCAGGCAGCCTCTATATCAAGACAGATCGCGATACGCTGGCGTTCGCCATCGTGCTAAATGATAGTCTTGGTTTATATCAAGGCGGTACTGAGGGAGACCCCATCACATTTCCAGAG
>ERZ1048872.2775-NODE-2775-length-12063-cov-5.268238_pt1 | contig 12063 bp, 10 predicted proteins | sample MGYA00383100_ERZ1048872 | MGnify/ENA primary metagenome ERZ1048872 (study PRJEB29581, sample SAMEA5548370) | metagenome | biome: marine; feature: coastal; material: water | depth 50 m | study: Short-term variability in the microbial, nano- and picoplankton... | reverse complement strand
AGTTTTAGTGGTTTTTCCCATGGCAGAAACAACAATCAACATATCTTCATGGCCAGTTTCATTTAAAACCTTGACTAAATTTTTTACACCCTCAGCATCTTTAACTGATGCTCCACCAAATTTAAAGACGCGCATTAATTCAATTTTGTTATATAAGTTTCAATCCCTTTTTCATCTAAATGAACAACATTCCAATTGCGTAAAACTTTAGCGCCTTGTCGCTCATATAATTTTATGGCACCATTATTCCAACTTATAACTTCCCAATTGATGCGCTTTACTTTTAAATGATAACCATATTTAACGACTTCATCAAGTAATGCTGTACCAATACCATGGCCTCTCATTTTTTGAGTTACAATTAAGTCTTCAAGATGTAATATTTTCCCTTTCCAAGTTGAAAACCGGTTATATATTAAGGCAGTGCCAACAACCTTGTCATCAACTGTAGCGACAAAACATTTAAAGGCTGGGGTGCCTTGAAAACCGTCCTCTATGAGAGATTGTTCTGTAATTTCGACTGCGTTGGGCTCTTTTTCAAAAACAGCAAGTTCTACAATTAATTGCAAAACGGCGGACATGTCTTTTGAAGAGGCATTTCTAATCTTAAAATTCATATAACGAAAATCATATTCAAATATAACGAAAGCGATTATTTTAGTTCAATTATATTTTTACGAAATCGTTGTAGTTGACCAAAAAAGACGATATTTGCAGCATCTTAATTCATAATATTCACATGTCTCAAAGAAATCAAACTTTAGGAGAATTTATCATTGAAAATCAAAATTCTTTTAAGTATACTTCAGGAGAATTATCTCGATTAATAAATGCCATAAGACTTGCAGCTAAAGTTGTCAATCATGAAGTTAATAAGGCTGGTTTAGTTGATATTATTGGAACATCGGGTGATACTAATATTCAGGGTGAGGACCAACAAAAACTTGATATTTACGCTAATAATTTATTTATAAAAGCCATGACTAGACGAAATATCGTCTGTGGAATAGCGAGTGAGGAGGAAGACCATTTTGTTGCTATTAATAGTCAAGACGAAAATAATCAAAATAAATATGTTGTATTAATTGATCCATTAGATGGATCATCTAATATCGATGTCAATGTTTCTGTTGGAACTATTTTTTCTATCTACAGACGTGTAACTGAAGTGGGAACGCCAGTAACTATTGATGACTTTTTACAAAAGGGACATAAACAGGTTGCAGCAGGCTATGTGATTTATGGTACTTCAACGATGTTGGTTTATACAACGGGAGATGGGGTTAACGGATTTACTCTGAACCCTGCGATTGGCACCTTTTATTTATCCCATCCAAACATGCAATTTCCACAAGACGGAAAAATTTATTCAGTTAATGAGGGTAATTACATTCACTTTCCATTAGGGATTAAAAATTATATAAAATACTGTCAAATGGAAGAGGGTGACCGACCTTACACAAGTCGTTATATTGGATCATTAGTGTCCGATTTTCATAGGAATATGATTAAAGGGGGTATATATATGTATCCCAAAAGCTCTAAAAATTCAAATGGTAAATTACGACTGCTGTATGAGTGTAATCCAATGGCATTTATAGCTGAACAAGCTAACGGTCTCGCAAGTAATGGTTATACTAGAATCATGGATATCCAACCAAAAGAATTACACCAGCGTGTTCCTTTTATTTGTGGCAGTAAAAAGATGGTCTTAAAGGCAGAGGAGTTTATGACGTAAATAGCGCCATGATGTCAAACCTCTTTCGAAACGATGGTGCTGTTTATCGCACTATTTAAATCAAAAAGGTGTTTCTGCATTTAATAGGGACTATTGATTCATTGTTTTCATTTGTTCGATAAAATCATCTAAAGATATGTTGTTATGAACTAAATTGAGAGCCTTATCTACTATGTAATTTACGTTATCAGGATTGAATCCTAAACCAATAGATAATTTTTTCAACATTTTTAACTGATCATCACCTTCAATATGATCTGCCCATACCATTCTAGTTAAATCAAATAGACGTTCAAGCCTGTTGTCATAGGAGGTTGGTGGATTTATAGGATGGGTTTTAAAGTCTTTCAGTATTTGAGTGTAATCATTTTCTGAAATATTTAGATTTCGTGCTAATCGATCTAGAAATGCTCTCTCGGAATCATTTATAATTTCATCGCTCATAGCAATTCTCACAATCGCAGCAAAATGATCTTCATTTCGCTTTTTAAACCCACTATCAAATAAATCTGAAATTGACATATATTTTTGATTTTTTTACAAATACAAATATAAGACTAATAACGTTTTTAAAAACATAAAAATTAGAATTCTAACAAACAATTATTTTATATTTGACAAAATTTTTTCTGAGTGAGTAGAACTCTTATCTCTCAAAACTTTGAACAGTCTCTGCAATTCCAGAAACTGAGGGAGTCTCTATGTCAAAATGATTCTGAGATTCTATTAAAAGGCCTTGTTGGCTCATCACTGTCATTCGTTATTGCGAAGTTGTTCAAACAAAGTGAGACCCCATTTTTACTGGTTTTTAATGATAAAGAAGAAGCTGCATTTTTCTTAAATGATCTGGAAACATTAGTGTCTGAAAAGGATGTGATGTTTTATCCAGGAAGCTACAGGCGACCTTATCAAATTGAAGAAACCGAAAATGCGAATGTCCTTTTGAGAGCAGAAGTCCTAAATCGAATTAATTCACGTAAGAAGCCTGCGCTAATAGTTACCTATCCCGATGCGCTTTTTGAAAAAGTAGTTACCAGAAAAGAACTAGAACGAAATACATTAAAAATTCGAATTGGTGATAAAATTTCAATTGATTTTGTAAATGAAATGCTTTTTGAATACAATTTTAAACGTGTTGATTTTGTAACTGAACCTGGAGAATTTTCTGTTAGGGGAGGTATTGTTGATGTGTTTTCATTCTCTCACGATGAACCGTATAGAATCGAGTTTTTTGGTGATGAGGTTGACAGTATAAGAACTTTTGATGTTGAAACGCAACTCTCAATAGTCCATGTTAAAAAAATTGGAATTATTCCTAATGTAGCGAATAAATTTTTAGAGGAAAAAAGACAAAGTTTTTTACGATATATACCCCAGAAAACGGTGGTTTTTATTAAAAACAAGGGGTTGACTTTTTCTCGTATAGAGTCGTTTTTCGAGAAAGCTAAAGTAGCTTTTAAAAATTTAAGTACTGACATTAATCACGCAAAGCCGAATGAATTGTTTTGTGATGCCGCACTATTGAGGTCGCAATTAGATTTATTTAGCGTGATAGAATATGGTAATAATGTCTCCTTGTCAAAGGATATTTCTGCAACAGAAATTGTGTTTAATACTTCTCCTCAGCCGGCTTTTAATAAACAATTTAATTTGTTGATAGAGAACTTGAAGCTAAATCACCAAAAAGGATATTGTAATTTTATTTCTTGTATTTCCGAACAGCAGGCAAAACGTTTCGATGATATTATAGCAGACGGAGGTCATGATATTCATCATAAGACTATTGTACTTTCGTTATATAAAGGATTTATTGATCACGATAATAAAGTTATTTGTTATACAGACCATCAAATTTTTGAGAGGTATCATAAATTTCATTTAAAAAATGGCTATGCAAAAAAACAAGCGATCACCCTAAAAGAGTTGACTAATTTAGATATTGGAGATTATGTCACTCATATTGATCATGGGATAGGTCGTTTTGGAGGTCTACAAAAAATTGATGTTGAAGGAAAAAAGCAAGAGGCAATAAAGTTAATTTATGGTGAGCGTGATGTATTATATCTAAGTATTCATTCTCTTCATAAAATCACCAAATTTAATGGAAAAGATGGAAAGCCTCCCAAACTTTACAAGTTGGGAAGTAAGGCATGGAAAACCTTAAAACAAAAAACCAAATCACGAGTTAAGGAAATTGCATTTAATCTTATAAAGGTCTATGCAAAACGCAAGCTTGAAAAAGGATTTCAATATCAAGAAGATAGTTATATGCAACATGAATTAGAAGCTTCATTTGTATATGAAGACACTCCTGATCAGATATCGGCAACTGCTGATATTAAATCAGATATGGAAAGTGAGCAACCCATGGATCGTCTCATATGTGGAGATGTCGGATTTGGTAAAACGGAAGTTGCTATTCGCGCAGCATTTAAAGCTGTAGATAACGGAAAACAAGTAGCTATTTTGGTCCCAACAACCATTTTAGCATACCAACATTTTCGAACGTTATCAAAACGTCTTAAAGACTTTCCTGTAACAATTGATTATTTGAATAGATTTAGGACCACAAAACAAAAGCGGGAAACATTAGAAGATTTAGAGAATGGTAAAGTTGATGTGATTATAGGGACTCATCAATTAGTCAACAAAACCGTTAAGTTTAAAGATTTAGGATTACTAATTGTAGATGAGGAGCAAAAATTTGGAGTTGCGGTTAAAGAAAAATTAAAAACAATAAAAGAAAATGTTGATGTTTTAACCCTAACAGCTACACCAATTCCTAGGACACTTCAATTTAGTTTAATGGCTGCTCGAGATTTATCTGTAATTACGACTCCACCTCCAAATAGATTTCCAATTGAAAGTCATGTTATTCGTTTTAATGAGGAAACTATACGAGATGCAATAAGTTATGAAATACAGCGTGGAGGACAGACCTTCTTTATTCACAATCGAATTGAAAATATAAAGGAGGTTGCGGGTATGATTCAACGTCTAGTTCCAGACGCCAAAATAGGTATTGGTCATGGTAGAATGGAAGGAAAAAAATTAGAACAGTTAATGCTCGCATTCATGAATGGTGAATTTGATGTTCTTGTGAGTACAACAATTGTTGAAAGTGGATTAGATGTGCCCAATGCCAATACAATTTTTATCAATAATGCCAATAACTTTGGATTGAGTGATTTGCACCAAATGCGAGGACGTGTCGGGAGAAGTAATAAGAAGGCATTTTGCTATTTTATTACCCCTGATTATTCGGCCATGACCAATGATGCAAGAAAACGAATAACAGCATTAGAGCAACATACAGAGTTGGGCAGTGGCTTTAATATTGCCATGAAAGATTTAGAAATTCGTGGAGCGGGTGATTTATTAGGAGGAGAACAAAGTGGTTTTATTAATGAAATAGGGTTTGAAACATATCAAAAAATATTAAATGAAGCGATTGAAGAATTGAAAGAGACAGAGTTTAAAGAGCTTTATGAAAACGACAGCAACGAAAAAAAATATGTGAACGACATTACCATTGATACAGATTTTGAATTGCTTTTTCCTGATGATTATGTCAATAATATTTCTGAACGACTCAACTTATACACTGCGTTAAACGGGTTGAAAACAGAAGAAGACTTAGAAGATTTTCAATTAAAATTAATCGATCGTTTTGGAGAATTACCTGTTCAAGTTGAAGATTTACTCAATAGTGTAAGAATAAAATGGGTTGGTACACAACTAGGTTTTGAGAAATTAGTAATGAAACAAAACAAAACTATTGGTTATTTTATAAAAGATCAACAAAGTAGTTTCTATCAAAGTTCTAATTTTACTAAAATATTAAGCTATGTACAAAGTCATTCAAGCACATGCAAAATGAAAGAGAAGGAAACACGTCAAGGGTTGAGGTTACTTCTTATTTTTGATAAAGTTAAATCTGTTGAAGAAGCGTTAAAAGTGCTACAGCCAATATTGGAATAATCACCTCTTAAAGTTACAGGTTGTATGTTTATGTAAATTGGAACAAAGGATGTTAAAAGAATTAATGATGTTTTTGTTTTTTGTACCGGTTACGATATCGGCGCAATTCTCTATTCAAGGTTTGTTTTCACCTGCAGAGTCCTACAATTACGTCTTGATCTATCAAGTAACGCCAAATGCTCACAATTATGTTGGGAATGCAGAAATAAAGAATGGTAAATTTCATTTTGAATTAGACTCCACAAATCCAAAAGGCATTTATAAATTGGTTTATGCTTTACCGCAAGAGGACTATAATTTTGATATCATTTACAGTGCGGAAGAAGACATAGAATTTAGTTTTGATCAAGAAACAGGTGTTCGTTTTGTTAAGTCTTCTGAAAATATGTTAGTGAGCTCTTACACCCGAGATATGAATATGGTTAATCAGGAGATAGACGCTTATTTTTCTAAGTCAAAATCTCTAGATCGTGTTATTTTGAGGAATTTATTTTCAAAAAAAATAGAAATTCAAGATATTTATGAAAATAATGCAATTGAGACAATTGCACTGTCATTTATTAAATCGAGTAAATCTTATGTGCCTGACAGTTACACAACGCTTGATGATTATTATAAAAATCTCAAAAGAGATTATTTTATTCATGTAGATTTCAGTGATGTTTATTTACAAAGTTCAAACTTTTTGATTGACCGAATCAGCCATTATATTTTTGAAAACGATGATGTAAAAACTAGTGACATGCTTAAGTATCAAAACCGTGTTGATGATGTCTATGTGGCCTTGAAGAAAGCAAAAGTTAACACCAAAATAGCATTATTATTCCAATTATGGCAACAAATGGTAGACTTTGGGTTAGATGCTACGGCAAACCATATATCTAATCGATATTTATTAAATCTTTTAAATAATCATGGCAATTCAGAGCTAGCAGGTCTTCTTAAGAATTTTCAAAACATTTCTCTTGGTTCGATTGCTCCAGATTTTTTTTGGCAACAAAGTAATGAAGATACTAGTTCAAAAATAACCTTAAAATCCTTAAATGTTGCAAAAAGATATATTATTGTTTTTTGGAGTAGCAGTTGCAGTCATTGCCAGGAAGAGATACCAGAATTGAGAAGGTTTTTAGAGTCAAAAAGTGAAGAAAAAATTCAGGTTATCGCTGTAGGCTTAGAGGAGACCTCATTTAATTGGAGCAACTTAATTCTTGACTACCCTAACTTCATACATGTTTTAGGATTAGGAAAATGGACAAATGAAATTGCTTTAAAATATAACGTGAGTGGTACACCAACTTATTTTATTCTAAATGAGGATAAAGAAATCATATTAAAGCCTGATAGTCTTGACGAGCTCAAGGAGTATTTTAGGTATTAAAAATAGTAGAAAGCATTTTCTATGTGGTTAATTTTAAAAGAGTCTTGAGTTTTTATAATTGCTACAATATCAAAACGAACCTCTTCATCCAAATTATTTTTTAGCATAAATGCATTTGCAGCGTTAACTAGTCTTGAGATTTGTTTTGGTTTTACAAAATTTTGTGGCTCTCCAAATTTTGAAGTTGAGCGTGTTTTAACTTCTACTACAATAAGAACTTGTTTGTGTTTTGCAATGATATCAATTTCATGTTTTTCAAATCTGAAATTTTTCTCTAAAATAACATAACCTTTTTTAATTAAATATTCTACAGCCAATTGTTCACCAAGAATACCAAGGTCATTATGTCGTGCCATCGTTAATTATGAAAAATCACTGATGAGGATTCTTCATCAACGGTTAATTTAATCGTTCTACCTAAAATGAGAGCTCTGTTATCTTGCTCGTGACCTGCGGGGAAATTAAATAAAATCGGGAAGTCATATTCTTGTAAGACATCAAGGATGAGTTTTTCAATACTTGAGCCCCAGGATGTCGTATTTTTACGAATATTACTCATGTCTCCCACAATTAGACCTTTGCAGTCATCAAAATATCCTGCACGTTTTAAACTATACAACATGCGATCAATATGATACTTATACTCGCCAACCTCTTCGATGAAAAGAATGTTTCCAGAAACGTTAAGACTTGTTTTTGACCCTAACATCGTGTGTAGTAAGGTTAGATTTCCACCCACCAGAGGTGCTGATGCTTCCCCAATTTTGTTATATTCAGAGCTCGGTATTTCATAATTTGGGACTATTCCAAACAATGTGGCTTTAAACGATTTAATAGTTTCATCAGTTTCTGATAAATCGTCAGTTAAGCTTGTACACATCATAGCATGAATCGATTCACTTCCTAAATTGTTTAATTGATTGTGAATCGCTGTAATATCTGAATATCCAATAATCCATTTAGGGTTTTTTTTGTACTCAGTATAATCTAATTGATCAAGTATTCTAACCGTGCCATAACCACCTCTAGCACACCAAATTGCTTTTATATTGGGATTATCTAAAGCATTTTGAAAATCTAACGTACGCTCATAATCTGTTCCTGCAAAATGATTTGCTTGCTTATAAACGTTGTTTCCAATCATAACATTGAGACCCCAACTTTGGAGCAATCTTTTTGATTCATTTATTTCTTTTGTGCGATTATTTAAAACTCCAGATGGCGCAACTATAGCAATTGTGTCTCCAGTATTTAAATAAGGTGGTTGCAACAATGTTTCCGGTGTTTTGATTGAATTGGGATTATCTGAAGACTGCGCGAAAACTAAGTTTTGACAGCAGATTATCACACACGATGTTGTAATTAATAAGCTTTTAAAATTCATTTAAGAGGCTTTTTGTAAATATAACGAAGTTCTAATTAATTTGGTTTCTCAAAGGTTTACAAATTGTGTATTTTTGAATCTTCAAAAGAAATAATAATGTCAAAAAGATATACAATTACTGCAGCATTGCCTTACACCAATGGTCCAATTCATATTGGACATTTAGCTGGAGTATATGTTCCTGCAGATATTTATGCAAGGTATCAAAGATTGCAGGGTCGAGATGTTGCTTTCATTTGCGGTAGTGACGAGCACGGTGTACCCATTACAATTAAAGCAAAAAAAGAAGGAGTCAGTCCTCAAGACATTGTTGATAAATATCACGCAATCATAAAGCAATCATTTAAAGATTTTGGAATTTCATTTGATAATTATTCAAGAACGTCTGCGAAAATTCACCATGAAACAGCTTCAGAATTTTTTAAAACTCTTTACGATAAAGATGAGTTTGTTGAGGAAGTTACCGAGCAATTTTATGATGTTGATGCAAATCAATTTTTGGCAGATAGATTTATTGTTGGGACCTGTCCAAAATGTGGTCATGAAGAAAGTTATGGCGATCAATGTGAAGCTTGCGGAACGAGCCATAATGCAACGGACTTGATTAATCCAAAATCAGCTATCACGGGGGCTACGCCAACACTCAAGAAAACGAAACATTGGTTTTTGCCTTTGGATAAGCATGAATCATTTTTAAAGCAATGGATTTTAACAGATCATAAAAAAGACTGGAAGCCTAATGTCTATGGGCAGTGTAAATCTTGGATTGATGATGGCTTGAGGCCCAGAGCCGTAACTCGTGATTTGAATTGGGGGATTCCAGTGCCGATAGAAGGGGCAGAGGGCAAAGTACTGTACGTTTGGTTTGATGCTCCCATAGGATATATTTCAGCGACAAAAGAGTGGGCTGAAAGAGAGGGGAAAGATTGGAAAACGTATTGGAAGCAAAAGGATTCAAAGTTATTACACTTTATTGGAAAAGACAATATTGTGTTTCATTGTATTATTTTCCCTGCCATGTTAAAAGCTGAGGGCAGTTATATTTTACCTGAAAATGTCCCAGCCAATGAATTTTTAAATTTAGAGGGAAATAAGTTGTCAACCTCTAAAAATTGGGCGGTTTGGTTACATGAATACTTACAAGATTTTCCAGATAAGCAAGACGTCTTACGCTATGTACTAACAGCGAATGCTCCTGAAAGTAAGGATAACGATTTTACGTGGAAGGATTTTCAAGCTAGAAATAACAATGAGTTAGTCGCAGTTTTTGGAAATTTTATTAATCGAGTTGTGGTGTTAACTAATAAATACTTTGAGGGTAAAGTTCCTAGCCCGAATCAGTTAATGTCCGTAGATATAGAAACACTTGCTAAGCTGAAAGCCTTTCCCGGGGTTATTTCAAGTTCAATTGAGCGTTATCGATTTAGAGAAGCGAGCCAAGAATTAATAAATTTAGCACGACTGGGCAACAAGTATTTAGCAGATGAGGAACCTTGGAAAGTTATAAAACTAGATGAGGATCGTGTAAAAACAGTGATGTTTGTGGCACTTCAAATTGCATCAGCTTTAGCAGTGTTAGGAGAACCATTTTTGCCATTTTCGTCAAGAAAGTTGAAAGACATCTTAAAAATGGGTGATAATAGTGACCATACTTGGGATAGAATTTCTCAAGGGTTAGAATTAGTGAGAGCTCCCCATGTAATAGGAGTACCGGAGTTGTTATTTTCAAAAATAGAGGATCAAGAAATACAGATTCAACTGGATAAACTTCAAGAAAGAAAAAATAAAAATACTGCTGAAGCTAAACAACTTGACCCTCAAAAAGAAGCTATTAGTTATGAGGACTTTTCAAAACTTGACATCCGTGTTGGGACAATTTTAAGTGCTGAAAAAATGCCAAAAACTAAAAAGTTACTCGTGTTAAAAGTAGACACAGGTATCGATGTGAGGACGGTTGTTTCAGGTATTTCTGAAAGCTATTCACCTACCGAAGTTGTTGGTAAAAGGGTAACTATTTTGGTTAATCTTGCTCCGAGAACACTTCGTGGTGTTGAGAGTCAAGGAATGATTTTGATGACAGAAGACACGAACGGAAACCTAGTTTTTGTGAGTCCTGAGAATAGTGAGAAAGGTGTAAATGGTTTGAAAATTAGCTGAGGTACAGACAATTTATGATAGTGCCCCTAAAAAATAAACACCAAGAAATTAAAGATGGCATTAGAAATTGAGCGAAAATATTTAGTAAAAAACAATGATTTTAAAAAAGAGTCTTTTAAAAAGGTTCATATAATTCAAGGATTTCTGTCATCGGTTCCTGAGAGAACTGTTCGAATTAGAGTAGTTGAAGACAAAGGTTTTATTACTGTTAAAGGAATTGGTAACAATGAAGGAGTCACAAGATTTGAATGGGAAAAAGGAATATCATTGAATGACGCTAAAGACTTATTGAACATAAGTGAGCCTGGAGTAATTTCAAAAACAAGATATTATGTTAGGTATGCTGAGCAATTATTTGAAGTAGACGAATTCCATGAAGGTAACTTAGGATTAATAGTTGCTGAAATTGAATTGAAACACGAAAATGACAATATCCAAAAACCAGATTGGTTGGGAGAGGAAGTGACAGGAATTAGTAAATATTACAATTCATCCTTAGTGAATACGCCTTTTTTAAAATGGTTTTAAAGATTGTCTCAATTATAAAAATTAAAACATCCCGAAAGAGTTTACCTCATTGTATTAATTCTTAAGTTTATAATTAAGATAAAATAATCTTTTTTATCTTTATAAAAACTTTTTCAATGTTATCAAGTGCAACAAAATATACTATTCGGGCGGTACTTTATTTAGCAACATATACGGATATTTCCAATAAAATAGGTGTTAAACAAATAGCTGAGGATCTAGAAATACCACAGCCATTTTTAGCAAAACTTTTACAACAACTATCAAGAAGTAAACTTGTGTCTTCCTCAAAGGGGCCATCTGGTGGGTTTTATCTGAGTGAACACAACCAGCAAAATTCTGTTTGGGATATCATAAAAGCGATTGACGGAACTGAAAAATTTGATCAATGTTTTATGGGACTATCAACCTGTAATGACAAAAACCCTTGTCCAGTTCATTTTATAGTTGGTCCTTTTAAGGAAAAGATTCTCTATGACTTTAAAGATAAGAGTATACATGAATTTGCTGGGGAAATAAAATTAAGCGGCAAATATTTATCGTTAAGAGATTTTGATGTTTAGGTCAACTGTAGATCTGTCATAATGGAATAAATTAATTTCAAGTGTCCACGCGAGTTGTGTTGCTCAGAGATTGTATGAGTGTTTTTAAAAGGGGAGAAATGATCAATAACAAGGCCAAAACTAAAAAAACTCCAAAGATGAAAAAGGTTAGATACAGATAGTAAGTAGAATCATGCATTTCTGTAAACGACATGTCTTTTTGAAAATATGTCCAATAATTACGCTTTACACCAATAATTATTAAAGTAATCCAAAATAAAAATAGAATGCCATTGTAGAGTAAACAACTCCTTTTGATGTAAGCGGTTATTCCCTTAAAGTTTACTTTTAATTG
>ERZ1048872.2767-NODE-2767-length-12083-cov-5.180911_pt1 | contig 12083 bp, 11 predicted proteins | sample MGYA00383100_ERZ1048872 | MGnify/ENA primary metagenome ERZ1048872 (study PRJEB29581, sample SAMEA5548370) | metagenome | biome: marine; feature: coastal; material: water | depth 50 m | study: Short-term variability in the microbial, nano- and picoplankton... | reverse complement strand
GGACGTGGCTAAAGCCAAATCCGCAAAGGTCAATCGATCCCCCACCAAATATTGGTAGTTTTTTAAATCAAGTCTTCTGTTAAAACTGTTTTTTGGGTTTTTGATGTTTTCCACACTTCAACCCGAAGATGTGGGAATTGTTATTCCTTGCAACCAATTATTTACACCCAAAAAAAGTTTTAAAATTGGGTGAGCGTTTAACTCGATTTTTTGCTCCTCTTGTACTGAAATTCGCAAATGCTATAGCTGTATTTGAACAATGGCACCCGTAATTCGAGCGATCATGACATGATAGATTTTTCCTTGTGGCTTTTAATTATTCCAATACTTCTATTGGTTGGGGCCATCGCCGGTACTTTGGCGGGATTGCTGGGCGTTGGTGGGGGAATTGTAATTGTGCCCGTTTTGTATTGGCTGACTGAAACTGGCCTTTTGCAGGTTGATCAAAGCGTCGCTATTCATTTTGCGGTTGCCACGTCACTTGCAACGATCATTCCTACGTCAATATCTTCGGCAAGAGCGCATCACAAAAAGGGGTCAATAGACGTTGAAATGTTTCGCGCTTGGGCACCTTGGATGGTTTTTGGGGCCCTTTTGGGTGGTCTACTTGCAGCAAAATTTGATGCGTCACTTCTTTCGGGCGTTTTCGGGGTTATCGCCGTGATCGTTGTCATCAACATGGTAAATCCTAAACCGTTTACGTTGGCCAAGGCGCCACCCAAATCTATTATGGCTAAAGCAATTATCGCAGGGCCAATCGGGGCGTTTTCTGCGATGATGGGCATCGGCGGTGGAACATTATCGGTACCGATTTTAACGCTACTGTCATTTCCTGTTCACCGAGCTGTAGGTACCGCATCGTTGTTTGGTTTAACGATCGCTGTTCCCGGCGTGCTTGGTTTTGCTTTTGCAGGTCAAAACATCAATGGCTTATTGCCAATTTCACTTGGTTATATAAACCTCCCCGCCGCGGTTACCATTTCGATTGCAACCTTCTTTTGCGCACCACTCGGTGTTAAAATTGCCCATCGCTTGAATGCATCAGGCCTGCGTTTGGCCTTTGCCGTTTTCCTTGGCATTAGTGGCATCAAAATGTTATCCGAGACGTTCTTGTGAACACCGGCTCAATGCATGAAACTAAAATCAAATCAATAATTCTGCGCCTTCAATGTGCTCAAACCGAACGTAAACAATAGGAAAGATACACGATGGGAAAAATGGCGATTTTTGGTCTTGGAGCCATGGGATATGGCATCGCAAGTTCAGTTCTTCGAGCGGGCCATGAAACCTATGGGTTTGATGTCGTTGCAACCCAAATAGATCGATTTCGTGCAGATGGTGGTGCCGAGGGCGCCATCGATGAAATCGCATCTAATTTGGATGCCGCCATCGTCGTTGTTTTAAATGCAGCACAAACCGAAAGTGTGTTGTTTGGCGAGAATGGCATCGTTCCAAAATTGCGCAAAGGGGCTGTTGTTCTTGCTTGCGCAACGGTGCCCCCTGAATTTGCCCGTCAAATGGAAACACAATGCGCAACTTATGGTGTGCATTACTTAGACGCCCCGATTTCTGGTGGCGCAGGAAAGGCCGCGACTGGGCAATTATCCGTGATGGCATCGGGCACAAACGAGGCGTTCGTGGCTGCGAAACCCACACTGGATGCCGCGGCTGAAACAGTTTTCACCTTAGGCGACAGTGCGGGTGCAGGTTCAGCAATGAAAGCGGTCAATCAATTGCTGGCAGGCGTTCATATCGCCACAATGGCCGAGGCGTTGACCTTTGGCATGACCCAAGGTGTAACCCCAGATAAATTTGTCGAGGTCATTTCAAAATGCGCTGGCACCAGTTGGATGTTGGAAAATCGCGCGCCTCATATTGTTGAGGGCGATTACACGCCGCTTAGTTCTGTAAATATCTGGCCCAAAGACCTAGGGATTGTTTTGGATATTGCAAAATCATCGCAGTTTAGTGCGCCGATCACCGCCGCCGCGTTACAACAGTTTGTTGCGGCCGCAGGAATGGGCCTCGGAGGTGAAGACGACGCCGCCGTTGCAAAGGTTTATGCAAGAAACGCGCAACTGACGCTTCCAGGTGAGGATGGCACATAAAATGGCAACTGTTTTAGGCTGCATAGCTGATGATTTCACTGGTGCCACCGATTTGGCTGGGCTTTTGGCGAGAAGTGGCGTTGCCGTATCCCTAAGGATTGGCGTGCCAGATACCCCCCCTACCGATACGGCCGCTTTTGAAGTGATCGCCCTAAAAAGTCGAACAGCCCCAGTTGCCGAGGCCGTGGCCGAAACCAAGGCTGCATTGGCATGGTTGCGTGCAGCAGGCGCACAACGGTTCTTCTGGAAATACTGCTCTACTTTTGACAGTACAACTGAGGGAAACATTGGTCCCGTCGCAGAGGGTTTGATGGAAGAATTAGGGGCCAAACAAACCGTTTATTGCCCCGCTTTTCCTGAAAATGGGCGATCGGTTTTTATGGGTAACCTATTTGTTGGGCAGCAACCACTTGCTGAAAGCCCGATGAAGGATCACCCTTTAACCCCTATGAATGACAGCAACTTGATGCGACTGTTAGACCCGCAAACCAGTCAGGATGTTGGTTTGGTTAATCGGCTTGTGGTAGGACAAGGTGTCTCTGCCGTTAAATCTGAATTGGCGGCATTGGCGAACAAAAATTGTGCCCATGTCGTCGTTGATGCCGTTGCAAATAGCGATTTGAATACGATAGCCACGGCCTGCCAAGATATGCCTTTGATGACCGGCGGCTCGGCCTTAGCGATGCCGTTGCCACAGCTATACGCCGAACAAGGTCTTTTTGATCTAAAAGCTGCCCTGTCCAAGCACGTCGCACCGGGCTCACCTACACTCATCCTTTCTGGCAGTTGTTCAGAAATGACGAACAAACAGGTTGATGCGTATTTGAAAACGGGCGCGCCCTCGTTTCAATTAGATCCGCTTGCTTTGGCAACCGATGGTGTTGAACCCGTACTTGAATGGCTTTCCAAACAAGACCTTGAGTGCGCGCCTTTGATATACGCAACGGCAACACCCGAAAGTGTTAAAGCAACCCAAGACCGCCTTGGCGTCAACGAGGCCGGGGAAATTGTTGAGAATGCACTAGCAAATTGTGCGATTGCGGCACGAAATGCAGGTGCGCGTCGCTTTATTGTAGCAGGTGGTGAAAGTTCCGGTGCGGTTACCAAGGGACTGAATGTCGACGCCTTGGATATTGGTCCTGAAATCGCACCCGGCGTTCCTTGGACTTTTTGTATCAGTAATGGCACGCGTATTGCGCTTACGCTTAAATCCGGTAACTTTGGTGCTGAAACTTTCTTTACTGACGCAACAGCCGTTTTGGATGCAATTTGACCCCTGAAAGCAAACTTCGAGAACACATCTGTATGCTGGCTAAATCCATGTTTGATCGTGGATTAACCGGCGGCAGTACGGGAAACATTTCAGCACGCACCGCTGATGGTGGCCTACTTGTCAGCCCAACGGGAACGAGCTTCGGTCGTCTTGATCCTGCGCGCCTTAGCCGCTTTAATTCAAAAGGCAGGCTGGTTGACGGAGATGAACCGACCAAAGAAATGCCACTTCATAGCGCGTTTTACGAGACACGCAGCAAAACTGGCGCAGTCGTTCATTTGCACAGTTGTCATTCGGTGGCGTTGTCGATGATGCCTGATGTTGATCCCGATGATTTTCTGCCGCCACTCACGCCTTATGGTTTGATGAAGCTTGGGCGAGTGAAACTTCTGCCTTTCTTTTTGCCGGGTGATCCTGAAATGGGCAAAGCCGTACGCGGTCTTGCTGGTAAAAGGTCCGCCGTTATGTTGGCAAATCACGGACCTGTCGTTGCGGGCAAGGATATTGAGGCCGCTTGTAACGCAATCGAAGAATTGGAAGATACAGCCCGATTGGCCATGATGACCCGTGGACTAGGCGCAAAGGCGTTAAACGACGACCAGATAAAGGCGCTGGTTACAAAATTTGATATAGAGTGGGATCAATGACTAAATTCTCTGCAAATCTTGGGTTTCTATGGACGGACAGACCATTGCCCCGCGCGATCATAGCCGCAAAGAGCGCTGGTTTTGACGCGGTAGAATGCCATTGGCCATATGATACACCGGCCCATGAAGTAAAATCAGCTTTGGAAGAAACTGGTTTAACGATGTTGGGGTTGAACACAACGCGGGGTGATGTGGCCGCTGGTGACAATGGTCTTTCTGCCATACCCGATCGCGTGGATGAGGCACGCGCCGCCATTGACCAAGCGATTGCCTATGCCCGTGAAATTGGGGCCAAGGCCGTACATGTAATGGCTGGTTTTGCTGAAGGTTCAGACGCACATGCATGTTTTGTCGCCAATCTTGAATATGCCTGTCGCCAAGCCCCTGAACTAACAATGTTGATAGAACCGCTAAACCGTCACGATGCACCGGGTTACTTTTTGGCTAACACGGATCAGGCGCAACAAATTATCGCCGACGCTGGCATGCCAAATTTGAAGTTGATGTTTGATTGCTATCATATTGGCCGAACCGAGGGCGATTTATTGACCCGTTTCAACGCGTTGCGAGAGTCTATTGGCCATGTTCAATTTGCATCTGTTCCAGACCGTGGTGCGCCGGATCATGGCGAGATTAACTATGCTTGGTTGTTCAAGCAATTTGATGCGCTTGGTTGGAAATTACCACTGGGTGCCGAATATAAACCAGCGGGTGCGACAGACGACACGTTAGCTTGGTTAACAAATTTGTAAACGCTGGTGATGGTAAACCGAAGATGACCCACACAATTACAAATTAAGAAGATGTGGCGATCCCATCAGGACTCGAACCTGAAACCCCCTGCTTAGAAGGCAGGTGCTCTATCCAGTTGAGCTATGGGACCAATATGATCGCTGTCTAGCGCAATGATTTCTTGCTGTCACCCAAATTGGTGCTTCAAAAACACAAAAAAGGGCCCGACAATATATCGGGCCCCAAAGGTTCATCAATCACACTCAAATTAAATAGGATTGTCCATGCGCGCGGTGACCACCATCTTACCGTGAACGGGCTCATCAAAAACCGCGCGAATTTTGTCTTTGTTTGATCCTTGATACACGTTGAAAATTGGCGTTTTGTACACGACTTGATTGCTGGCGTTTCGTAGTGTGTCCCACATCGCAAAATTTTGCACAATCCGCGCATATCCACCAAATGGCAGGTAAGGGCCGCAATCTACGGTCCAATGATTGTCCGCCGTATCTTGATCATGGGTCAAAAAGACAGGATTTATAGTCGGCTGGCTGATCCCACTAAATGTGTTCCCAGTGAACGTTACGTTCAGCATTCGATCATTGTTTAACGTGGCATAACTATCATCAACCATATCCACACGATCGATACCGCCATTGATCGTTCGAAAGGTATTTCCCGTGACCGACAGACCATTGATAAAATGATCGCTGCCATAGGGTTTGATGACAAGCCAGCGGAACCAACTGCCAACACTTGAACAAACAAAGATATTGCCAGTTATTGTTGTCCCACCAAAAGAATATTGGTTGTTATGATCGGTGAATGCGTCATGTTCATTCGTCCATTGAATGAAGTTGTTATCGACGTAATTACCCGTAATAATTGAATTATTATTGGGTCGTGTGAACACCACACCCGCCGTTCGCGTTCCAGATGGCTCGCTGTCACCCTGAAACCAGTGATTGCCGTTAAACAAATTCCCTGTACCGCTCACAATACCAAAATGATGGAAGAAATGCGCGCGACAGTTGCGAACTTTTAGATCATTTTTGTTCATGTTGAACATAATTGATGTTCGGTTTTGCGCAGGTGTTCCTGCTTCGCCAGATGCAAATTCACACTCATCGAATATCATGCCCTGACAGGCCGCCCCTGCAGATGTCACACCACGATCCAAAGGAAATCGAACCACGCAACTTTTAAGTCTGAAAAGAATACCATCTTGCGCCATCATGATGCCCGAGCCCACGCGGTTACAGTGGAATTCCACAGCGATAAAATCCACTTGGACATTTTAGTGAAACCGCCAAAATCAATCATATATTTAAATCGGCGAAAGGTGAAATTCTGGGTGCCAGCTGCGTCGTGCAATTGTTTCGTTAGCGTCAATGTTTGCGCGGCAATATTGCGATCCGACACATAAATCTCTCGGCCAACGCCGTTACCTTCGACCAATGAACCAACCTCAATATTGGCGACATTGTTTACGTTCGTTAGAATGTACGAATTGCTGGTCGAATAAGTTGCGTTGGATGTTACGACCGTGGTGTCCCAATTCGGTGAAGGGGTCGCATGAAACAGCCCATTATGGATAACGCGGCGAATTTCCCAAACATCTCGGTTACCTACAATCGCTTGCATATCAAGCGGCCCATCAAGATCAATCCGTCTGCCTTGCATGTCTAAACTTGCGTGATCGTTATATTGAAGCAAAGCCTGATAAGCTTTCTTAAACCCCAAAACCTCGTCGCCAAATGCGTCAATATAGGTGTTTAAGTTATAGTCCCTATTACAAGAAAGGCGCGTTGCATCCGCCATCGTAACCGTGCCTTCAAATTTTACATGGCTGTCTAAAGTGACATTGTTGCCCAAGAAGAACACACCTTCCGGTACCAAAACAGTACGCCCGTTTGCGGCAGAATCTGCGGCCTCGAATGCAGCACTGTCATTGGTAACGCCGTCCCCAATGGCGCCATAATCTTTGACATCCACGATACTGATCAAATCACGCACGTAATCGGCTGTAACGTCTTCGATTTGAATGTCATCAACGCGGATCAACCCGCCATTTGCCCCTGTTAAATCAATACCAAAGTGACCAAAAACCGGCGTTGTTCCCCAAATCAACTCTACGCCGTTACGCGCACCGGCCCCAACGATGCTAGAAACCGTTACGATTTCACCATACGAATCCAGCGTGGTTGAACTTGCAATTTCGGTCAGGCCAGACACGTGTGATCCCCCGCTGGCGCCGGCCCATCCAGCAATCCGAACCGCTGGTGAATTTCCAGAAACGGCTTTTACCCTTGCTGTGATTTTCAAATAGCACCCGGGAATGATCGGAGTGTCGCCCGTGTAACGTACTTTCTGTGTGCCGTTGATTTTCAAAATTTCCAGACAAGATCCAAAATCTTGATCCGCTGGAACAAGCGCCGCAAATGCAGCCCCATCATAAGTTGCCGAACCCGGTGTTCCGTCTTCATAGGACCAAACATCCAACCCATCCTCAAACGCGGGGGGCATAATTAAACTGCTATCGATCGTTGCCATATGTTGAGTATCCTTTGTGACAAAGTCGCGTGGCCAAACAAAAAAGCCCCCGATTAAGCCAGCATATTTGCTGACCCAAAAGGGAGCTCACGAGGTAGTTCTCGATTCATGGAGGGCCTGAACGCGCGGTTCAGATTGGCGAATGATGTAGCAGTCGAATGTTAAGTTGAGGTTAAATTGACCACAGAAAAGAATACGAAGTCGCGCTAAATTACACGGTGCCTCGCTCGGGCACCCCTTTCAATCGCCGCGGCAGCTAGGCGATCAATATTCAGCTGGTAACGCGTTTCTTGCAAAAACATCAACTCATTTTCGCGCAGCAAACCATCCGCCGCCGCAACATCACAAGCCATTGCATATGCCGTTTCATGCAACTGGTCCGGCAATCCTGCAAGGATGAGGCCAAAGAGCGCATCTAAACCATCTTCTTCGGCATAAAGATCCAGAACAACCTCACTGACCACACGAATCCGATCTGGGTCATAATCTGTAAACACTGGCAAATGCCCCACAACCCGTTCAATTGTAAGCAATTCTAGCGTCGTCATGTTTTCATCCGACGCTGAAACAGCCACCATTAACGCGACCAACGCGTCTTGGGGGGTCATTGGCGTTGTTGTCTCATTCATCTTTAATTCCTTTGCGTTACTTCCCCTAAATATTGACGGCAGGGCGATGCATCAATAGGGAAGGCACATTCTTGGCATTCCGCCACTGAACATTAAAAGAGCGATACTATGTCCGATCTACGCACAGAAGCAATGCAATCTAAAGCTTGGCCCTTTGAAGAGGCGCGCAAGCTATTGAAACGTGCGGAAAAATCATCTGACAAGAAAGATCACGTTTTATTTGAAACTGGGTATGGTCCTTCTGGGTTACCTCACATTGGTACCTTCGGCGAAGTTGCGCGCACCACAATGGTTCGACGCGCCTTTGAGGTGATTTCAGATATCCCTACCCGACTGATTTGTTTTTCTGATGACCTGGATGGTATGCGCAAAGTGCCCGAAAATGTGCCAGACCCAGCAGCATTGCGTGAGCATTTGCAAAAACCACTGACCAGCGTACCTGACCCGTTTGGCACCCACGACAGTTTTGGCGATCATAACAATGCTATGCTGCGTCGTTTCTTGGATACATTCGGGTTTGAATATGAGTTTTATTCCGCGACTGAATTCTATGGATCTGGCCAATTTGACGAAATATTACTTAAGGCCGCTGAAAACTATGATGCTATCATGGCCGTCATGCTGAAATCTTTGCGCGAAGAACGCCGCGCGACTTATTCTTGTTTCCTGCCTATTCATCCAGAAACGGGCCGCGTCATGTACGTGCCGATGAAATCGGTGGATGCTAAAGCCGGCACAATTACGTTTGATGATGAAGACGGCACGGAGATGACCCTGCCGCTAACTGGTGGCAACGTAAAGCTTCAGTGGAAACCCGATTTTGGCGCACGTTGGGCGGCCCTTGAGGTGGATTTTGAAATGTATGGCAAGGACCATTCAACCAACACGCCGATCTATGACTCGATCTGTCGAATTCTGGGTGCCAAAGCGCCTGAGCATTTCACCTATGAATTGTTCCTCGATGAAAAAGGTGGCAAAATTTCGAAATCAACGGGCAATGGCCTGACGATTGATGAGTGGTTGACTTATGCCAGCACCGAAAGCCTGTCGTATTTCATGTATCTAAAGCCAAAAACTGCGAAACGCATGCATTTTGACGTAATTCCAAAGGCTGTGGATGAGTATCATCAACAACTGCGTGCTTATGCGGATCAAGACACGGCAAAACGTTTGGCAAACCCAGTGTTCCACATTCACGGCCACAACGTGCCAACGTCTGACATGGTTGTTCCATTTGCAATGTTACTTAATCTAGCGTCCGTTGCGTCAGCCGAAGACAAAGCCCAACTTTGGGGTTTCATTCAACGTTATGCACCAGAGGCATCGGCAGAAACGCACCCTGGCCTAGATGATGCTGCGGGATTTGCGGTGCGGTATTACAATGATTTCGTAAAACCAACGAAAACCTACCGCGCCCCTGACGATCAAGAACGTGCCGCAATAGCGGATCTTTGTGAACGTCTAAAGCTTTGGGAAGGTGGACTGGACGCCGACGCGCTGCAATCCATGGTTTTCGCCGTTGGCAAAGAACATGAGTTTGACCCACTGCGAAATTGGTTCAAGGCCTTATACGAGGTTTTACTAGGTGCTTCGCAGGGACCACGCTTTGGTGGATTTATTGCGCTTTACGGCGTTGATGAAACCATCGCGCTAATTGAGCAGGCTCTTGCGGGTCAGCTAGTCAGTTAAAAAAAAGCCTTCGCTGGGCTTAGGGGGCACGAAAGCGTTATTTGACGCATTTCCAAAAATAGCACACACTTTGGGCACCCTAAACAAGGTGTCCAAAGATGAAACTTCTTCTTTCAATTCTCGTAACCCTATATCTTTCAGTGGCCTCTGGCTTTGCACAGACTGGATCCATCGAAAACACGATTCAAAACCAATTCAATGCATTTCAAGCAAATGATCCCGCAATGGCATTTGAATTTGCATCCCCCTTTATTCAACGCCAATTTTCGGGGCCTGAGCATTTTGGAAAAATGGTGAAAAACGGGTTCCCAATGGTTTGGAATTCCGGTGAAATCCGTTTCTTGGAACAACGAAATATTGCAGGCGTGATCTGGCAGAAAGTGATGGTTCAAGACAAAAAGGGGCGCATTCATATGCTTGCTTATCAAATGATCAACCAAGCAGGGTCTTGGCGTATTAATGGCGTACAAATTCTCAACGCCGTTGACGCAAACGCCTAACCTTGAGTTTCAGCCCATCGTTTGACTAGTTCATTTTGTAACGCCCGTGACTTACGCGACCAACTGCGGGAACCTTTCGGGCGTTCCTCGTCTCCTTTTGCTATGCGGTCACGCGCTTTCATGTCTGCCGTAAAGATTGCAAACGTTAGTGTCCGACCATCTTTTTGACGAATATATCCGGCAAGTGCACTGACAAAATTAAGCGTGCCTGTTTTTGCAACAACGTCGGCTGGTTGATTGTTCAAAGAACGCCCCTTTGCATCCCTTATTCCGTACTCCTTCATGATGTTGATCAATGGGCCGTCGGTACCTGATGAGCGTAAAACATTCACCATATCATGCGCAGAAATGCGCGAACCATCACCCAATCCAGAATGGTCTTCTAATTTGGCACGTTTACTGCCCAATCGGCGTTGCATCCATGCAGACATTTCATTGGCCGACGCACGCAAATTTCCAGCCTTACCACCACTGGCCTGGGTTGCGGCAAGCCCTACGATTTCAGCCGTAAGATTTGTGGAATACCGCAACATACCTGTCATGATATTGCGCAGATCGGCGCTGGGGCGCTCAACTACAACGCGCCCAATAGGTGCCGGTCCATTAATATATTCCGGCTTTGGCAAGTCTATGCCGTGCGATCGCGCGAATGTCCTGAACACTTCGGCCGTATAAACCACAGGTCGACGAACGGGTAACCAACGTCCCCCTCCTTTACCCAAAGCACCACTAGCAACGGTCCACTGATCACGCCCGCCTTGATCTTTGTAAGTGTATGTTGGCAGCTTGCGATTTTTGATCGTCATTTTTGCAAAACTGACCGCAGGGCGATGATTTCGTCCCCGCGCATCCATGGTAACGCTATGTCCAGATCCGTTTCGTTTCCACTCAAAATAAACACGATTGAAATTCAAATTTAAGGCTGCAATTGCTGGATTGTATCCCACATGTTTCGGTTGATCTTTGTCGATTTGGAAAATTTCTGGAATGCTATCGGCATAAACTTTGAATTTGCCGCTTAATCCGCGCACACCACCCTTTTTCATCTTAGCGGCCATATCAAACAGCCCGTCTGTATCAAGTGTTGGATCACCACCCCCAACCAGCATGATGTCACCCTGAACAACACCGTTATTTGTTTGCCCTTCGCTTAAAACGCGCGTTGAAAAACGATGTCCGGGGCCAAGGTTTTCCCAAGCGTATAATGCGGTTATTGCCTTGGCGACGCTTGCAGGTGGCAACTGTAATACTGGGTTTAAAACTTCTAAAACCTTGCCTGTTCGCGCATCGGCAACAACACAGGAAACCTTACCTGTGAGGCCAGTTTTTGCGACAATATCTGCCAATCCGGGGCGCGATTTTTCCGCCAAATCCGTTGGGCGGGGTTTTGGGAAAAGTGAGGCATCAGGCGGGCCCGCCAACACAGGCATCGCAGTTGAACCAAAAAAACCAGCTAAGAAAAAACGCCTTGAAATACGATTTTTATTTCCACTCATAAAACACTCTCGAAAATCATTTATTACAACGTTGCTTCTACCACTTGCCGCTGTTCCTAAGTTTTGTACTTGAATCAGTCACCATCGGGACATTCACAAAACACCATCTTGGCAAGGAATAGTCCAGCAGATGTCTGGATTTTTGGGCACCTAATTTCGCTTGCCTGAATGTATCAGCCGCTTTCGCACATCGCGCGGCCATACGATCCCCAGGACGTGCCAGAACACCTACATGGATATTTTCCATTATCCAGCGCCAATCTTGCCAGTGATGAAAATTTGGCAAATTGTCTGCCCCCATCAACCAAACAAAACTTACCTTTGGATATAGCGGCAACAATGCAGCCAATGTTTCTGATGTGTACCGTGTTCCAATTTTGCCCTCAAAATCACTAACCGTTATTTTAGGTGTGTTGATTAAGTCATTGGCAGTTTTTATCCGGCGCACCATCGACG
>ERZ1048872.2763-NODE-2763-length-12092-cov-7.703498_pt1 | contig 12092 bp, 12 predicted proteins | sample MGYA00383100_ERZ1048872 | MGnify/ENA primary metagenome ERZ1048872 (study PRJEB29581, sample SAMEA5548370) | metagenome | biome: marine; feature: coastal; material: water | depth 50 m | study: Short-term variability in the microbial, nano- and picoplankton... | reverse complement strand
GTCTTAAAGCAAGCGGTACTATCGTTGATTTCTTAAATTAACACCTAGTGTTTTTCAGGACTGACAAATGAATTAACTCCCTTGAGCAAGGGATGGTTGCACATATACAGCTTGCGAAAAAGGGCTTGCGCCTGACTTGTGCCAATGCAGAAATATCTCTTGTAAACATAAACTTCCTGCCAACTCATCCTACAGCTCAATTGCAACTGCATCCAGGTAGGCTTTGGCCTCTAAACTGACATCCAACTGGGCCATTGAGGCATTCACCCTAAAGGCCCTGATCCTAGATCACGAACTGCGCCAGTGTTTCATCATTGGTGATGTCGGAATAGGTAAAGCCGGCCTCATCCAGCCGTTTGAAAAACCCTTCAAACTGCTGGGGGGATTTGGTTTCGATCCCGATCAGGATTGAACCGAAATTGCGCGCTGATTTCTTAAGATACTCAAACCGCGTGATATCATCATCGGGGCCGAGAAAATTCAAAAAATCTTTGAGTGCGCCGGGCCGTTGCGGCATCCGCAATATAAGGTATTTCTTCATCCCTGAATAGCGCTGGGCACGTTCTTTGACCTCGGGCAGGCGTTCAAAATCAAAGTTCCCCCCCGAGGACACAACGACCACGCGGCGGCCGCGAATAACATCGCGCAGATCTTTCAGCGCATCGATTGCCAGCGCGCCAGCGGGTTCAAGCACGATGCCTTCGAGGTTGAGCATTTCAACCATGCTGGTGCAAATCCGGTCTTCGGGGATGCGCAGCAGGTTTTCTTGGCCGACCCCTTTAAGACGCTCAAAAGGCAGCGCGCCGATCTGGCCCACGGCGGCGCCATCGGCAAAGGTATCCACCCGCTCTAACGCCACTGGATGACCGGCCTCAAGCGCGGCCCAAAGACAGGCGCCGCCCATCGGTTCAACCAAAGTCGCGCGGCAGGATGCGCCGAAATAGCCCAGCATCCCAGAGGCAAGACCGCCGCCGCCCACGGGCAGCACAATATGGTCCGGCGCGCCGCCCAGCTGGCGTTCAATTTCCACCGCCACGCTGGCCTGTCCTTCGATCACATCTGCATCATCAAAGGGCGACAGGAAATGCGCCCCGCTTTCGCGGCAAAACTCTTGCGCTGCCAAAAGGCATTCGTCGAAATAATCGCCAACCAGTTTAATTTCCACTGTGTCGCCGCCGAAAATCTGGGTTTTCTGAATTTTCTGCTGCGGGGTGGTGACCGGCATAAAAATAGTGCCATGCACGTCGAAATGGCGGCACATATAGGCCACGCCTTGGGCATGGTTGCCGGCGCTGGCACAGACGTATTTTTTTTGTTCAGCCCGTTTGCGCATGGCATTGAACGCACCGCGCAGCTTATAGGAACGCACCGGCGCAAGGTCTTCGCGCTTGAGCCAGATATCGGCGTCATAAAGCGCGGACAGATGGTGGTTTTTCTGCAGCGGTGTTTCGGCAAAAACATCGCGCATCTGGGCTTCGGCACTGCGGGCAAGGGCGGCAAAATCATTCATGCCGTAGCTGTGCCGCAGAGCGGCGCCGAAGGCAAGACAAGAAAGAATGCAAAATCATAACGACGGAAGAATTGAGAAATAACCAAGCTTGTATATAATGGAGGTCGAGAAAAATGATTTAAAACTGAAGCAAGCGCAGCCTCAACGCGACCCACTAAAGAGCCAAGGGGTGCCATTGCCCTTGCCCCGCGCTGAAAAACCCGTTATCCGCGCCAGCAAGTTTTCATCTCTTCACTGTCACAGGAAACCCCATGTCTGCGCCGAAAAAAGTTGTTCTTGCCTATTCTGGCGGTCTTGATACCTCGATCATTCTAAAATGGCTGCAGACCGAGTACGGCTGCGAAGTGGTCACCTATACTGCCGATCTGGGGCAGGGCGAAGAACTTGAGCCGGCGCGCAAAAAGGCCGAATTGCTGGGGATTGCACCCGAAAATATCTTTATCGAGGATGTGCGCGAAGAATTTGTCCGCGATTTCGTCTTTCCGATGTTTCGCGCCAATGCGCTTTATGAAGGGCTTTACCTGCTGGGCACCTCTATTGCGCGGCCGCTCATTTCAAAGCGGCTGGTGGAAATTGCGGCGCAAACCGGCGCGGATGCAGTGGCGCATGGGGCCACCGGAAAAGGCAATGACCAAGTGCGGTTCGAGCTGGCCGCCTATGCGCTTAACCCGGATATCAAAGTCATCGCCCCCTGGCGCGAATGGGATCTGTCAAGCCGCAGCAAGCTGATCGCCTTTGCAGAAGAAAACCAAATTCCGATCGCCAAAGACAAACGCGGCGAGGCACCCTTTAGCGTGGACGCCAACCTGCTGCACACCTCATCCGAGGGTAAAGTTCTGGAAGACCCGGCTGTGGCTGCGCCCGATTATGTCTATCAGCGCACCGTCAGCCCCGAAGAGGCGCCCGACAGCCCCGAATTTATCGAGATCGGCTTTGAGCGCGGTGATGCGGTGTCAATCAATGGTGAAACCATGTCACCGGCCACGCTTTTGACGCGGCTAAACGCGCTGGGCGGCGCGCATGGCATTGGCCGGCTTGATCTGGTGGAAGGGCGCTTTGTCGGCATGAAATCACGCGGCATTTATGAAACCCCCGGCGGCACTATTCTGCTTGAAGCGCACCGCGGGATTGAGCAGATCACCGTTGATCGTGGCGCGGCGCATTTAAAAGACGAGCTGATGCCAAAATACGCCGAGCTGATTTATAACGGCTTTTGGTATTCGCCCGAGCGTGAAATGCTGCAGGCGCTGATTGATGCATCCCAAGAACATGTGACCGGCACAGTGCGGGTCAAGCTTTACAAAGGATCAGCGCAAACGGTCGGCCGCTGGTCTGAACACAGCCTATATTCCGAAGCGCATGTAACCTTTGAAGATGACGCCGGCGCTTATGATCAAACCGATGCGGCGGGCTTTATTCAGCTGAACGCGCTGCGCCTAAAACTGCTGGCCGCGCGTAACCGTCGGCTGGGGTAACGCAATCCCATCCTGTGTGCTCTGTCTAAGTTCTTCGAAGTAGCCCGGCGCATAATACCGGGCTTTCAAGATGGGCAGGTTTAATGCTTTATATGCGCATTGGGATAGTTGGCAAAATAATCGCCAGAGATTGGCGTCATAACACCGCTTTCAATCACTGCGCCTGCCTGCCGGCGTATTTCGGTCAGTTCTTCATCGCCGCCAAACGCCTGAAGCGCTTCCATGCTTGGAAACATCATGATCGCGTGCAGCTGATTAGGATTGTCTTTTTCAGTACCTGCAAAGAGAAATTTAATCCCAAGCTCCTGTAGCTTTGTTTCCTGTGATTTGACCATTGCTTGCCAAGTATCAAAACCCTTGGTGATATTGATCTTCGATTTCACGATAAGTGTCATCCGAGGCTCCTTCCTGCGTTACCATCACTACGGTCGAAACTGTTTTGAATTTTCCGTTTAAAAACAAGCATAACGCAACGTAAGCCCCCACGGCGCGGCGGGCACTGATCATTGGGGGGGCGGGCCCCGCTAATGCAAAGGGGTCCGGGCTGCGGCCTTTACCCCATGGGCTGGCGCAGCACGGTTTTGAGGTTTTCTGGCGCGGCGCGGCGGATATCACTAAGATATATCTCATGGTGCTTTTTGGTTAATGCGCAGCCCTGTGAGGCAATGAACGCATGCACCCGCTCGACGGTTGGGCCTTCTTCGGAAAAAGGCCCCTTGTGCAGTATTTGGGCGCAGCGGCCCTCATCATAGCGGGCAAACCGAACCTGCGGCAGGGCATGGGGATTTTGTTTCTTTTTGACCGCCGCGACGGCTTCGTCCACCAAGGGGGCAGTGATCAAATCAGGCTGCATGATCATCAGGGTCCAGAGCCATTTATCTTTATCGCCTGCGATAAATGTCGACATATCGTCCGCCCACCACAGCCCTTCCAGTGGCATGACGCCAAAATCAATGGCCAGCGGTCCTTTTTTGATCATGAATTTCAGCGTGTAAGCCAGAGGAAATAAGGCGGCAATGGCGGCTTGAAAAGCCGGTCCGTCCGGCCCGCCCGTGCCATCAATCATCAGATAGTTAAGCGGCGGCACATCAACTTCTACTACGTCTTTGGCAGAGGGGCCATAAAGCGCTTTAAGCTGTTTTTTATAATCAATTTTTTGCATGAAAAATCCTAATGGAAAACTGTGAACTCAGGTTTTGAATTTGGGAAATAAAATATAATCGTTCAATCGCTCAGGGGATGAAGGTCCCACGTCCACCCTCTCCTGTCAATTGTGGCGATTTATGCTTGATAAAGAATTTTAAGAGGCTGATACGCCGGCTTCGGCTTCAATCGCCTTGCGGCTTTTGCGGGCGCGCTCGGTGGCTGATTTAAGCTGGCCGCAGGCGGCCATGATATCTTCGCCGCGCGGTTTGCGGATCGGGCTGGCATAGCCTGCGTTGAAAATAATATCCGAAAATGCTTCGATCCGGTCCCAGTCGGACCGCTCATAGGGGGCGCCGGGCCATTCGTTAAACGGGATTAGATTGATCTTGGCCGGAATGCCGCGAATAAGTTTGAGCAACCGGCGCGCATCAGCATCACTGTCGTTGATGCCTTTCAGCATCACATACTCGAACGTGATGCGCTCGGAGTTTGACAGCTTGGGATAGGCGCGAAGCTCGGTCAAAAGCGTTTCGATATTCCACTTTTTATTGATCGGCACCAGCGTGTCGCGCACCGCATCCGTGGTGGCATGAAACGACACCGCCAGCAAACAGCCGATTTCCTGCGCTGTTTTGGCAATTTCCGGCACAACGCCAGAGGTGGACAATGTGATGCGCCGCCGCGACAGGCAAATGCCTTCGGGGTCCATTGCGATCTTCATCGCATCGCGCACATTGTCGAAATTATAAAGTGGCTCTCCCATGCCCATCAGCACGATATTTGAAAGCAGCCGTGTGGTGCTGTTGCGACCCGGCGCGCCCGGCCATTCGCCCAGATCATCGCGCGCGACCAGAACCTGACCGATAATCTCGCCTGCGCTCAGATTGCGCACCAGCTTTTGCGTGCCGGTATGGCAGAACGAACAGGTCAATGTGCAGCCCACTTGCGAGCTGATGCACAGCGTGCCGCGATCCACTTCGGGGATATAAACGGTTTCAACCTCATGACCGCCAGCAATGCGCAGCAGATATTTGCGGGTGCCATCGGCCGAGATATGCTTTGAGACAACCTCGGGCACGGCAATTTGAAAGTTTTCCGCCAGCATCGTGCGATAGGGTTTGGCAAGATTGGTCATCTGCGCAAAATCGCGCACACCTTTTTCGTAAATCCACTGCCAGATCTGGCCCACCCGCATCCTGGCCTGTTTTTCCGGTGTGCCCGCCTCGATTAAAGCCGCTTTTAGGTCCGGCCGGGTTAGCCCGACAAGATTAAGCGGCCCTTCAGGCGCTTTGCGCGGCAGGGTCATCACATCTTGGGTGATCGGGGCGGTTGCGGTCATATCAGGGTTCACTTTTGCCAACACTAAACAGTGATCATATAGGATTCGCACGGCAGAGGCAAAACCGGCTTTTTGCGCCTAATTGCTACAGCGTTTTTTGCTGTCGTCATAAGCGGCGGTAAAACCGGTTAGCGAAAATGTATCTTTTGTGGTGGTGCCGCGTTCTGAACGGGCGCTGAGCACCGCTTTCGCGCCGCGCTTCATTGCCGCGATAATTTTGGCATCATCCTCGGGCGAAGCCGCCCAAGCCCATTCCCCTTGGATTGCGGGCAATTCGAAGCTTTTCCCATCGATCGACAGTTTCACGCGCGAGTCGGGGGCAAAAGGATAGCCGCCGGTAAAGGTGACCTGCCCCTCTACTTTTTCGCTTGGACGGAAAAACACAAACAACAGGATATCGCCCCGCTTAACTGCCACCACACGGCCATTGCGGGTATTTACCGATTCTTTGGGTTGTGACACGCTCCAGCACTCGGTTGGATTTTGGTCAACAAAAACACTCCAGTCAGATTTTTCCGACACTTTGTTATTGCTGGTGCTTTGTGCCAGACCAGCAGTCGCAGCCAACGCCAACCCGCAAGTGATGGTGATTAGCTTAAGTGTTTTGCGCATTTTATGCCTCCGTCCCTTTGGACATATCCTTGCATGGGCCTCATGGCGCTTGACCACCATTTTTTGTTGCAGACCCGGGTTAAAAACTCGACAAAGGCATAATAGACTGAAACAGAGTTTTAGCGAAAGCCCTGTTGGCATAAATTTGCGCAGAAAGTTGAAGCAAAAGATGAAAAATCCGGTTGTTATGAGCGAAATATGGCGCGGACCCTTTCTTGAAAGTGTCCATTACGGTCATGCGGTCGTGTGTGATGACAGCGGGCGGGTGGTTAAAACATGGGGCGATCCGGATCAAATCATCCTGCCGCGCTCGTCGGTCAAGATGATCCAGGCGCTGCCGTTAATCACATCCGGCGCCGCCGAAGCGCACCGGCTTGGCCCCGAGCATTTGGCGCTGGCCTGCGCATCGCACCAAGGGGCGGCGATCCATACGGACCGGGTGAAAAGCTGGCTTGCAGCGCTGGGCAAATCGGATGACGACTTTCGCTGTGGTGCGCAGGTCCCCAATGATGAAGCCGCACGCCACGGGCTGCGCGATCGCGGCGAAAGCCCCTGCCAGATGCACAATAACTGCTCTGGAAAGCACACCGGATTTCTAACCTTGGCGCAGCATTTAAACGCCGGAGCTGACTATATTGATCCGGCACATCCGGTACAGAAAGCCTGCCTTGAAGCCTTTGAAATGACCACTGGCGCCACCAGTCCGGGCTATGGCATCGACGGCTGCTCGGCGCCAAATTTTGCTGCAAAGCTGTGTGATGTGGCGCGGGCGATGGCATGGTATGCTTCGGCGCAGGACCGGGCCGACAGTGCTTCAGTGGCGGCGCGCAAACTGGTCGAAGCCATGATGCTTCACCCCGAACTGGTCGCCGGCGAAGGCCGCGCCTGCACGGATTTGATGCGCGCCATGTCGGGCGCCGCGGCGATAAAAACCGGGGCCGAGGGCGTGTTTGTGGCCATCCTGCCCGAACAGCGCCTTGGGGTGGCTTTGAAAATCACCGATGGCAACACCCGCGCCAGCAATTCGGCCATTGCCGCGCTGCTGTGCGCGCTTGGGGTGCTAGAGCGTGACCATCCGGCGGCGCAAAAATGGATGACACCGATGATTACAAACTGGCGCGGCATCGAAACCGGCATGATCAAACCGGCCTCTGCCCTGACCTTATGATTGTTCTGTTTAACAAGCCGTTCAATGTGCTGAGCCAGTTCACGGACCGCAGCACCGCGGCCGGTAGCCGGCAAACTCTGTCGGATTATATTGATATTCCCGATATCTATCCGGCCGGACGGCTGGACCGCGACAGCGAAGGGCTGTTGATTTTAACCGATGACGGGCGGCTGCAGGCAAAAATTGCAGACCCGAAGCATAAGCTGGAAAAAACCTATTGGGTGCAGGTAGAAGGCGCGCCGAATGACAGTGATCTGATGCCCTTGCGCCAAGGCGTTATGCTAAAAGACGGCGCCTGCCGGCCGGCAAAAGCGCGCTGCATTGCTGCGCCTGACGGATTGTGGCCGCGCACCCCGCCTGTGCGCTACCGCAAAACCGTTGCCGACAGCTGGCTTGAAATTACCATCCGCGAAGGGCGCAACCGGCAGGTCCGCCGCATGACCGCCGCCATAGGTTTCCCCACCCTGCGGCTTATTCGCGCTCAGGTAGGGCTGTGGTCGTTGGACGATTTGGCGTCTGGCACCTACGAAAAGGTCATGGGTGGCCGCACTTAGACCGCCGCAAGCCCCGCATCTAGCGCCGATAAAATCACGTCTACCTCGGCTTCGCTGATGGTTAACGGCGGCGACATCAGGATATTGTTCATCCCCAGACGCACCATGGTGCCGGCCTCATAGGTGGCCTGATGCACGCGTTTCATCGCCGCCATATCCAGCGGTGTCTTAGCTGCGCGGTCGCTCACCAGCTCAAGCGCGGTCATCAGCCCTTCGCCGCCGCGCACATCGCCGATCACATCATATTTATCCTGTAGCTTCTGCACCCCTTGATAAAGCTGCGCGCCGCGCGCGGCGGCGTTGGATTTGGTATCAAGCCGCAGGGTTTCGGACAGGCAGGCGGTGACAGCTGCCGCGCCCACTGGGTGCGCCGAATAGGTATAGCCGTGGAAAATTCCCCCATCCGCCGAGCGGTCGTTTTCAAACACCTCGGCGACCTGATCGCTCATCAGCGCCGCGCCCACCGGAAAATAGGCACTGGTGATGCCTTTGGCCAAACTCATCATATCCGGCTTGACCCCCCAATGGCGCGCGCCGCTCCAATCGCCGGTGCGGCCAAAACCGGTGATCACCTCGTCCGAGATCATCAAAATCCCATGGCGGGTGCAGACATCGCGCATCAGCCCCATGAATGAAGCATCCGGCACTATAACGCCGCCCGCGCCTTGGATCGGCTCCATGATAAAGGCGGCAATGGTTTTGGGGTCCTGAAAGGTCACTTCGTCTTCAAAGGCGGCCGCGATGTTTTGCGCCAGCTGCGCAGGATCGGTTTCGCCATATGGGTTGCGATAGGGATAGGGGCTTGGCAAATGAAAACAGCCCGGCAAAAGCGGTTCATAATTGATCCGGAACCGGTTGTTGCCATTCACGGATGCGCCGCCGAAATGCGTGCCGTGATAGCCTTTTTTCAACGAAATAAACTTGGTGCGCGTGGGTTCGCCGCGCAGACGGTGATACTGCCGCGCCAGCCGCAATGTGGTTTCCACCGCATCTGATCCGCCCGAGGTGAAAAACACCCGGGCCATGCCATCTTCGGCAAACATCTCGCGCACCGCGAGCGAGGCCTCGATTGCGGGGGGATTGCTGGAGCCTGCAAAAGCCGAGTAATACGGCAAATCATAAAGTTGTTTGGCGATCGCGTCTTTGACCACATCGTTGGAATATCCCAGATTGACACACCAAAGTCCGCCCACCGCATCGACCACGGAATGGCCGTCGATATCCGTGATCTTGACCCCTTCGGCGCCGGTGATAATTTTAGGCGGATTGGCAAGCGAGTCTGCCGGATGGCCCATAGGATGCCACAAATGGCGCGCGTTATTCTCTTTGAGGAAGTTATCGTCTTTCATAGGATCACCTGCCAAATATAATTTGATCAAAAGCTAGCACCGCGTTGGCGAGTCTGTCCAGCATGAATAGCGTTCTCAGGACCCATGCAAACCATGGACAGCCCGCCCAACTCCGTGTAATCAGCCAAGCCATGGCTGCTCCTAAATCTGACCCAAACTACAAAGTGATTGCTGAAAACCGGCGTGCGCGTTTTGATTATGCAATCGAGGATGATCTTGAATGCGGCGTTGCGCTGTTTGGATCCGAGGTAAAATCCCTGCGTGTCAACAGCAGCAATATCGCCGAAAGCTACGCCGGGGTGGATGAGGGCGAGCTGTGGTTGGTGAATTCGTATATTGCGCCCTATGAGCAGGCCAAAACCTTTGGTCATGAAGAACGCCGCCGCCGCAAGCTGTTGGTCAACCGCCGTGAATTGGCGCGGCTGTGGTCCGATACCCAGCGCAAGGGCATGACTTTGGTGCCGCTGGTGATGTATTTCAATCACCGCGGTAAGGTGAAGTTGAAAATCGGCATCGCCAAAGGCAAAAAGAATCACGACAAACGCGCAGATCAGGCCAAGCGTGATTGGGGCCGTCAGAAACAGCGTCTTTTACGCCATGGCGACTAATTCCGCCGCGCCCTAAGGCTCAGCCAAGCGGCAAATTTAACCGCTACCCTTGTCAGCGCAAGCTCAGAGTAGTAGGGACAAAACAGAACAATTCGGGGGTCCCAATGGCAGTTGAAGATCCAAAAACACTGGTTTCCACCGCGTGGCTTGCTGCGCATTTGAAAGATCCTGATCTGCGGGTTTTGGATGGCTCGTGGTATCTGCCCACAATGCAGCGCAATGCACGGGCCGAATATGAGGCCGCACATATTCCCGGAGCGCGGTTTTTTGATATTGATGACATTAGCGATCACCGCTCGGAATTGCCGCATATGGTGCCGCCGGTGGAAAAATTCCTATCACGGATGCGTGCCATGGGGGTTGGCGATGGCCATCAGGTGGTGGTTTATGATGGCGCTGGGCTGTTTTCGGCCGCGCGGGTTTGGTGGCTGCTAAAATTGATGGGCCATGATGATGTTGCGGTTCTGGATGGCGGGTTTCCCAAATGGAAAGCCAACGGTCATCCAACCGAGGATATGCCTCCGATTATCCGCGACCGCCACATGATGGTGCGGCGGCAAAACCACCTTGTCAAAGATGTCACCCAAGTGGCCGCGGCCTCGAAACTGGGCGATCATGAAATTATTGATGCCCGCGCCCCGGGGCGGTTTCGCGGCGATGAGCCCGAGCCCCGCGAAGGGCTTAGGTCCGGTCATATTCCGGGATCCAAAAACGTTTATTTTCACAGCCTTCTGTCCCAAGACGGGACACTTAAAGACCCCGATGCGCTGCGCGCCATTTTCCAAGCGGCCGGTGTGGATTTAGCCAAACCTGCGATCACCAGTTGTGGATCGGGGGTCACCGCCGCTGTTCTTAACCTTGCTTTGACCCAGATGGGCAAAACCGACCACGCGCTTTATGATGGCAGCTGGGCGGAGTGGGGGCAGTTCCCCACGGTGCCCGTCGCAACAGGAGAGACCTGAATGTTTGAAACGCTCACCGCGCAACCAGCCGATAAAATACTCGCGCTGGTGCAGCTTTATCGGCAGGACCCACGGCCCGAGAAAATTGATCTCGGGGTTGGGGTTTATAAAAATGCCGATGGTGTGACCCCGGTGATGCGTGCGATTAAAACCGCCGAGCATCAGCTTTGGCAGCAAGAAACCACCAAATCCTATGTCGGGCTGGTGGGCGATCCGGCGTTTTCCGATGTGATGGTTGATCTGGTTCTGGGCGGTGCGGTTCCGCGCGCTGCGGTGGCAGCGGCGGCCATGCCGGGCGGCACTGGCGCGGTGCGTCAGGCCTTTGAGATGGCGCAGATGGCCAATCCGGATGTGCGGGTGTTCGTGTCTGATCCCACATGGCCGAACCACCTGTCGATCTTGCGCCATCTGTCGATTGAAACCGTTGCCTACCGGTATTTTGACAGCGCCACGCGCGGCGTTGATTTTGACGCGATGTGCGCCGATCTGGCAAAGGCGAAAGCCGGCGATATCGTGCTGCTGCACGGCTGCTGTCACAACCCGACCGGGGCCAATTTGAACGCGGTGCAATGGCAGCAGGTGGTTGAGCTTTTGCAGAAAACCGGCGCCACGCCGATGATTGATATTGCCTATCAGGGCTTTGGCGACGGGCTTGAGCAAGACGCCTCTGCCACCCGGCTTTTGGCCAGCGCGCTGCCCGAATGTCTGATCGCGGCCAGCTGTTCCAAGAACTTTGGCATTTACCGCGAACGTACCGGCATTTTGATGGCGGTGTCGCAAGATCAAAGCGCGCAGGCGCTGAACCAGGGCACGTTGGCCTATCTTAACCGGCAGAACTTTTCGTTCCCGCCCGACCACGGGGCGCGGCTGGTGACCATGGTGCTCAGCGATGCAGAATTGCGCGCCGACTGGCAGGCCGAGCTGGAAGAGGTACGGGTTTCCATGCTGGGGCTGCGCCAACAGCTGGCCGATGAGCTGCGCCAGCTTTCCGGCTCGGACCGCTTTGGGTTTTTGGCCGAACATCGGGGGATGTTTTCGCGGCTTGGCACGACCTCGGATAAGGTGGACGCGCTGCGCGAAAAACACGCGGTTTACATGGTGGGCGACAGCCGGCTGAACATCGCCGGTCTGAATTCAGCAACCATTCCGGTTCTGGCCAAAGCCATCATCGACTGCGGGATTTAAGCCTAAAGCACCGCGCGGTTCTACGAAACCTCTTAAACCGTCATTGTCGCCGCTACGGCGGATTTCCAGCGGGTATAGGCAGCGCTGCGCTCTTGCTCTGCCATCTTGGGTATAAAGCGCTGCTCAAGCGCCCAGTTGGCGGCAAATTCGGCCTGACCCTGATAGACGCCCACATGCATGCCGG
>ERZ1048872.2762-NODE-2762-length-12096-cov-4.636741_pt1 | contig 12096 bp, 9 predicted proteins | sample MGYA00383100_ERZ1048872 | MGnify/ENA primary metagenome ERZ1048872 (study PRJEB29581, sample SAMEA5548370) | metagenome | biome: marine; feature: coastal; material: water | depth 50 m | study: Short-term variability in the microbial, nano- and picoplankton... | reverse complement strand
GAAGATTTCTTAGCTCTAAAGGCGAACCTGGAAAAAGCAAAAAAGAAAAAATTTATTAAAAGCATCATATTAGATAACGGCAAAACAGGACGCGTAACTGGCAATATGCCTGACCTCGGAAGCTATATTAATCTTCAGAGAAATGAGAAGCTATTAGAGTTTGCTGCGCAAAACTGTCCAAATCTTTCTGTTAAGATTTTGGGCATGTCTCACTTTATGGATGTTAATAATTTACGTGTAAGTAAGTCGCTTATTAAAAGTTTAGGACTCGCATTTTTACTCATAAGTATTTTAATGGCCTTTCTGTATAAGTCGGCACGCATAATAATTATTGCTACTATTCCCAATGTACTGCCATTGTTGCTGATAGGTTTAATAATGTATGTGATGGGTATAGAAATAAAAGTGACGACAATGCTCATTTTTACAATAGCTTATGGAATAGCTGTAGATGATACTATTCATTTTTTAGGAAACTTGAAAATTGAATTAAACAAAGGGAAAGAGCTAAATGACGCAATTAAAAATACATTTAAGACCACCGGTAAATCTATCATTCTAACCACGCTTATTCTTTTCTCAGGTTTCATTTCGCATGGGTTTTCAGATTTTACAAGTTCAAGTATTATGGGAATATTAGTATCATCGTGTCTCATTTTTGCTGTTATCATTGATTTGACCTTATTGCCCGTACTCCTACTCTGGCTTCCGAAGTCAAACTCGAACAATAAAGTCTTAAAATAAAACCCGGAACATTTCAGCTGAAATGAATGGTAATACTATTGCCCAGCATTAAATGTCTATACATATATTTGTATCGTGAGAATTAAAGAAGCAATAAAGCAGAATAAAGATTTCAAGAACAACCTTCATGAGGCGATGGTTAATATTCATTACACTGCTGGTTGGCTAGCACAAGTAAATCATAAGGTTGTAGACCCGCATAATTTATCAATGCAGCAATACAATGTTTTGCGCATACTCAGAGGCCAACATCCTAAAAGTGTAACCGTGAAATTTATAATAGAGCGGATGCTCGATAAAAGTTCTAACGCCTCAAGATTGGTAGATAAGTTGTTGGCAAAGGGCTTAGTTGAACGAACACAAAGTCCCGAAGACCGCAGACGTGTGGATATAAAAATCTCAGACAGCGGCCTTAAGCTTTTGAATAATTTAGCTTCAGAATTTGAAAGCATAAACAAAAATCTAAACATTTCTGAAGGAGAAGCGCGAACGCTCAGTGATCTTTTAGATAAGATGAGAGCATAATTTTTTCATTTTCAAAAAGCAACTTTAGAACTATATTCGGCTCAAGCTTAGTATTTGTATTTAAATGAAAAATGTCTGCTTTTTTAATAGCATAAAATTCTGGGGAGGTGGTGAAAAACTCCAATTTGAGAATGCGCTCATATTTCATAAAAAAGGCTACAACGTAACTATCGCTTGTGCTGCTAATAGCCTATTAATGGAAAAGGCAAAACAAGCAAACATCACAACATTTGCCATCCAATTCTCAAGCCTCTCTTTTTTAAATCCGTTAAAACGGAAGAAGTTGCAATATTTTTACAAAAAGAACAAAATAGACACCGTTGTATTTACAACTTCGCAAGATGCTAAAGCTGGTGGAATTGCCGCCAAACGCGCACATGTAAAACGTATTGTTTATTTACGCGGATTAGCTGCCCCAATTAAAGGTAGTGCCATAAATCGGTATTTATTTGGGAAAGTATTGACTCACATTGTAGCAAATTCTGAAGCAACAAAAAGTAAGATTCTCAAAAACTTATTGGATACAATTTCTGAAGAAAGCATTAAGGTTATTTACCATGGTATAGAACAAAATCAGGCATTAAACCCAGTAAGCATTCAAAACAATACAGGGAAAATAATCCTTGGAAATGCAGGTAGGTTGACTAAGCAAAAAGGACAACAACACCTAATTCCACTCGCTAAAATTTTAAAGGAGCGCGGATTAGATTTTGAACTTCTAATAGCGGGAAGCGGTGAATTGGAAGCCGAATTAAAAACTAGCATTCAAGAAAATGGGGTTGAGAATGAAGTAAAGCTTTTAGGGTTTGTAGAAGACGTTCCTGCATTCATGCAACGACTAGATATTTTTGTTTTAAGCTCACTTTGGGAAGGCTTTGGATTTGTTATTGTTGAAGCCATGGAAATGGCGAAACCTGTAGTGGCTTTTAACCTCTCGAGCAACCCAGAAATTATTACACAAAACAAAACTGGTTTTTTAATTGAGTTTCCTAATCTTGAGGCCTTTGCGGATAAGATTCAGCAATTGACTGAGGATAAAAACCTGAGAAATAAAATGGGAATAGATGCGAAAAAAAGTGCCTTAGAACGATTTGAAATAAACGAACGGGTAACTGAATTTGAAAACTACATTTCCAACAATTCTTAAACAATGGTCTTAGATAAAATTGAAAACAGCTATTTGTATGCAGGCTTGAGCGATAGAATTGCTAAAGCATTTGAGTATATACATTCTAAAGATTTAGCCAGCACAGAAAACGGAACCTATGAAATAGAAGGTAAAAACGTTTTTGCTATGGTTCAAGACTACAACACAAAGCCCTGGAGTGAAGGTAAAGTCGAAGCTCACCATAAACACATTGATGTGCAATACATAATTTCCGGTGAAGAACTGATTGGTGTGGCAAGCAAAACAACGCAAATACCTTATCTTGAAAATAAGGACGATGACTACGACTTCTATGAATGTGAAACTAAGCCCATTTTAGTCTCAGAAGGTATGTTCACCGTATTTTTCCCGAGTGATTTACATATGCCATGTATAGACGTCAATAGTACAGTCCATGTAAAAAAGGTGGTTGTAAAAATTAAAATATAACTTTAAACTATTAAAGTTCCAATTCACAGAATTTTAAGTTCCATAAGGAGAATACCTTCGGTAAAGCACGCCAAACTCCATCGTGTTCAATATAACCTAACATAAGTCTTGCATCTTTGGTCAAAATTAAAGTTTAGGTTAAATGAAGAATGAATTTCCAGGCCATAAGTTTACTTACGTGTTAGCGGTTGTTTCATTAATTTTTATAGGTTCATGTAAAAAAGAGCCGAATCAACCAGTACCCGGTCACATGTCAAAATACAAATTGGGAGAAGTCGCTCTACCTTCAACTTTTAATTTTAGTACTTACTCCAATATAGATTTAGAATTGACTTGCTTTCCTAATACTACATTTAAACTAAAAGGGAAGTATGGTGCTCAGGCTGATGTATTAGCAACATTTTTCAGTGGTTCACCGAATTTATTACGTCAAATAGAGATTCCAACGTTTTACGAAGATTTAATAATTGAAGCCTATTCTGACAGAGGAAAAAGAGAAATGAAATTCTCATTAAGCCAAGGCAATACCATCATTCAATCAGATTTCACAAGTTCGTTAAAAACAGGTGCATCTGGCCTACCTACGAATGTATTGTATGCTGTGAATAGCCAAAAAGATTTTCTTGTTGTAGAAACATCTGATTATTCATACGAAGCTCTTCCGCAGCTCATTGCTGGTTCCATAGCATGTGCAGTGGACACATTCAACAGCCTAGTATATTATCATAATGGTGGTACGATATATAAATACGATATCGCCACACAAATACATTCGGTAGCTTATACTAATGCCAACCCATTTGGAAGTAGTAATTTTCCAAGAATGGAATTTGATTGCACGACACAGCATTTGTTCATGTCTGATAATTCAAGTACAATAAAGGAAGTTGATCTTACTTCGGGGAATGTGGTTTCCACTTACACCATACAAGGTCTTGTGAACGGAAGCGGTGGTGGTGATTTAACATTCCCTCCAGGCGGAAAACGTTATCTAGCGTGTTTCACTGGTCTTTATGAATTAGACTTTACTGCAGGGAGTAGTGTTGTCCAAGCCACGAGAATAAGCGCAGAGAACATGCCATATCAATTGACATCAGCTGGCTACGACCGACAAGGATTTTTATATGCTTGTACCAATGATGCGCAATCAAAAATGTTAAAATTAGATCCTCTAGATGGCTCTTATATTATTGTAAAAACTTTCCCTATGAAAATTAATGATCTAGGATCCGTTGTCAGTTTTACCAATTCTATTTGTACTGCTGATACGGATAATGACGGCATATGTGATGAGTTAGACGATTTTCCTGAAGATTCTACTGTATGTTGCGGTCAATATACACCATCTCAGTTGGGCACCGGGAGCTTAGCCTATGAAGATCTATGGCCAGCAACAGGAGATTACGACTTTAATGATTTGGTCGTGGGTTATAATTATGTGCAGATGCGCAACACAAGTGATGAAACAGTGAAAATCAAAGCCAAGTTTCAAGTAAAAGCTGTAGGCGCTTCTTATCACAATGGATTTGGATTTCAAATAAACCTTAACCCAGCTGATATAAAATCAGTTACTGGCGCATCTTTAGGTCAAGGCATAACTACAGCGGATTCAAAGGGCCTGGAAGTCGGGCAAAGCACAACCACAATTATTGTTTTTGAAGATGCGTATGATGTTATTGATCATGTCGGTGGAGCTTATATCAATACCGACCCAAATCAACCGTTGAGTACGGGACAAATTGTTGAAATAGTAATTGAATTGAATCAGCCTTTGAATCTTTCGGTTCAACCTGAAAACCCATTTATTTTTGTTGACGGAAACCGGGGGCATGAAGTTCATTTAGTGGACCAGCAACCAACAGATTTGGCCAATACATCGCTATTTGGATTATTACAAGACAAATCTGATCCAAACACAAATTCATACTACAAAGATGAAAACAACGTGCCTTGGGCTCTAAATATTAGCCATAATTTCAGATACCCCAGAGAAAAGAAACGTATAGATCAAGGGTATAACTTCATGGTAAACTGGGCGATGTCAAATGGAAATTCTTATGCAGATTGGTATAAAGACAATACAGGTTACCGAAATGAAAATAAGCTTTATATGAAGCATTAATAACATTCATCATCCAATTGTTTTGAAAACCTAACATGACATCTTTAATATCGGGTTTGTTTTAAGAGTATTTTTAAAATGAGAAAAAATATCTCTATTTGAGAATAAATTCAAATTGGCATTTCATTCGTGAAGGGCAAAAGTATCAGAGTCTTTTAAATCCATCCTATAACCTTGTACTCCTCAAATGTTTGGCAATTAGAAAAATTTGTATTATCCATAGTTGACAATTGGAGGAATACAAATTTTTTTGGTTAGTTTGTATTTGTTTTCAGTTTTTCTCAAAAGTGCAACATTATTTTTTTTTAATACCCAATAAAAAACCTAAAAATGAAAGGAATAGTTTTCACGCAATTCTTAGAAATGGTCGAAGAAAAATTCGACTATGACATGGTAAACACAATTATTCAAAAAAGTGAATTACCAAATAATGGCGCCTATACGAGCGTTGGCAAATATAACATCTCTGAGTTGAGGACCTTGGTATATAATCTTCATAAAGAAACTGATATTCCTTTATCCGATTTATTTAAAGATTTCGGAGCTTATTTTTTTACATTTTTAGCAAGAAACTATTCGCATTTTCTTGAGCGTGCAGACACATTGTTTGATTTCTTTAATTCAATTCATAATCATATTCATGTTGAAGTTAAAAAGCTTTATCCAGATGCTGAACTTCCAGCTTTTGAGACACTTTCGATAAATGATCAAGAAATGGTTATGAAGTACACATCTGAAAAAAAATTAGGGGATTTTGCCAAAGGACTTTTAGCTAAAAGTGCAGAATATTTTAATGAAAATGTTACTATTACTTCAAAAAGCTTAAATGAGTCGGGTACCCAGATTCAATTCAACATCAACAAAGTTCAATGACAGACGAAACTGCACTCAAGATTAGGTTAAATCGAGAGATCGCTGCCAGGAAAGCTGCAGAAGAAATTCTTGAGAGTAAATCATTGGAGCTTTTTAAAGCGAATAAAAAGCTTAAAAACCTGAACACCTCTTTGGAAACAGAGGTAGAAGAAGGGTCTAAAAAGCTAACTGAAAGTGAAAAGCGTTTTAAAATCCTTGTCGAAAGCGCTCATGATCTCATTTATATCGTTGGTAATGAAGGGTCTATCACATATGTCAACAACGTTTGTGAAAAAGAGTTTGGATATAATGTTGAAGAAGTTTGGGGAACCCATTATAGCCAATTTATAGCTCCAGAACATAGAGAAAAAGCATCAGACAAACTCTTGTCATTAATTGATGAAAAACGCCGAACTGCATATACAGAAATTCCTACTTTCAGGAAAAATGGAGCCAAAGCTTGGCTTGGTCAAAATATCAAATTGACTTATTTTCAAGACGGTTCTTTCAAAGAAGCTATCGTCATCGCAAGAGATATCACTAAAAAGAAGAAAGAAGAGGAACAGCTGATTAGCACTCAATTACAATTGATCTCTCTCATCGAAAATATGCATGAAGGTGTTCTTTTTCACTCCATATCAGGAGAAATTATTTTAATTAATTCTTTTTTCTGCGATTTTTTTGGGTGTTTTATTCCCGTTAATGAAATTATAGGTAAGCATCTAAATGAGATTCAACATAAATTTGAATCGCAGATAATTGATTTTGACCAACAATTAAAAAATATTGTTGAAGAACCTAAAAAACAAAAAATTGGATTAGAGGTTCGATTGGTTGACAATCGGACGATAAAGTATGACTATATACCAATTGTCTCTAACAAAAAAGTAATTGGTACACTTTGGCAATTCACAGATATTACTAATCAAAAACTACTAGATATAAAGATTAGAAACAGTGAAGAAAAATACCGAGGAATCATCGAAAATATGGAGCTTGGTTTATTAGAAGTTGACGATAAGGGTGTCATTTTGAAACCGTATGAATGGTTTTGCAAAATGACCGGCTATGAACCAGATGAATTGGTCGGAAAAAAAGCTGAAGATTTATTTCTTCCTACTGAATATAAGTCTATTGTTGATAAACACCATGACATAAGAGAGGACGGAGAACAAAGCGTTTATGAAATAGAAATCTTTAAAAAGAATGGTCAACGAATTTGGGTCATCATTTCTGGAGCACCCTTCTACGATTTAGAGGGAAACAAAAAAGGATCAATAGGCATTCACTTTGACATAACCGATCAAAAAAGACTTCAAGATGAGCTCATTTCTGCAAAGGAAGTTGCAGAAAAAGCACAAATAGCTGAGCAAAAATTCTTAGCGAACATGTCACACGAAATCCGCACACCACTCAATGCCGTTATTGGGATGTCTCATTTATTAAATGATACTCCATTAAATAATGAGCAGAAAGAGTACATCGATATGATGCAATATTCTGCAAACCTTTTACGAAAACTAGTCACAGATGTTCTGGATTTTTCCAAGATAGAATCTGGAGAATTGGAAGTGACGAACGCACCTTTTGATTTAATCGGGCTTTTAAAAACACTTCATAAAACATTCGAATTAAAGGTTTCCAATAAACCTGTTAATTTTAAAGTTTCATTCCCTAAACTAAGCCATCTCCTCATAGGAGATGAGACATTACTCAATCAGGTTTTATTTAATCTCTTAGGTAATGCTGAAAAATTCACATCGAGCGGTGAGATAAATCTTATTACCAAACTAAAATCAAAAAGAGGCGATAAAGTAGGGGTACTTTTCGAAATAAGAGATACCGGAATTGGCATTGACAAAGAAAAGCAAAATGACATCTTTAAGGAATTTAAACAAGAGTCTAGAGAAACGAGCGTAAAATATGGAGGAACTGGGTTAGGCCTTTCTATCACTAAACAAATTATTGATGTATTAGGTGGACGCATATGGTTAGAAAGCGAAAAAGGAAAAGGCACGTCATTCTTTGTTGATTTGACGCTTCGCTACTCTCAACAATCTTTAGAAGAAAAAAAAGTGATTAACCAGAGAGCTATTTCTTCTAATTCAAGCGTATTAGTTTTTGAAGACAATCTTGTAAACCAAAGCTACATCAAGAAAATTCTTGAAAAAGAAAAGATACATTTTGAAATTGCGAGCAACGGGCAAGAAGGTTTTGAGATTTCTAAAAAGCAACAATTCGACCTTATTTTTATGGATATCTCCATGCCCGAAATGAATGGATATGAGGCAACAATAGCCATGAGGAATCACTCGGGTCCAAATCAGGATACACCTATAATAGCCTTAACTGCTTCTGCAATGCTCAACAATAAAGACAAGGCATTTCAAGCAGGGATGAACGATTATATGACGAAACCCTTCACTCCTCATGAACTAAAATCCGTTTTATCAAAGTATCTAAATTCAGAAGCTACAGAAGAATCTATAAATTCAGGCATTGTAACCGATGAAACTAGCCTTTTAAATCAAGAGACACTTGCTATGTTTTATCAAGGAGATGAGGAATATGCTTTTGATATGTTCGTGCTATTCCTTAGACAATATGATGAGCAAATTGAATTATTACGCGGTTTGCTTAAGTCAAACGATTACAAAGGAGCAAAAAAGATTGTCCATAGAATGAAACCAACTTTTTCTATGGTGGGTGCTCCTGAAATTCAGGAGGTATTTAAAATCTTGGAAGACAAACTCCGTTTCAACGATTCAATTGGTATCACCAATTTATGGAAAAAGTCAGAAGCGCTTTTGGAGAAATACTTGCCCGCGATTAATCAAGAATACAATCGCCTTCAAAAAAAAAGTCTTAAGTAGTTCTTAACGAACGTTCCCAAATAGCAGATTGACTTCCCCTCAAGAATTTGAAAAAGCCAGCGATCACTGCATAATTCATTAAAATAAAATAGTAAGGCACAAAGGTGATTTTTGATGGCTTACTGCTGTGCTGTTGCTTATACCCAATAAAAGCTAAACTGTAAAAAGATATTTGCCCTATCATCAGCACATTGAAAACTGTGCTTTCATCTATAAGGAGAACATTCAAAAATACAAGAACAGGCAATAAAAATGCGCTAATAGACCATCTTAACACACGATGGGAGATATACATGAAAGAGACGAGTGGCGATTTCCAAAACTGTAGTAGCTGTGGTAACCTACTCATAGCCTGCCAACCACCTGCAGCTATTCTTGTTTTGCGTTTTAATTCTTCATGAATGTTCGCTGAAGCGGTTTCAACTGCTCTTACGTTAGGTGCATAATCAACTTTATACCCTTTGTTTATCACGTTGAATGTCATCATAAAATCATCTAAGATTAGGTCTTCAGCAAGATGCTCCACAAGCTCTGCTCTAAAGGCGATTAACTCCCCTGCTGCGCCCATAACCGAATACACTTCTGCGTCTTTTCTCTTGAGGTACGACTCATACTTCCAATACAACCCTTCGCCATGTGCACTCGTTCCATCTTCATTTTTAATGATGACTTGCTTTTCGCCTGAAACGCCACCGATTTTGGGGTCTGCAAACTTTTGTACCAGTTTCTGAATGGCATCATTAGCTAACAAGGTGTTCGCATCGTTAAACACAACTATCTCGGTATTTATGAATTGCATTGCTCTGTTCAAAGCTGCTGTCTTACCTCCTCTTTGATCAGAATGCATTACTGTTATTCCATCCTGCGCTTGAAGAATCTCAGTCGTTGCATCTGTCGATCCATCCGTGATAAAAAGTAGCTCTAGTCGACCTTTTGGATAATTCAACGCTAAAGAATTCTCAAGTTTTGTTTGAATGAAATCCTCTTCATTATAAGCGGGCACTACAAGTGTCACCTTTGGGTAATAGTTCTGGTGTTGTCTTTCTTTTTTTGAAAACACCTTTTTCAAAAACGCTATAAAACTGATGACAACAACATATCCTAAATAGGTATAAACCAAGATTCCAAATGCTATCCAAAACATTGTACTTATCATGATGTTGGTATTTCTTGTTTGGATAGAAATGAAAACATATGTCTCATTCCATATTTCAAGCGAATAAAAAAAGCGTTCCATAGAGCACCGTCATTCAACGTTCTTCTATTACTTGTATAAATAAGCGCCTTTCTATCAGCTACCATTGTAACAGATCCAGCACTAGATAATTTTAGCGCTATAAAACCATCTGCACCTCTCTTCAATTGAGTATTATATCCGCCAATATCTATGGCCTGCTGTATTCTATAGGCCATACTTGCCCCTCCACAATTTAGCTGTCCTCTTTTTATTGCTTGTAAATAGACAAAAGCAAGTTTCGCATATTGATAGGCATAAAAGCCAAAAGAATAATTCTCATTTTCATCAATCAAGCTATGCAAAGAATAAGTAACACTTACTTTTTGATTAGTGGCAAGTGGGTGAATTATTGATGACAGCCAATTTGATGGATATATGGTATCTGCATCACAACAGGCATAATATTCTCCTGCTGCTTCTGTTAAAGCCTTTTGCCTTGCAAATGCAATACCCTGATTTTTCTCTTTCACCACTTTTGCACCACATTTTTGCGCAAGTAAAGCCGTATTATCGCTTGAGTTATTGTCGACTACAATAACCTCAACTCGAAATTTAACCTGTTGATTGGCAATTGATTGAAGGGCAGCAAATAGGTTCTTTTCTTCATTGTATGCTATGATAGCCACAGTAATTTGCGGCAATTCATCCCGTTTTCCTCTCAAATAATTTATTCCCTTTCGAACGCTTTCGATGTCCTTTTCCTTCAGTTGGGATAAAAGTTTATTTCTATTTTTCAATATGGGATAAAGTTCTGTTGGAATCTTAAATCTTGAAATCATGCGACTTGTGAATAAATTCGTGAATACTGTATTGACATTCTTGACCAATTAAAGTGTGTGCTTCTTGCGATACCTTTTTCCTTAAACTCTGCTCTTAACATTTTATCGTTCCAAAGCCTATCTGAGCTATTCGCAATATCTTCTACGCTGAAGGGATCAACCAGTAAAGCTGCCCCTTGAGCTATCTCAGGCATAGAACTCGTATTAGAAGTAATGACTGGTGTACCGCATCTCATGCCCTCCACAAGAGGTATGCCGAAACTCTCCCTTAAAGATGTGTATAAGAAAATTCGAGCTAGTTTCAATAAGCCAGGTAAATCTTGATTGTCGATATAACCCACCGAAACGATTCGTTTTTTGACATCCATTGGTGTTGATGCAGGTAAACATTTTTCTACATAGGATTGATCTATATCACCTATTACTAGGTAAGCACTTTTATTCTTCTCGGCAAATTTTACAAACGCCTTAAGCGTATTTGGTGTATTTTTTTTGGGATCTGTATTCCCTAGAAACAAGGCGAAGTCATTTGGAATATCGTATTTCTTTATAAGGTTTTCTTGTTGATCTTGACTCAATTCATCAGCATTGAAGTGCTCACCTACGCCATTGTAAATTCTAGAAATTTTGTTTTCCAAGCCTTCGGTCTTCAAACCTTTTTTCATGGCATTGAGCTCAAATTCAGACACCGTTACAATTTTATTGACTTTGTCCAAATAGTATTTTATCAGAATTCTGCGGTAATAATTCCCCAAGCGCTGGTACCAGGAATAGTCTGAAATGATTAGAGGATTGCGCTCCATGAAAATAATGTCATGAAGCGTTAAGAGTTTGGGCACGGCATTGTTAACAGGAAATGTGTTGGCAGTGCAATGCAGTACATCAAGATTTATTTTTTTTGCTGCACGTGGCAACCAGAATTGTTCCCAAATAGGATAAGGCAAACTCTTGTTTATGATATTTACATGGGCAAATGCGGGCTTATAAATTTCTGAATCTTTAGCATTTACAAAAACGAAATACTCTTGGTTTTCATTTAAAGGCAAATTCTTGATCAACTCAAGTGCCACGAAATCCATTCCGTGTTTTTTCTTTCTAAATATCCGCTGTCCTTCTATCCCTATTTTCATACTCCCGTGGTTTGAAAAATGCTCCGCGCCAAGCGGCACGCAACAAATCCCATCGTTTTTGGAGTATGAATTGAAGTAATTGTTTTGGCAGTGCAGCTCCGTATAAAAACGATAGCGTCAACCACCTTTTCGATGCAGGTACATTTCTTAAGGCGTACCAGATTCTGTTTCGTGTCATGTAATAAATCTTCAGTGGGCTTGATTTGCCAACACTCATAGACTCTTTATGGTAAACCA
>ERZ1048872.2756-NODE-2756-length-12115-cov-6.392123_pt1 | contig 12115 bp, 12 predicted proteins | sample MGYA00383100_ERZ1048872 | MGnify/ENA primary metagenome ERZ1048872 (study PRJEB29581, sample SAMEA5548370) | metagenome | biome: marine; feature: coastal; material: water | depth 50 m | study: Short-term variability in the microbial, nano- and picoplankton... | reverse complement strand
TTTTCTAAAATTTTACCTTGAATACGTCCAATCATATTATTCTGCCTGATTTCATTCGGTTACCTACCCCAAGCCTTCCAAGTGAATCACTAATATTAGCATGACATATAGCACAAGCTAGTGCATCTCCTGAGTCTGAACCAGGCAATGAAGGTAATTTTAGTAATCTTTGAACCATAGTTTGAACTTGCAGTTTGTCTGCATGGCCATTCCCCACGACAGATTTTTTAATTTGAAGGGCTGTATACTCGTAAATATTAATTTCCTTAGATACGATTGCTGCAATTGCTGCCCCCCTAGCCTGACCAAGCAGAAGTGTAGACTGAGGGTTAGTATTTACGAATACTTTTTCTATTGCAACAATATTCGGGCTGAACTTCTCAATCACCTCATCAATTCCTGTAACGATAATTTTGATTCTTGCTGCTAAATCAAGATCTTGTTTAGTGGTTTTTATTGTTCCGCTTGATTCATAGGTAAATTTTTGTTTATCCTGATGTATAACACCATAACCAGTGACTCTTAAACCTGGATCAATTCCTAAAATCTTACTCAAGGATTAGTTAGTCTTCAAAATTTGCATTAGTATAAACTTCCTGAACATCATCTAAATCCTCTAAAATATCCAATATTTTTTGCATCTTCAAAGCGTCCTCGCCTTTTAAATTTATTTCATTTTCTGCTTTCATTGTTAGCTCAGCCAATTCTTTTTTAAAGCCTAATTTTTCAAGCCCTTCATTTATTTTAGTAAAATCATTGGGAGCGGTAATAATTTCTACACTTTTATCATCATTAATAATCACATCATCAGCACCTAAATTAATTGCTTCATCCATCAGTGCTTCACTATCCTCTATAGGAGCAAAGAAGATGCTGCCACAATGCTTAAATAAAAATGAAACACATCCATCAGTACCTAAGTTACCTCCATTTTTTGATAAAGCATGTCTCACATCAGCTACCGCACGAACTTTATTATCTGATAGGCAATCAATAATAATTGCTACACCACTGATACCATAACCTTCATATCTTATCTCTTCGTAATTAACACCTTCTAATTCTCCAGTTCCTCTTTTTATTGCCCTTGTAATATTTTCGGCAGGCATACTTTGTTCTTTAGCCGCCGTTACTGCAGATCTTAATCTCGGATTAAAATTTATATCTCCTCCACTCATTCTTGCAGCAACAGTAATCTCCTTTACTAATTTAGTAAAAATTTTTCCTCTCTTAGCATCTTGCCGTCCTTTACGATGTTGAATATTTGCCCACTTTGAATGCCCTGCCATGCTTAATCCTAACTAAATATCATATTAAATATAGTTTATCAGTAAACATAGTGCTTTTTAGTAGTAGATTTATTCTAATTAAACAAGTTAAGCCGTTTTGCTTAAAGTTAAAAATTTAGTTATGCTAATTTTTTAACTTGTTGAAATACATTTTAATGAAAACATTAAAGCAAGTAATTGATACAAAAAAAATTAAAGAGCTACTGACAATATCGCCGAATCAAACGGTTTTAGAAGCGCTAATAGTTATGGCGGAATATAAAATTGGAGCCTTATTAGTTACAGATAAAGAAAAGATGGTTGGAATCGTTTCCGAAAGAGATTACGCTCGCGAAATCATTCTCCACAAAAAATCGTCAAACGAAACACTAGTTAAAGACATTATGACCAAAAAAGTTTTATTCCTAGACCCATCGGACTCATTTGAAAAAGGCCTAGAAATTATGACAGAAAAAAAAGTTCGTCATATTCCAGTCCTTAAAGGAAATAAAATTATTGGGATGGTTTCTCAAGGAGATCTTGTGAAAGAAATGATTAGTCACCAAAAAGATTTAATCAGTCAACTAGAAATTTTTATTCAAAATTAAACTACTCACCGATTATTTTAACTAAGGCTCTTTTCTTTCTTCTTCCGTCAAATTCACCATAGAAGATTTGTTCCCATGGACCAAAATCAAGCTTTCCTTCTGTAATGGCAACAACTACCTCTCTGCCCATTACCTGTCTTTTAATATGTGCATCCGCATTATCTTCACCGGTATCATTATGTCTATAATGATTCAAAGGCTCATGAGGGGCTAATTCTTCAAGCCATTTTTTATAGTCATGATGTAAGCCTGACTCGTCGTCGTTAATAAAAACACTCGCCGTAATATGCATCGCGTTAACTAAGACAAGCCCCTCTTGAATTCCACTTTCGGCTAAACATGAATTTACCTCTGGGGTAATATTAGTAAAGTGCATTCTTTCTGGTGCATTAAACCATAATTCTTTTTTATAACTTTTCATATCAACCTCCTTTTAAAGATTCATCTAAAAAAATTAATTCAATTCCGTTACCAGCAGGGTCTTTGAAAAATAACTGCTCAATATTAATTTCAGGTATGTATCTCTCTTTAAAAAAAATATTATTTCTTTCAAGAGTTTCCATAAAATTCTTCTTATCTGCAGCTGAAAATGAAACATGATCAAGTGTTGAATTTACATTAATTAGGTTTTTTATATCATCTTTTGAAGAACTGAGATGAAGCACATCTTTATCTTTTGCATAAAGCCAATAACCTTTACTTTTGAAAGGGGGTCGATGGCCTAGCTTTAATCCTACGATATTAATATAGAAGTCTTTAAGTGTCTCAATCATCTTTTCATCTGAACGAAGATTGTAATGATCAATACCGTTAATCATTTTTTTGAGAAGCTGTTAACCTTGTCTTAATATGAAGCTCTCTTAACTGTTTATCATCAACTTCATTTGGTGCATTTGTTAATAAACACTGTGCTTTTTGAGTTTTTGGGAAAGCAATCACATCTCTAATTGATTCAGCACCTGCCAATAGAGTCACTATTCTATCTAATCCGAAGGCTATTCCTCCATGAGGCGGAGCCCCATATTGCAGAGCTTCTAATAGAAAACCAAATTTTTCTTCTGATTCATCTTTAGAAATATTTAAAGCCTTGAATACCTTTGATTGAACATCGCTTTTATGGATACGTATAGAACCGCCTCCAACCTCAGAGCCATTGATAACCATATCATATGCTTTTGATAAGCATTTACCTGGATCTGAATCAAGAAGGTCCTCATGCCCATCTTTTGGGGCGGTGAAAGGATGATGCAAAGCATTCCATCTTTTATTCTCTTCGTCAAAATCAAACATGGGGAAGTCAACTATCCATAAAGGGGCCCAAATCAAGTTATTGACATGGCCTTTATCATGCCCAATTTTTTCTCTCAATGCACCCAACGCCTCATTTACAATTTTCTCTTTATCAGCGCCAAAGAAAATCAAATCTCCATTAGATGCATCTGTTTTATCCATAATTGCTTTTAATGCATCAACATCAATATTTTTTACAATAGGACTTTGAAGGCCTTTTTCATCAAGCTGTGAAACATCATTGACTTTAATATATGCTAAACCTTTAGCGCCATAAATTTTTACAAATTCAGTATATGTATCTATCTCAGACCTTGATAAATCTGATCCACCGGGTACTTTAAGGGCGGCCACTCGTCCGTTTGTCATATTTGCTGCCGAAGAGAATACTTTAAACTCAACCTTTTTAAGCTCTTCAGTTAAATCAACAAGCTCAAGAGTGACTCTTAAGTCAGGCTTATCAGAGCCATACTTATTCATTGCTTCAGCATAAGTTAGCTGAGGGAAAGTATTTGGAAGCTTTATATCCATAGTATCCGAAAACATTTGTCGAATCATTCCTTCATTAATCTGCATAATTTCATTTTCGTTCGAAAAAGAAAGCTCAATATCTAACTGTGTAAATTCTGGCTGTCTATCAGCTCTTAAATCCTCGTCACGAAAGCATTTAGCAATTTGAAAATATCTATCAAAACCAGAAATCATTAACATTTGCTTAAACAATTGAGGCGATTGAGGCAATGCAAAAAATTCACCTTGGTGCACTCTTGACGGGACTAAATAATCTCTAGCCCCCTCTGGGGTGCTTCTCGTTAATATTGGTGTTTCAATTTCTATAAAGTCATTTTTATCAAGATAATTTCGAAAATTTTTGGAAATATCATATCTCAGGCGAAGATTCTTTTGCATAACATCTCTTCGAAGATCAATAAAGCGGCTTTCTAACCTAACTGACTCTGAAATTGTTTCATCATCTAGCATAAAAGGGGGGGTTAACGAGGAATTAAGAATCAACACTTCCGATGCTAACATTTCAACCTCCCCTGAAGGTAGATTTTTATTAATAGTGCCTTCAGGCCTCAACCTTACTTTGCAGGTAACTTGTAAAACAAACTCATTACGAATTGATTCACCAGCTTTAAAAGCGTCGGGGGTATCAGGGTCTATAACAATCTGAGCTAGCCCCCTCTTGTCTCTTAGGTCAATAAATATAACCCCGCCATGATCTCTCCGTCTATGTGCCCAACCACATAATTTAACTTCTTTATCTACTTGGGATTTATTTAAGTCGCCGCAAAAATGTGTTCTCATTTATTCTCTACTTTCTTTTCTTTTTATTATTTTTAATAAATTCTTTATCTGATGTTGAAACACCCATTGAAATTACATACTTTAAAACCTGATCAACACTCAGATCTACTTCAATAATTTTTTTCGTGGGCACTATCAATGTGTATCCAGAAGTTGGATTAGGTGTTGTTGGGACATATACATTAACGTACTTACCTTTCAAATATTTAGCAATTTGATCATTTGGGACCCCCGTAACAAAAGCAAATGTATAAGTGCCTGCATTTGGAAACTCAATTAAAACTGCTTTAGAGAATGCTTTTCCAGAATTAGATAAAAGCGTATCAGACACTTGCTTGATACCTTTATATATAGAGTTTATTACTGGTACTTTATTTAGTACATACTCATATATGGAAATAATTCTTTTCCCAAAAAAATTATTAGCGATTACTCCTGTAAGAAAAACAATAGCAAAAGTTATAATAACGCCATATCCAGGTATAGCACCACCAAAAAAAATGTCAGGCTGGAACTCATCAGGAATGAATACTAATATTTTATCTAAAAATTGGGTAAGCGTGATTAATACCCATAAAGTTAAAACAATAGGAATTAGAACTAAAAGACCCGTTAATATATTTTTTTTAAACATTTTCCTTCTCAGTTTTTTTTGTTATTGGTTTTTTTTTCTCATCATTTTTTTTTATTTCTTTTGCATTATTTTTATTCTTAAAATCCGTCTCATACCACCCTGAACCTTTAAGCTTAAAATTTGGAGCTGAGACTTGCTTAACAAAATTTTTACCATTACATTTCGGACATAAAATTGTTGTTGGTTCACTAATTTTTCTGATTAGATCTTCTTGGTAGTGGCAGTCCTTACATATAAATTCATAAATTGGCATAAAAATTTTTCAAGTATTTTTAAAATGGAATATCGTCTTCCAACTGCTCAAAAGATTCAACTGCAGGAGATGGGGCCTTAGTAGGCTCATTAGATGACTGGCTTTTTTGTTGATTAAAACTATCATCAGAATCACTTCCGCTAGAGGTATCGTTTTTGGAGCCTAACATTCTCATTTCAGAAGCCACAATGCTTGTCGAGTATTTATCTTGTCCATCTTTCTCATATTTTGTGGTTTCAATTCTGCCCTCGACAAATACTTGGCTTCCTTTTTTTAGATATTGATTTGCAATTTCAGCTAGATTTCCAAAAAATACTACTCTATGCCATTCCGTCTTATCAACTTTCTCACCTGATTTATTTTTATATGAACTATCCGTGGCTACACTTATATTACACCTAGGTGCTTGAGTTTCTGGATTAACTCTATAATCCGGATCTTGCCCTAATCTTCCCACTAAAATTGCTTTATTAACTGACATAATAAATAATCCCCTTAAGTATTTTTTAAACCCTTTTTTTATTTAGGCATTTTTATTGATAGAGAAAAAATAAACCAGATGGATATTATAATTCCACAAAAATAAAAAACACCTATATAACCAAAGTTCTTGGCTGCGAAACCTCCAAGAACACCCCCGAAAAACATTCCTAATGACTGACAAGTATTATACACCCCTAAAGAAAATCCTTTTCTATCAATTGGTGCAATCCTACTAACTAAGCTGGGAAGTGAAGCCTCTAAAAAGTTAAAGCCTATAAAATAAATCAATAAGGCTAAACTTATATTAAGTATTTCATTAGAATAATTGACGAACAAAAATTGAGACAAAAATAAAAGAATTATTGAAAATAAAAAGGTTTGTTTAGACAATCCCCACTTTTGTGAAAAAATAATCATAGGAACCATAAAGACAAATGACAAAAATAATATAGGGAGATAAATGCTCCAATGCTCTTCAAGTGGCAAACCTCCTTTTGTGATTAAATAATAAGGAATTGAAATAAACAAGGAGATCTGGGTCGCGTGCAAAACAAATATGCCTAGGTTTAGTCGATTTAAATCCCATCTTTTCAGAATAAATAAAAAATCACTAAGGTTGTATGAAATTTTCTTTTTATTAGAAGATTCAGTAATAAAAAATTTAATTACAAGTATCGCAATAATCGACAAAACTCCCATCAAAATAAAAATCCCTGATACTCCTATCAATTCATTAATTAAGGGGCTTAGTACGAGTGATAAGGCAAAGGTTAAGCCAATGGATACACCCACAATACCCATTGCTTTTGTTCGACTTTGATCAGAGGTTAAGTCTGCTAACAATGCACTTAAAACTGCTGAAATTGCGCCTGCGCCCTGAATAGCCCTTCCAAAAATTATTAATTCAATGTCATTAGTTAGACCTGCACATAATGAACCTATAATGAATAATATCAAGCCAAAATAAATGACCTTTTTACGCCCTATAACATCAGATACCATCCCAAAAGGTATTTGAAAAATTGCCTGGGTAAGGCCATAGATTCCCAGTGCCAATCCTATTTGAAAGATCGATGGTTGACTAGGGAGTTCAGCAGCATAAATAGAAAAAATAGGTAATATTAAAAAAATACCTAGCATTCTTAACGCATAGATAGAGGCTAATATTGAGCTTACTTTTATTTCATTGGGAGACATTCTGTCTTTCTGAACCATAAGAGTTGAATACAAGTTACATTAAATATAAATAATCCGTTATATTATCAGGTTGCGCTTAATTAAAAAAAAATTAATGGATTATATAAATATTAAGGGGGCGAGAACCCATAACTTAAAAAATATCTCACTTAGCCTTCCTCGAAACAAGCTGATTGTTATAACCGGTTTATCAGGATCAGGAAAGTCTTCATTAGCTTTTGACACACTCTATGCTGAAGGTCAAAGAAGATATGTTGAATCTCTATCTGCCTACGCCAGACAGTTTCTTGACCGTTTAAATAAACCTGATGTAGACCTTATTGAGGGTCTTTCCCCAGCAATATCAATTGAGCAGAAATCAACCTCTCATAATCCGAGATCTACTGTGGGAACGGTCACAGAAATTCATGATTATTTAAGACTTTTATTTGCAAGAGCAGGAGATCCAGTATGCCCAGAACATAACATTAAATTAGAAGCTCAAACAATTTCACAAATTGTTGATCAATTATTAACACTTCCAGAAAATACAAAAGTAATAATACTTGCTCCTGTTGTAAATAATAGGAAAGGGAGCCATGCAGACTTAATCAACGAACTTAGAGCTCAAGGGTTTATCAGGGTACGTTTGGATGGCACAATCTATGAAATAGACAATTTGCCTGAAATAGAAAAAAAAATAAATCACCAAATCGATGTTGTCATCGATCGGCTAAAAATAAATCAGGAGATAAAACAACGTATTACAGAATCCATTGAAACTGGACTTAAATTAACTGATAGTAAAATTTTAGCCCTTGATATGGAAACAGAAGAAACGCGTCTTTTTTCGTCAAAATTTGCATGCCCCCATTGCGACTATGCAATTCCAGAATTAGAGCCTCGACTTTTTTCCTTTAATAATCCCATGGGAGCATGCCCAGATTGTGATGGGTTAGGCCATAAAAGTTTTTTTGATCCTCAAAAAGTTGTTGCTTTACCGCAACTTTCATTAGCTGCAGGTGCAATAAAAGGTTGGGACAAAAGAAATCAATTTTATTTTCAAATACTTTCAAGTTTAGCTAAGCATTATAATTTCGATTTAGAGACCCCATATGAAAATTTACCTCCAGAAATACAGTCAGTTGTTTTGTATGGGAGTAAAAAAGAAGTTATAAATTTTTCATACCTTAGCGAACAAGGAAAGATTTATTCAAAATCGCATACTTTTGAGGGGATTTTGAATAACCTTACAAGGCGTTATCAGGAAACAGAATCTGGCATTGTCAGAGATGAAATTGCTAAATATCTAAATGTACATACCTGCCCCACTTGTGAGGGAGCTAGATTGAGAGAGGAAGCTAGGCATGTTTTAGTTGGAGATAAAAATATTAATTTTATTTGTGAGCTTGCCTTAAGAAAAGCCTTTGATTTTTTTGAAAATCTTTCATTAAAGGGAGCTAAGGCTAAGGTAGCTGAAAAAATTATTCAAGAAATCAAAAATAGAATTTTTTTTCTTATTAACGTCGGGCTAGATTATTTGTCCCTTTCAAGAACGGCCGAAACCTTATCAGGTGGTGAAGCACAGCGTATTAGATTAGCCTCACAAATTGGGAGTGGATTAACAGGCGTGATGTATGTTTTGGATGAGCCATCCATCGGTCTGCATCAAAGAGATAACGCGAAATTATTAAAAACACTTAAAAATCTTCGTGACTTAGGGAACACAGTCATCGTGGTAGAGCACGACTATGACGCTATTATGGCAGCAGATTATGTTGTGGATATCGGGCCGGGCGCTGGAGTCCATGGAGGTCAAGTTATTGCTGAAGGAGCTCCCCAAGAAGTCCTAAATAATCAAGATTCACTGACCGGACAATATTTGTCTGGTAAAAAAGTAATTGAGTTATCAAAAGAAAAATCGAAACCACTTAAAGACTTCTTTCAAATTTTAAAGGCTAGTGGAAACAATTTAAAAAATGTAGACCTTAAATTGCCTATTGGTTTGATGACATGCATTACGGGTGTCTCAGGAAGTGGAAAATCTACTCTGATTAACAATACTCTTTATCACTCACTCGCAAAGCATCTTTATAAAAGCAATTTAGAGATTGGGCCGCATGAAGAAATCAAAGGCTATGAATTTTTTGATAAGGTTGTTGACGTCAATCAGAGTCCAATTGGCAGAACACCCAGATCAAACCCAGCTACATATACTGGCCTTTTTACTCCTATTCGTGATATTTTTTCAAAAGTCCCCGAGAGTAAACTTAGAGGATATGCTCCCGGACGATTCTCCTTTAATGTAAAAGGAGGAAGATGTGAGTCATGCGAAGGTGATGGTGTTGTGAAGGTAGAGATGCATTTTTTACCAGATGTTTATGTCAAATGTGATTTCTGCGAGGGTCAACGTTATAATCGAGAAACTCTAGAAATTAAATATAAAAATAAAAACATACACGATGTGCTTTCTATGACAGTCGAACAAGCGTACGATTTTTTTAGTGCTATCCCTGTTATTGAAAGGAAACTAAAGACTCTATTGGATGTAGGCTTAAGTTATATAAAACTTGGTCAAAATGCTACCACACTCTCAGGTGGTGAAGCACAAAGAGTCAAGCTTGCCTTAGAGTTATCGAAGAGAGATACTGGAAAAACATTATATATTCTAGATGAGCCTACAACAGGACTTCATTTTGCTGATATTCAACTTCTTTTAAATGTTCTCCACCAGTTGAAAAAAAATGGTAATACCTTAGCAATTATTGAACATAATTTAGATGTGATTAAAACTGCTGACTGGATTATTGATTTAGGACCAGAAGGGGGTGAAGGAGGTGGTCAAATTATTGCTGAAGGAACACCTAACGAGATTTGCATAAATAAAAATAGCTACACAGGTAAGTTTTTAAAAGACTACTTATAGGATTTCACAAATTGACTTGGTATCTGGTTTTTGATGATGCCAGATATTAAACGCTGCTGCGGCTTGTTCAACCAGCATCCCTAATCCATCAGAAAATTTTGCTTTATTTTGTTCAGCCTTTAATAAAAAAGGTGTTTGCTTTCCATACATCATGTCGTACCAAAAATATCCCTTTAAATTTTCTGGAAATATGACACTACCGTTTCCTAAAGATGATGAGGTTGCATTTATAATTAAATCAAAAGTAATGTCTTCTTTGAGACTCAAGATATTTAATAAAACATCGTTATCTTTAGCTAATGAAGCCCAATACTCTGCCATATCATGAGATTTAGTTATAGTTCTATTGGTTAAGAAAATAGCTTGAGGATGTTGCGAAATCAAATCAAACATCACTCCATTGGATGCGCCACCTGCACCAATAACTAATATTTTTTTATTTGCTAGACTTATATTTTTTGTTAACAGATCGGTAATAAGACCTAAGCCGTCGGTCGTATCTCCTAACAATTTATCGTTTTTTATAGAAATTGTATTCACAGACTTAGCCTGTTCAGCCCTTAAGGATAATTCATCGCAAATCTCATACGCTAAATTCTTTAGTGGTAATGTGATATTCAGGCCCTCATAACCCTCCTGCTTTAAATCAGAAAGTGTTTTTTTAAAATTCGTGCTTTCCACATCTATTCGTTGATAGTCAAGATTTATACCAAATTGGCTTGCAAAATATTGGTGGATCTTTGGCGATAAAGAGTGTGATATTGGATGGCCTAGCACAGCAAATTTTTTATTTAACTTGGTCATACGATTATTATAAATCGTATAACTTGATGTATATAAATTAATATTTTTGAATTATATTGGTGCATTTTTTTTTCATTATTGCACTAAAATAGTGCAATTTATACTTAATATGTTTATTTTTATATAAAAATAAGTAAAATTGCACCAATAAGTATATTTAATGCGTAATAATTAAAAAAATAGAACATCAATTAAGGAGTAAATAGTATGTCTGTAGCTAATGTAATGAAAAAAATTAAAAGTAATAACGTTAAATTCGTTGATTTAAGATTTTCAGATACCAGAGGTAAGGAACAACATGTGACTGTACCAATCTCTGCATTTGACAAGAGTAAGTTCACAGATGGGCACGCTTTTGATGGTTCTTCGGTTGCAGGTTGGAAAGGTATTAACGCGTCTGATATGTTACTTTTCCCAGATCCCAATACTGCCAATATTGATCCATTTATGGAAGAATCAACGCTCATTCTTACTTGTAACGTAGTTGATCCTGAGGATGGCAAAGGCTATGACAGAGATCCACGAACAATTGCGAATCGTGCTGAGCAGTATCTTAAAAAAACTGGTATTGGTGATACAGTCTACTTTGGCCCTGAACCTGAATTTTTTGTTTTTGATTCTATTACCTGGGATTCAGGTATGAGCGGATCTTCAGTAAAAATTAGTTCTGAGGAAGCCGAGTGGGACTCCAAAACAGAACATGAAGGCGGTAACGTGGGTCATAGACCTAGAGTTAAAGGTGGGTATTTTCCAGTACCACCTGTTGACTCACTTCAAGACCTTCGCTCTCAAATGTGTCTCACGTTAGAAGAAATGGGTGTTCCAGTTGAAGTCCATCACCATGAGGTGGCTGGCTCAGGTCAAAATGAGATAGGTACTAAATTTTCATCGTTAACAGAAAGGGCAGATTGGACGCAAATACTTAAATACGTTGTCATGAACACAGCCCATCACTATGGAAAGACAGCAACATTTATGCCAAAACCCGTTCTTAATGATAATGGAACCGGGATGCATGTCCATCAATCTATTTGGAAAAAAGGTAAAAACCTTTTTGCAGGAAAGAAATACGCTAACCTAAGTGATGAAGCACTTTTTTATATTGGTGGAATTATCAAACACGGTAAAGCACTCAATGCCATCACGAATCCATCAACTAATTCATATAAACGTCTTGTACCAGGGTTTGAAGCTCCAGTGATGTTGGCTTATTCCGCAAAAAATAGATCCGCAGCAATCAGAATTCCTCATGTTTCTTCAGATAATGCAAGAAGAATTGAAGTAAGATTTCCAGACCCTATGGCTAATCCATATCTTGCATTTAGTGCAATGATGATGGCAGGTCTTGATGGCATTCAGAAT
>ERZ1048872.2751-NODE-2751-length-12127-cov-10.294483_pt1 | contig 12127 bp, 10 predicted proteins | sample MGYA00383100_ERZ1048872 | MGnify/ENA primary metagenome ERZ1048872 (study PRJEB29581, sample SAMEA5548370) | metagenome | biome: marine; feature: coastal; material: water | depth 50 m | study: Short-term variability in the microbial, nano- and picoplankton... | reverse complement strand
TGATCGATAAGGTTTTTACGATTGCATAACAGGCAAGATCGGGCTGCAAGTGCAAGGTTAAAATCGCCGACTGAATGATTGAGATCTAAAAAAAAGCGTCATTGGCCTGAGCGCCGCACAACCCGCCGCGCCATCCATTCGGACAGCGCCAGCGCAAGAACAGAGACAAAAAAAGACAAAACCAAAAGCCGAACCGCAGAAGCATCCCCCCCTGGCACCTGTAAAAAAGCGTAAATCGCCGATGGCAGCGTTTGCGTCTGGCCCGGTATATTTGCCACAAAGGTGATTGTTGCCCCAAATTCTCCCATCGCTTTGGCGAAGGCCAAAACCACCCCTGCCACCAAGCCGGGCGCCATCAAGGGTACCGTAATGGTCAGGAGAACCTGGGTTGATCCGGCGCCAAGCGTGGTGGCCGCCTGTTCTAATTTGGGATCCACCCCCTCGATCGTCAAACGGATCGCGCGCACCATAAGCGGAAACGCCATTACCGCAGCCGCCAGCACAGCGCCCGTCCAACGAAACGCCAAAACAATATCAAAAGCATCATTTTAAGAAGCGTCCCACAGGAGCCGTCTGCCCGAAGACAAGCAGCAAAACATAACCGGTGACAACCGGCGGCAGAATGAGTGGCAAGTGAACACAAATATTCAGCAGCTGACGGCCCCAAAATTGCCAGCGCGCCAAAGCATATGCCACCAAAACAGCCAGGGGCAGGCTGAGCAAACTGGCCCAAAACGCAACCAGAAGCGACAGCTGCACGGCCTGCCATTCTGTAGGGGCTAATCCAAACAAAGGCATACCATCTGTTTTGAAATAATCAAAAGTATCATCTTTTCTGTTTTTTCACACTCAGGGCAAAAGGCAAGCCCGTTCAAACCCTCATCGGCCGCGCCTGTTTTCAGCTGAGAACCGTTTTGTCAGATCATTACCCCTGTCTGTTATGCGCATAAACGATAGAAGTTTTCCCCAATAAAAAATGTTTGCGGGTGGACCAAATCGCGTTATACGCTATCACCATTCAGCGTTAGCCCCAAATAAAAAGAGGGCTTGCAGCAAATCGAAAAACCTCTTAAAAGCCTGATCAACAGCGGCGCGTTGGTTTCAATGCTCCACCGGAAGTTCATACGGGCCGCGGGCCCGTTTTTTTATGTTTGGATCCATGATCAACGATTTGATAGCAAAAGCTGCCATTGACCAACGTTTGGCTGAAATCATCACCCCGGTGATTGAGGATCTGGGCTTTGAATTGGTGCGCGTGCGCTTGATGAGCGGCAAAGAAACCACTTTGCAGGTGATGGCGGATAACGCAGATGGCGGCATTGATGTGGATAATTTGGCCGAAATCTCAACGGCGATTAGCGCGGTTTTAGACGTGGAAGATCCGATTCTAGATATGTATACGCTGGAAGTGTCGAGCCCGGGCATTGACCGCCCATTGACCAGGCTAAAAGATTTCGAGCTCTTCGAAGGCTATGAAGCAAAAATTGAGACCCATGACTTGATCGATGGTCGGCGGCGCTTCAAGGGCGTTTTGGCCGGAATTGAGGGCGATGATGTGCTGATTAACATCGAAGAGGGCACAATTGGGCTTAATTTTGAATGGATGTCTGACGCAAAACTGGTCCTAACGGATGAGTTGATTAAAGAAATGCTGCGCCAACGCAAAGCCTCTGGCGCATTAAGTGAAGATAAATTTGACGATATCGAGACCGAAGGGTCGCAGGAGGACTAACAATGGCTATTACCTCTGCAAATCAGCTTGAGCTGTTGCAAACCGCCGAAGCCGTGGCACGCGAAAAAATGATCGATCCCACTCTGGTGATTGAAGCTATGGAAGAAAGTTTGGCGCGGGCTGCCAAATCCCGCTATGGCAGCGAAATGGATATTCGCGTTGCTATCGATCGCAAAACCGGCCGCGCAAAATTCACCCGTGTGCGTACGGTTGTGGAAGAGGCCGAGCTTGAAAATTATCAGGCGGAAATGACCGTTGAACAGGGCAAGCAATATCTTGAAAACCCAAGCGTTGGTGATCAATTTATCGAAGAAATCCCACCGGTGGATATGGGACGAATCGCTGCGCAATCTGCCAAACAAGTAATTCTTCAAAAAGTACGCGAGGCCGAGCGCGACAGACAATTCGAAGAATTCCAAGATCGCGCCGGAACCATTATCAACGGCCAAGTTAAACGCGAAGAATACGGCAATGTGATCGTTGATGTCGGTCGTGGAGAGGCTGTTTTGCGGCGCAATGAAAAAATTGGCCGCGAAAGCTATCGCCCCAATGATCGTATACGCTGTTATATCAAAGAGGTGCGCCGCGAAAGCCGCGGTCCGCAGATTTTCTTAAGCCGCACAGATCCACAATTCATGGCCGAATTGTTCAAAATGGAAGTGCCGGAAATTTATGAAGGCATTATCGAAATCAAAGCTGTCGCCCGTGATCCCGGATCACGCGCCAAAATAGCAGTGCTCAGCAATGATGGATCTATTGATCCGGTTGGCGCATGCGTTGGGATGCGCGGCAGCCGCGTTCAAGCCGTCGTGAATGAGCTTCAGGGCGAGAAAATCGATATCATCCCGTGGAATGAAGACCAACCCACCTTCTTGGTGAATGCCCTGCAACCGGCCGAAGTCAGCAAAGTGGTGCTTGATGAAGAAGCAGAACGAATCGAAGTGGTTGTGCCAGAAGAACAGCTCAGCTTGGCGATTGGCCGCCGCGGCCAGAACGTACGCTTGGCAAGCCAGCTGACCAATCTTGATATTGATATCATGACGGAAGAGGAAGAAAGCGCGCGTCGTCAAAAAGAGTTTGAAGAACGCACGCAACTGTTCATGGAAACGCTCGATCTGGATGAATTCTTCGCACAGCTCTTGGTATCTGAGGGCTTCACCTCGCTTGAAGAAGTGGCCTATGTCGAAGTTGACGAATTGCTCGTGATCGACGGCGTTGACGAAGATACCGCAAAAGAGCTGCAGGTGCGCGCGCAGGAGTATCTTGAAGAAGCGGCGCGCAAAGCGCTTGAGCGGGCCCGCGAATTGGGCGTGGAAGACAGCCTTGTCTCTTTTGAGGGTTTGACGCCTAAAATGATCGAGGCATTGGCCGAAGATGGCATCAAAACTTTGGAAGATTTTGCCACTTGCGCGGATTGGGAATTGGCCGGCGGCTGGACAACCGTTGATGGCGAGCGGGTGAAAGACGATGGCTTACTGGAAAGTTTCGACGTGAGTCTGGAAGAGGCACAAGACCTCGTAATGACCGCGCGGATCGTTCTAGGCTGGGTGGATCCGAACGACCTTATCACCGAAGGTGATGATGAGGATGACGCTACCGAAACAGAAGAAGAAAGCTAAGCATCTGATTTATGTCGCGCAACCGATCATATGACACGGCCGGCCAGGCCCAAGAGCGAAAATGCATCGCAACGGGCGCGCTATGCCCAACGCATGACATGATGCGCTTTGTGGTCAGCCCCGATGGTCATCTGGTTGCCGATGTCTTGGGCAAGCTGCCGGGGCGCGGCATCTGGGTGTCTAGCAATCAGCAGGCCTTGCAAAAAGCGGTGAAAAAACGCTTGTTTGCGCATAGTGCAAAGCAGCCTGTTCAGGTTTCTGAAACGCTTTTGCAGGATCTTGAGGCCCAGCTATCGCGGCGGGTTATTGATTTGTTAAGCTTAGCGCGCAAGTCAGGGCGTGCGATCGCCGGGTATGAGAAGGTGAAAGATTGGCTGAGTAAAGAGCAGGCCAAAGTGTTGGTGCAATCCAGCGATGGATCAGAACGCGGCAAATCAAAGCTGAGTACGCCCTATGGAGGGCGCTTCATAGGCTGGCTGCGCTCAGATGAGCTAGGGATGGCATTTGGGCGACAGACTGTAATTCATTGCGCACTTGCGTCTAGCGGAATTACGCAACGTGTAGTAGAGGAAGCGCATCGGCTGAAAGGCCTGCGCATAACGGAGGGTGCAAAATCACCCCTCCAGAAGGAAAAGACAGCTAGATGAGCGATAGTGACGGCAAAAAAACTTTGGGCTTACGCGGCACGCCCCGTTCGGGAAACGTGAAACAAAGCTTTAGCCATGGCAGAACCAAGAATGTTCTGGTTGAAACCAAGCGCAAGCGCGTGGTTGTGCCAAAGGCGGGTACACCAGTGCAGCCGGGCACAAACCCTGCGAAGACACAATCCAGCAATCGGCCCGCGGGCATCTCAGATACAGAAATGGCGCGCCGCTTAAAAGCTGTGCAAGCCGCCAAAGCCCGCGAAGCCGAAGATACGGCAACCCGCGCCGCGGAAGAAGAGAACCGCCAAAAAGAACGCGAGCGCCGTCGCGCAGAGCAAGCAGAGAAAGAGCGCGAGCAACGCGAAGCTGAAGAAATCGCGCGTAAGAAATCTGAAGAAGAGACCCGTCTGCGCAAAGAACGCGAAGACTCTGCGAAGAAAGCCGCCGCTGATGCAAAATCAGCCGTGGCAGCGCCCGCGGTCAAGAATGAAGGCGAGGTCAAACGCCCCACGTTGAAATCGGCCGCGCCGACCTCGCGCAAGAAAGAACGCGAAACCGAACAAGACCGGCGCAACAATAAAGGCCGTGATGATGGCCGGCGCTCTGGTAAGCTTACCCTATCACAAGCTTTGGAAGGCGAAGGCGGCCGGCAAAAATCAATGGCTGCAATGCGCCGCAAACAAGAGCGGGCGCGGCAAAAAGCTATGGGCACCAGCGCCGAGCGGGAAAAAATTGTGCGCGAAGTGCAGCTTCCCGAAGCGATCACAGTGTCTGAATTGGCCAACCGCATGGCCGAACGCTCGGCCGAAGTCGTGAAATCCCTGATGAAAATGGGAATGATGGTCACGCAAAACCAAACGATTGATGCCGATACGGCGGAACTGATCATCGAAGAATTCGGGCATAAAGTTGTTCGGGTTTCTGATTCGGATGTTGAAGATGTGATCAACGAAATCGAAGATGATACGGAAACATTAAAACCACGGCCGCCAGTGATTACGATCATGGGCCATGTCGATCATGGTAAAACGTCGCTGCTGGATGCTATTCGCAAAACCAAAGTGGTGTCAGGGGAAGCGGGCGGAATCACGCAGCATATCGGGGCCTATCAAGTGTCAACCGATAGCGGCGCGGTGCTAAGCTTCTTAGACACGCCCGGTCACGCGGCCTTTACCTCAATGCGATCACGCGGGGCGCAAGTCACCGATATTGTGGTTCTGGTTGTGGCGGCAGATGATGCGGTCATGCCGCAAACAATCGAAGCCATTAACCATGCCCAAGCGGCCAAAGTACCCATGATCGTTGCGATCAACAAAATGGACAAACCTGATGCCACCCCGGATAAGGTGCGCACTGACTTGCTTCAGCATGAAGTGATTGTTGAAAAAATGTCGGGCGAGGTCCAAGATGTTGAAGTCTCCGCGATCAGCGGGATGGGGCTGGATGATTTGCTGGAAGCCATCGCGCTGCAAGCCGAGATTTTAGAATTGACCGCCAACCCTGACCGCGCCGCGCAAGGCGCTGTGATTGAAGCGCAGCTGGATGTGGGCCGCGGGCCCGTTGCAACGGTTTTGGTGCAAAAAGGCACCTTGAACCAAGGCGATATTTTCGTCGTTGGTGAGCAATGGGGAAAAGTGCGCGCCTTGATAAATGATAAGGGCGAGCGCATCAAAACCGCGGGCCCATCAGTACCGGTTGAGGTGCTCGGCATCAATGGAACGCCCGAAGCGGGCGATGTTCTAAACGTGGTGGAAACAGAAGCTCAAGCCCGCGAAATTGCGGATTACCGCGCCAATTTAGCCAAAGAAAAGCGCGCGGCAGCGGGGGCAGCCACAACCCTTGAACAATTGATGGCAAAAGCCAAAGAAGATGAAAACATCTCAGAACTGCCCGTTTTGGTGAAAGCTGATGTGCAAGGCTCTGCCGAAGCTATCGTTCAGGCGATGGATAAAATTGGCAATGAGGAAGTGCGCGTGCGCGTTCTGCATTCGGGTGTTGGTGCGATCACCGAAAGCGATATTGGGCTGGCCGAAGCATCCGGCGCGCCCGTGATCGGCTTTAACGTGCGAGCCAACGCGCCTGCGCGCAATTCAGCCAATCAAAAAGGCGTTGAAATCCGTTATTACTCGGTGATTTATGATCTTGTTGATGATGTAAAAGCCGCAGCCAGCGGCTTGCTCAGCGCCGAAATTCGCGAAAACTTCATCGGCTATGCGCAGATCAAAGAAGTGTTTAAAGTTTCTGGGGTTGGTCGGGTTGCCGGCTGTTTGATCACCGAAGGTGTGGCGCGGCGCAGCGCTGGCGTGCGCCTGCTGCGTGACAACGTGGTGATCCATGAAGGCACGTTGAAAACGCTCAAACGCTTCAAAGACGAAGTACCAGAGGTTCAATCTGGTCAAGAATGCGGCATGGCGTTTGAAAATTATGAAGATATTCGCGCCAATGATGTGATCGAAATCTTTGAGCGTCAAGAGATTGAGCGGGTTCTCAGCTAAACCGCGACATCTAGACGAATAAAAAAAGCCGCCCCGTGCTGGGGCGGCTTTTTTATGCGGAACTGCTTGAGCTTGGTGTGTATCGCAGGCCAGGTGATACGCAGGCTGCTATAGCCAATCGCGCAAGATGGGAATCAGCGGTATATCCGCAGCCGGCATTGGATAATCGCGCAGCTCTTTGGCGTACACCCATTTCAATTTCTGCCCCTCTTTGGGCGCCACAATGCCCTGCCATTTCCGGCAAATAAACAAGGGCATGAGCAAATGGAAATCATCATAGCTGTGGCTGGCAAAGGTCAGGGGAGCCAAACAACTATCCCAGGTTTCTATGCCCAACTCTTCTTTCAATTCGCGCACAAGCGCCACTTCGGGCGTTTCACCTGGCTCAATCTTACCACCGGGAAATTCCCACAACCCAGCCATGGCTTTGCCCTCAGGGCGCTGTGCAATCAGCACGCGCCCATCGGCATCAACCAGCGCAACCGCTGAAACCAAAACCGTTTTCACGAGCGATAATCCGCGTTAATTGAAATATAATCATGGGTCAAATCACAGGTCCAAACGGTGGCCGCACCATTGCCCAAACCCAAATCAACCGCGATTACCAATTCCGCGTTTTTCATATAGGCCGCGCCCCGTTCCTCGCTATAGCTGGCAGCCACCCAGCCCTGCTCGGCAACCAAGATATCGCCCAACCAAATCTTGATCAGATCCCGCTCAGCAGCAGCTCCGGATTTTCCAAGAGCCATAACAATCCGCCCCCAATTGGGATCCTCACCCGCCAGCGCTGTTTTCACTAAAGGCGAGTTTGCGATCGCTTTAGCATGTTGTTTGGCATCCTGATCGCTGGCGGCGCCCGTCAGCCTTACTTCAACAAATTTACGCGCGCCTTCGCCATCGCGGACCACCTGATGCGCAAGATCGCGCATCACCTGATGTAAGCCTTCCGCAAAGGCCGTATTCTGCGCAGACACGCAGTGCCCCGAAGCTCCGGTGGCTGCCAAAATCAACGTGTCTGAGGTTGAGGTATCGCTATCGACGGTGATGGCGTTAAACGTCACCTCGTTTAACAACGATAAAAGACCCTGCAACTCAGCCTGTTCTATCTGCGCATCGGTAAAAATATAGGCCAGCATTGTGGCCATATCGGGTGCGATCATGCCGGACCCCTTTGCAATGCCAACAATATTGACCGGTCCAGACGGGGTTTCCACCTGCGCGCTTGCGCCCTTGGGATAGGTATCCGTGGTCATAATCGCTTGCGAGGCCATGGCGATGCCTTCTGCGTCAAGATCGGCAATCAACTCTGGCATCCGTGTTGAAATTTTTTCATGCGGCAGAGGCTCACCGATCACGCCAGTCGAGGCGGTGAAAACCCGCGTTTCAGACAGCTCAAGCTGATCAGCAAGCGCCTTTGTCAAAGCCTCAACAGAGGCCATACCACGATGGCCGGTAAAGGCATTCGCGTTGCCAGAATTCACCAAAATAGCAGCGCCCTCAGCCGCCGGCAGGCCCAGCTTTTTTTGGCAATCCAACACCGCTGCAGAGCGGGTGGCCGATTGTGTAAACACGCCGGCGATGCTGGTGCCAGGCGCCAATTCTGCCAACATCACATCCGAGCGGTTTTGGTATTTAATGCCAGCCGCCAGGGTGCCAAAGCGCACCCCTGCCACATTGGGCAGCGTGGGAAACTGCGCTGGAGCCAAGGGGGACTTTGCCATATTCAGGCTCCTTTACTGGGATAACAGCTCAAAGTTTTTCACGGCGCCAGGATCGATTTGTGGATCTTCAATCAGTTTAATATCGGCTTGGCTTCTTAAAACAGCCATCTCAGCCTCAACCGCAGCGCGGCGCAGATCCTCAACGAGCATCTCGCGCACATCCTCTAGGGCGGGGCTTTCCACGGCGCGCGTTTCATTCAAAAGAATAACATGCCATCCAAAATCTGTTTTCACCGGCTTTGACACTTCGCCCACTTCAAGTTCTATAACCGCCTGCTCAAATGGTGGCACCATCATACCCTTACCAAACCAGCCAAGGTCGCCGCCCCCCGGGCCAGATGGCCCAGTCGAGAAGTCACGGGCCAAAGCCGCAAACTCTTCTCCGGCGTTCACCTTGTCGATCAACTCAAGCGCTGCCGCTTCCGTTTCCACCAAAATATGCGCGGCTTTATATTCCAAGCCTTGATCAACGCCTGAATAGGCTGCTTCATAAGCGTCTTGTATAGCGCCTTCGCTGATCGGCTGTTCTGACCATTGTTCAATCATCCGCGCAGCCCGCATCAAACGACGATCATTTTCAAGCGTTAACCTGATTTGCAAAGAATCGGGGGCCGAACTTTTTTGCGACAGAATAGTCTGCTGCACCAATTGCTCTAAGATCCCATCAAACAATTGGCGATCGGGCAAAGATTTATATTCATTCGGCAAGCTTTCCCGCACCAAGAGCATATGCCCAAGCGTGATTGCTTCGCCATTCACGCGGGCCACAACCGTTTCAGCCGAAACCGCCTCTTGCGCCCAAGCACCACTGCCAAATGCGCAGCACGTCGCTGCGAGCAGAACCAATTTATGAAAACCCATCGCCTTTTTCCTTTATTTATAACCCGCCGCCTCTGGCTGGCGTTGACACTCACTATCGGGGCCCTTACATCGCTTATGGTGTTAAGGCTGCCTGCTTTACACCTATTCAGACTTGCCCATCAGAGCAAGGCCGACATGCAGATAGTTGCGTGATTATTGATTGGAGAGACCATGTTAGGGTTCGGAAAACTGGCGAAAAAAGTATTCGGTTCCCCGAATGACCGCGTGATGAAATCAACCATGCCAATGGTTGAAAAAATCAATGCCTTAGAGGCTGATTATCAGGCCCTCTCTGATGAGGCTATCATTGCCAAAACCCAAGAGTTCAAAACGCGCTTAAACAGCGGCACAACATTGGATGAGTTGTTGCCCGAAGCGTTTGCCAATTGCCGAGAAGCCGCCAAGCGCACTTTGGGTTTGCGCGCGTTTGACGTGCAATTGCTGGGGGGGATTTTTCTGCATCAAGGTAATATTTCAGAAATGAAAACCGGTGAAGGCAAAACCTTGGTGGCGACATTTCCCGCCTATTTGAACGCGCTGACGGGCAAGGGCGTTCATGTTGTTACCGTAAATGACTATCTTGCCAAACGTGACAGCGAATGGATGTCAAACGTTTATGGGGCGCTGGGTCTTACCACGGGCGTGGTCTATCCCAATCAAGATGAAGGTGAAAAACAAAAAGCCTATGCCTGCGATATAACTTATGCCACCAACAATGAACTCGGATTCGATTATCTACGCGATAATATGAAAACAGAACTCTCGCAAATGTATCAAAAGCAACATCATTTTGCGATTGTGGATGAGGTTGATAGCATCCTGATCGATGAAGCCCGCACGCCCCTGATCATCTCAGGGCAAGCGCAGGACCGCTCGGACTTATATCAAGCGATCGACGCTGTGATCCCAGAGCTGACCGAAGAGCATTACACGCTGGATGAAAAATCCAGAAACGCGAACTTCACGGATGAAGGCAATGATTTCTTAGAAGACCTATTGCGGCAAAAAGAGATCCTGCCCGAAACCCAAAGTCTGTATGATCCGGAAAGCACAACCCTTGTACATCACGTCAATCAAGGCCTGCGCGCGCACAAGCTTTTCACCCGCGATAAGGATTATATCGTGCGCAACAGTGAAGTTGTGTTAATCGATGAGTTCACCGGGCGTATGATGGCGGGGCGGCGCCTGTCGGACGGGCTACACCAAGCCATCGAAGCCAAAGAGAATTGTACGATTCAGGCAGAAAACGTTACCTTGGCCAGCGTGACGTTTCAAAATTATTTCCGGCTTTATGATAAATTGGCAGGCATGACCGGTACCGCCAATACCGAAGCTGAAGAATTCATGGAAATCTATAAGCTGGGCGTCGTAGAAGTGCCAACGAACCGCCCGATCTCGCGCATTGATGAAGATGACCGCGTGTATCGGACCGCAGATGAAAAATATACCGCGATCGTCGAAGAAATCCAAACAGCGCATGATAAAGGTCAGCCAATTTTGGTTGGCACCACTTCGATTGAAAAATCTGAAGCCCTGTCTCAAATGCTGAAAAAAGCCAAAATCCAACATAATGTGTTGAATGCGCGTCAACATGAGCAAGAAGCGCAAATCGTCGGAGATGCCGGAAAATTTGGCGCGGTGACGATTGCCACCAATATGGCAGGTCGGGGAACAGACATTCAACTGGGCGGCAATGTTGAGATGAAAATGTTCACCGCCTTGGCCGAAACCCCTGAAGCAAATCCAGAGGATTTGCGCCGTACGATTGAAGCAGAAACCAGCGCAGAAAAGCAGCGGGTTCTGGAGGCGGGCGGTTTATTCGTTTTGGCCACCGAGCGTCATGAAAGCCGGCGGATTGACAACCAATTGCGTGGCCGTTCGGGCCGCCAAGGCGACCCGGGCCGATCTTCGTTTTTTCTCAGCCTTGATGATGACTTGATGCGGATCTTTGGCTCTGAGCGCTTGGATAAAGTCTTGTCAAAATTCGGAATGGAAAAAGGCGAAGCCATTACCCATTCTTGGGTTAACAAATCTTTAGAACGCGCTCAGTCAAAGGTTGAGGGCCGCAATTTTGATATACGAAAACAATTGCTTAAATTCGACGATGTGATGAATGATCAACGCCGCGCAATTTTTGAGCAACGCTTGGATATTTTGCAATCAGAAGACTTGTCGGATGTGACGCAAGATATGCGTCATGATGTGATTGACGATCTTGTCACCACCTATATGCCGCCAAAATCCTATGCCGAACAATGGGAAAGCGAAGCCTTACAGACGGCTGTCGCAGAGCAGCTGAATATGGATTTGCCGATCACAGATTGGGCAGATGAGGAAGGCGTGGATGACGAAAGCATTCGTGAGCGCCTTGAGGATGCTTCAGATAAAATGATGGCGGAGAAAGCCATAGCTTTTGGGCCCACAACGATGCGGCAAGTCGAAAAGCAGGTACTTTTGCAAACGATTGACAGCAAATGGCGCGAGCATCTGATAACGCTTGAGCATTTACGCAGCGTGGTTGGCTTTCGCGGATATGCCCAGCGCGACCCATTGAATGAATATAAATCTGAGGCTTTTCAATTGTTTGAAAGCCTGTTGACCAGCTTACGCACCGATGTAAGCAAACAATTATCATTGGTGCGGCCAATGACAGAGGCCGAGCAGCAGGCGATGATGCAGCAGATGGTTGCGCAGCAAAAGCAATCCCAATCAGAGATGCAAACATCGCAAACAGCCCCGGCAGAAAATGGATTTGTTAAAGAGGATCCCTCAACTTGGGGAAATCCAGGGCGCAATGATCCCTGCCCCTGCGGCTCTGGAAAGAAATTTAAACATTGCCATGGCCGTTTGAGCTAAGCGCAGTTCACCAACTAGAAGCTGCTCAAAGCCGTTGAGCGTTTGACATGACGCCAGCGGCAAAATAAGACGGTGTGAGAGTCGATGCTCCCGTCGCGGGTCCCTTAGCTCAACTGGATAGAGCAACTGCCTTCTAAGCAGTAGGTTGCAGGTTCGAGTCCTGCAGGGATCGCCATATTTTCAGCGCAACTTATTGAAA
>ERZ1048872.2733-NODE-2733-length-12182-cov-15.041148_pt1 | contig 12182 bp, 14 predicted proteins | sample MGYA00383100_ERZ1048872 | MGnify/ENA primary metagenome ERZ1048872 (study PRJEB29581, sample SAMEA5548370) | metagenome | biome: marine; feature: coastal; material: water | depth 50 m | study: Short-term variability in the microbial, nano- and picoplankton... | reverse complement strand
TGCGAACGAATGCTGCGTAAGCGAAGACGGAAAAACGAATGACTGGAAAGTCCGCGTAGCTGACCTCGGAGCGACGTGCAGCTAAGGACCACTAGGAGCCCAGAGCGAACCTATTGATCTTGTGCTGCGTGCGCTCGCAGCGTGGAAATTGCTGCAATTGCTAAAATTCTGTTGTCGCAACGCGGCGTGAAAACCAGTCATTCGAACAATTTGCAGCGAAGGAATGATAGCCAAGGATCAAAGTACGGACTTTTCAGACTGACGCTCTCAAAACACGAATGTCTGCAATCGTTTTCGCGGTTTGCTAAAAAGTTCGATTTCTTATCCTGCTCTCCGCCTCAAGAGCCAAACGAAGAACGCACCACCGATCAACCCAGTGACAATGCCTATAGGCATGTCGTCTGGAGCCATGATTGTCCGTGCTATGATATCAGCCCACACAAGGAACACCGCACCACACAGTGCAGAAATTGGAAGGAGGCGGCGATAATCACCTCCCACCATAAGGCGAACGATGTGGGGGATCATCAGGCCGACAAACCCGATGATGCCAGAAAACGCGACCATAACACCTGTGATCAATGCGCCGATCACAAAGATTGTCAGTCTGAAACGGGCAACAGGAATGCCGAGTGTAGTGGCCGTTTCATCGCCGACAGTCATGGCGTTGAGGGTTCCCGACTTCAGCCACAGGTATGTGCCACATCCTAGCAAAATCACGGCAGGGTAAATCAACTGGTCCCATTGCGCGAGGCCAAGTCCCCCTAGCATCCAGAACACCACAGTATGTGTAGCCCTTGGGTCGCCGAGGAAAATCAGAACGTTCGCCGCCGACATCACGATGAAGGACACGGCCACACCCGCCAGAACCAGTCTGTCTGCACTTGTGGCAGATGCGAATTGTGAGACAGCAAGAACCAACAGCGTTGCCGCCAAAGAGCCGAGGAATGCCAAAAGCGGAACCGTGAGAAGACCGATGAATAGCCCCGTGTGCAACAACGCCAGAATAGCGCCGAAGGCCCCACCCGCTGAGATGCCAAGTAGGTGCGGATCAGCCAAGGGATTTCGTGTTACCGCCTGAAGGCTGGCACCCACCATCGCCAAACCCGCACCAACGAAACAGGCAAGGATCGTGCGCGGTAGGCGAATATCCCAAACGATGGCTTGGCGGCCCATCGACCAGTCTTGGGCAATGGTGTCGGGGGCAATCTTATTCACTAGAATGCCCCAAACGGTATCAAGTGGAACAGCAACGGCCCCGACGCCGACAGCAATCGACATGGACCCCACGAGGGCGATCACCCCAATGACGATAATGAACCAAAGGGCATTAGGTGTTCTGGCCCTTATGGTTGTCGATTGCTGCGTCATGCTCGGTTACTCTTCCCGAAAGGCTGCGGCGAGTGTTTTGACCGCTTCGATGTTGCGTGGTCCTGGTGTTGCTTCGACGTATTCAAGCACGACAAAGCGGGCATTGCGCACCGCATCCATGTCTGCAAACGCAGGGTTGGACATCATAAATTCGCGCTTTTGGTCTGCGGTCACTTCGCCGTAGTTGATGATGACAATGACTTCGGGATTACGCTCGACCACGGCTTCCCAGCCGACGGTGGCCCAACTTTTGTCCAAATCGTTGGTGATGTTGGTGCCACCCGCAGCCTCAATCAGGGCATTTGGCATTGCATATTGACCAGCCGTAAACGGCACATCTTCGCCGCTGTCATAGACGAAAACGCGTGGGGCGGTTTGCAATGCCGGTTGAGCCGCAAGGAAGGTCGCCAATTCCGATCGGTAGCCTTCGATCAGAGTTTCGGCGCGGTCAGATACGTCGAAAATCGCACCAAGATTGCGAAGGTCATTATACATATCGTCCATGGAGGCCGCATCTTTTTCACCGATGTGGATGCAGCTTTCGGTGAGTTCGTAGACTTGGATACCAAAGGGTTCCAATGTTTCGGGGGTGACTTCTCCACCGACCTTCATGCCATAATTCCAACCTGCAAAGAAGAAATCGGCATCTGCGCCAATTAGCACTTCGCGGGGTGGGTATTGGGACGACAATTCAGGCAGTTCTTGCACGCCAATGGTCATGTCAGCGTCCAGCTTGTTCCAGCCGGAAATGCCCGTGTAGCCGACCATGCGATCGGCAAGACCGAGGACCAGCATCATTTCGGTCAAGTTCACGTCGTTGGAAATTGCGGCCTGTGGTGGGACTTCAAATGTTACGGTGCGGCCACAGCTTTGCACAGTGGTTTGGGTCATTGCTGTGCTAGCGAGGGACAGCGCTGCCAAGGTTGTAAGTGTCAGTTTCATGAGATCGGTCCTGTGTTAATTTGGAAGGGTAAAGAAAAAATGGGATGCACCGCTGGGGGCAAGATGTTCGCGCCGCGCATCTACATGGAACGTGTCTGAGACAAGCATGTCAGTGAGAAGAGTTTCGGGCGGGCCAAAGCCCTGTGGTTGGCCGTTCTTGAGGATCAGCACATCGTCGCACACGCCCGCGGCCATATTAAGATCGTGCAGTGATACAACAATCGTCAGCCCTAGGTCACGGATCAGCGACACAACCTCAAGCTGGTGGCGGACATCAAGGTGGTTGGTGGGTTCATCCAAGATCAGGACTTGCGGGTCTTGAGCCAAAGCACGGGCGACCATGACACGCTGACGTTCGCCGCCCGACAGGGTGCTGAAATCGCGATCTGCGAAGGTTTGCAGGCTAAGTTTGCTCAACACCGTTTCTACAATCTGTTCGCTGTTCACCGCGCCAGATGTAAAGCCCGACATATGCGGGGTGCGCCCAAGGTGGACAATTTCGCGCACCGTTAGCCCGAAGGGCGATGATTGTTCTTGCAACACCGCCGCGACGCGCTGCGCACTCTCACGCGCGTTCATCGCCCAAATATCCTGCCCGCCAACATGCACCTGCCCAGTATTGGGTTTGTGGAACCGATACAGCAGCCGCAGCAACGTCGACTTTCCCGCTCCGTTCGGGCCGACCACACCCAATACACGTCCCGCAGCAACGCTAAAGCTGGTCGGATGCAAAACGGGTTCAGCGGATTTGGCCGGTGCCCAGCTTACGTTTTGCACGTCAAGGTCAGCCGCCCTCATGATGCACGAACACCACTGGCTTCCATCGCGATCATCGCCGATGGCACCCGTGCAACGGTGGAGGTGCGCAACTTGCCGGGCCGATCAAGTGAGGAACACCAGCCGTCACGCTGATGGGCATATTGCGCGGCGAAGGTGACAAGATCACCAATGTCTACCGCCGAGTCAATGTCGCCAAACAGATACGTCGTTTTGCGGCTGCCGTGATACGCAACCGTACACGGGCGGTCACATCCCGCCATGCACGCCACGCCTGAGACTTCGAAATCATCTGTGGCTGCGTCACCTGCCGCACTGATCGCTGCGCGCAGTTTCTCGATCAGCTCAAATCCGGGCCGACACTCGGTGCCTTTGTGTTTGCACGATGTACATATTGTAATTCTGTGGGTCTTTTGCGTATCCATTTCGCCCTCCGCGAACGCGCGAGGGGTCGGATAGGTTCCATGTTCTAAAACACGAGAGTTTCCGTGTCGCCATCATGATCTCCTAACCAGACACCCCGTCTGGGTTGAGTTGCATTGACGATGCCGTTTGACACCGTTGCGACATGTTAAGTCGCGAGATGGCAGGTCTCCTGACTTGCGGATCAGCGTTTCCCCGAACCTTCCCAAGCCCATCAGGCTCAGTGGTGTTCATCGGAGTCACTCACCGCTCACAGTTGCGGGGGCAGTTACGGATTCGGCGCGTATTCGCTCCTCCTCACCGTATTCCCTTTTCATTCCAGCCACATGTTCGGCGACTGAAAACCATCAGTTATTATGTTGCGACATTTGCCGCAGGCCGTCAATTCCATCAAAGTTTGATCGGCATTGATTTATCCGATCAGCAGTGTGAAATCGAATGTCGCTCGCGTGCCAACGTCCTCTCTTCGGCGCTGGACAAAGCATGCAGTGCATCTTGCATGCTCTGCCCATTCTCACGAGCGCGCCTCCAGATGCGTTGGGCTGACGTCGGCGACCAAGGCAACGCCGCTTGGGACAACCAAATCCGCAAGGGCTCTGGCAAGGCATCATAGCTTTGCATGGGATCGGCAGACCGCCGTTTGCGGCGCAGGCTTGTCGCGCCAAGGTTATTGTTCATGTCGCATCCTCAAGGTCGAAAACAGGATCAAGAACCAAGACCAGCCGCGTTTCACCTTTGCCCTCAATGGGCGGTGAGCGATGTAACAGTCCGCAGTTCGGTTCCTGCGGCCAAAGGGTGCCACGCAATAGTACAGGCGATCCCGTTGGAGCCGTAAAAACCTGCGCCGGATCATTGCCATTGCGTGATTTGCCATATTGTGTGCCGGTCCCACGATAGGTGCAGATCAGGCGGGCGGTGATCGCATCAATATGAAACTTGCGACAGGCATTGGTTTTCACGGCCTGAAGCCGCAAACGCAGATACCTTGCCTGCATCAAATCCGCGAACAGATGCGCCAAGTCCGCCACATCTTCGATCAGCAGTGCACGCTCTGTGCCGTGCGGGGTTCGGGCAATTTCGCAAAGCTGGGTAATTGCGTCAGGCACAGCCTCAGGGCGCAGAACAATGCGACCATTCGGCAACTGGTCCGGTGCGAGCGTATCCAGCCACGACTGAAATCCGTGATCGGGTTGTCTGCGCCAGATCGCGGCGGCGCATTCCGGCTCCCTGATTATGGCCAGATCTTCGGGTTTTTCGGCAAAGGTGACACCGGCGACCGCGTCGCGGATGATCGCTCGTGCAAACGTCATGCGGCTTCCTCAGCGCGCCGCCACATCGGGAAAGGATCGGGATAATCGGGCAGGTTATCAGGATCAGATGCAGCCACTACCGGGACAAGACAGCTATCGAGCTTCGCCTTAAGCGCAGGCCAGTCAATGCCAGCCCCGATAAACACCAGTTCTTGACGGCGATCCCCCCATGGTTCCTGCCAATGCGCCTGCATGTAGGCCTTGGCGCTTTCGTGCTCTGGCCAATTCTCTTTAGGAACAGAGGCCCACCACGTCCCAAGCGGCTTGACGCTCGACAAAGATCCCGCCAGCGAAAACTCTGCGACCCAACCAGGGCGCGTTGCGATCCAGAAATGCCCTTTTGCCCGGATGACCCCCGGCAAATCACCGTTCAAGGCGTCCATGATTTTTTGCGGAACGAACGGCTGCCGCACACGGTAGACAAAGGATGCGACGCCATATTCCTCGGTTTCGGGCACGTGATCGGCAAAGCCATAAAGCTCTTTGGCCCACATCGGATGTTCGTGCGCTTTCTCAAAATCGAATAGGCCAGTGTCGAGGATTCTGTCTGCATCCACATTCGAATTATCGGTCTCTATGATTTTCGCATCAGCGTTTAAGCTGCGAATGATCTTGCGCGCCGCATCCACTTTGTCAGGTCCCGCATCAGTCACCTTATTGAGGATCACAACATCGGCAAATTCAATCTGGTCAGTCAGCAGATCAACAAGCGTGCGTTCGTCTTCCTCTCCCATTGTTTCACCACGACCCTTCAGAAAATCATGGCTGGAATAATCGTTGAGCAGGTTCGCCGCATCCACGACTGTGACCATGGTGTCGATGCGCGACACATCTGCCAGGCTGTCCCCGAACTCATCACGAAAATCAAAGGTAGCAGCGACGGGCAAAGGTTCGGAAATGCCCGTGGATTCGATGAGCAGGTAATCAAAGCGCCCTTCAGCTGCTAAACGGCGCACTTCTACTAAAAGGTCATCACGCAGAGTACAGCAGATGCAGCCGTTGGACATTTCCACCAGCGTTTCATCCGTCCGGCTCAGTTCTGTATCAGCGCGCACAAGGTCAGCGTCGATGTTCACTTCGGACATGTCGTTGACGATCACCGCGACCCGGCGACCATCGCGATTGTTTAGAACACGGTTAAGAAGCGTGGTTTTTCCGGCCCCAAGAAAACCGGACAGGACGGTGACGGGCAGTTTTTCAATCATGGACGGGGGTTCCTTCGTTTGAAACAGTTTCGGGAATAGGGGTTTTGTGGGCGCGCAACATATCAAGGCTGCGGGCAAGTTCTGGCTGGGTCATGTCGCGGGCAATCACGACGATCCGGGATTGGCGGTCGCCACCGGGCCAGTCACGCAATGGTACAGGTGGGTCAAAAAGATGCTGCACGCCGTGAAAAACAAACGGTGTTTCAATATCCTCAAGGTGAACGATGCCTTTGACACGCAGGATATCTGGCCCGCGCAACTTGATCAGCGTGTCGAGCCAGAGATCAAAGGCGTCAGGCGAAATAGGATCGTTCAGAATAATGGACGCCGATCCGATCCGCGTATCATGGGCCTGTGCGATTGGCGGAATGGAAGCAGTCGGGGCAAAACCAGACAGGTTTTCTAATGGATCGGCGGGCTTTGTCGGCGTCACCCATGCAATCGCCTGTTCACGCTTTCCCTGATGGCGCATCGCACTCAAACTCCAGAGAGCCGCATTGGGTACGAAGCCACGGTCGGCGCGAATAACCTGCGCCGTCGGGCTAAGGGATCGCAAGCGCGCTTCAAATGCGGATGACGCGCCTTCGGTGACTAAATCGGTCTTACTAAGGACAATTAAATCCGACATCGCGACTTGCGACACGGCCTCGAACTGGCGGTCCAATGTTGCTGGCCCAGTGGCTGCATCGGCCACAGTGACTACCCCATCCACCCGGAAGGTTTGCGCCATATATGGATCAACCAGAAACGTCTGCAAAATAGGTGCAGGGTCCGCGAGGCCGGTTGTTTCAATGACGACACGGTCAAAGGTGACGCGCCCCTCCGTTTGACGCGCGACCAAGTCTTGCAGAGTACGCGACAGATCACCGCGGATTGAGCAGCACAGACACCCCGATTGCATCAAGACGACCTCTTCGTCCACCGCTTCGATCAAGTCATGGTCAAGACCGGCCTCGCCGAATTCGTTGACGATCACAGCGACTTTGGGTCCCGTCTTTGCAGACAATATCGAATTGAGAAGCGTGGTTTTTCCGGCACCGAGAAAGCCGGTTAGCAATGTAACGGGGAGGCGTGGATCGGTGGCGAGCATAGTGTGGTTCATTCTTTGTTTAGTATTTGTAATGTTATGACATAACAATTAGAGAAGATACAAGATGCGTTAGGTGAGGTAAGGCAACAACATGCCGAGACTCACAGCGATGATTAGGATGCCCCCTGCCACATGAAGCACTGCGGAAACGGTTTGAATGCTGTCATTCCCTCGCGCCCCAAGCCGCGCAAGCCGCCGCGCAGCAACACCAGAAGTGGCAACCGTTAGATTGAACACGGCTGTCCCAAGCCCCATTGTGACCACCGCAAGACATCCCACAGCGAATGCATCAAACCGTGCGGCGATGACGAGAACGAATAGCGCACCCGTGCAGGGCCGCATCGCGATGCTCGTGATTAACACGACAGCATCGCGGGTAGAGGTCAGCGTGGTTACGTCATTCACACTTGGGCCGTGGGCATGACCGCAACATGCGTGCGCTGGATCTTTTGCCTGGCCCATTTTGTGCCAGTTGCGTAAGCCGCGAAAGATTAGCACACCGCCGATCGCAGAAATCGCGGCGTAACTCGCTGGGGCGAGCCACTGTTCGGTCAAGTCCGCCAGATCGCCGGACTGCATCTGCAGCAGAAAAACGAGTCCCCCAACCAACAGGATTGCTGTCGCAGCCTGCGCAAGACTGGACAGCACCGTCAGAACAATCAGCCGTTTCAGGCTTGCATCACTGGCAAGAGCCGCCCCGCCAATCAGCACTTTCCCATGACCAGGACCTAGCGCGTGAAAGAATCCGTAAGCAGCAGTGGCACCGCATAATGACCAGGTTGCGAACGGATCGCCAGTCTGAATCCCACGTAGCGCCCCTGCCATCGCATTCTGGAACGTGCGTTGTTCGCCTGCGGCCCAGTGCTGGATGTCAAACCACGGCACAACGCTCCACACGGCAGTTCCAAAGGCCAGAACGCAAAGAGCAATCAGTCCGAACTTTACCCACATGTCAGGCGAACCTCATCCGAGAACATGCGCCCGACATCCTGCTGAGAGGGCGTGTCTTCGCGCGAAAGGGCGGCAAGTTCTTGCTGCAATTCTCTTTCTGCTTCGTCGGGATTGAAGGGTATGATTTGTATATCACAACCGGACGGCACATTCCGACCGTCATTGTCTGGCAAAATGGTATAGGCGTAGTAGAAAACAGGGTCGTAAAGCCGCAGAAAAGCCGGAGTATTTCCAACCATGACAGGTTGCGACAAAGGCAGGTCGAACGACACCTCCACCTGATTGTTTTCAAGTGTGACCACCGCGGCCTCGGGTCGTCCAAGCGGATAATCTTGCCCTGCCACTTCTAGGTAAACGTCACCTTTGTATTGGGGGTCCCAATGGGTTTCCCCCTCAATTACGGCTGCCCTGTCCGCGTCATTGAACAAGCCGTCACCGTCTTGGTCCAAATTCAACGACTCAAACAAGATCATCGTTGTGAATTCGTCATACGTCCACGAAATCCTGAGTGCCCTCAGGTTCCCGCTGTCGTCAAATATGAAACCGGTACGGGCATCAACGAAGACATGCGGATGTGTCTTGGCAAGGTTGCCAAGGCACATCAAACAAAACAACAAGCACCAAAATTTGCGTAGCACGCTTCACCTGTGTTTTGGTTCCACTCAAAGTCCTTAAAAGCCCGATGTGACTACATGCAGCCTGCCAGGGATGTTGACAGGTTGCGGATCAGTTGCGGGTAAAACGCAGTTCCGAGCTCCAAATCGGACCCCAACGGATCCATGATACCTGTCTGTGCATCTGTTCCATCCAGAACGGTCGCGACGAGGCCCGGATTGAACTGCGGTTCCGTGAAAACGCAATCAATGCCTTCATCAGCAATACGTGCCTGAATTTCGGCGATGCGTGCAGGGCTTGGGTCAGATGCGTCGCTCAGTGAAATTGCACCCGCTGCATAGAAATCGAAATCGTTTTCAAAGTACTGATAGGCGTCGTGGAAGACGATAAATTGTCCGCCGCGAACAGGCTCAAGAATCGCATTAGCGTCGGCAATAGCGGCTTCGATTTCGACGCGACCAGCCGCAGCGTTAGTGAAATACGCGCCCGCGTTTTCAGGGTCCGCAGCGGACAGTTGGCCTGCGATCAGATTCAACCATGTCATGGCGTTGTTTGGCGACAGCCAAGCATGCGGATCGTGCTTGCCGTGGGCGTGATCATAATGATCGTCATCCTCGCCTTCGTGATCCTCGTGACCCTCATCCCCGTGATCTTCGTCAGCGTGTTCGTCATGACCCTCGTCAGCGTGTTCATCATGATCGTCATGATCTTCATCATCGGCGTGCACATGTTTCTCAAAAAGTGCGTTGTTGCGGGACTCCAACTCGATCGTTCCGGCCGACTCCATCAATTCGGTCGCATCCGCATCGGAGGCGAGGGTTGCAATCCCGCCTTCAAGCCACGGAGACAGACCAGCACCGACCCAGAACACCAGATCCGCGTCTTGCAACGCTTGTGCTTCGGAAGGGCGAAGGCTGTATTCATGGGGACTGGCACCCTGCTGCATGATCAATGCAGGCTCGCCTACACCGTCCATGACCCGCGCAACCAATGAGTGGACGGGCGCGATATCAGCAACAACCTGAGGGACATCGGCGTTAGCCGCACCACCCATCAAAGTGGCGGTAAGCGAGAGGGTGAGAAGGTTTCTGGACATCGGGGTCTCCATGTGATTTCATAACATTACGCAGCAATTATCCGAAATGTAATAACATGACAAGTGACAACCGGAAAAAAATCACTGCAGCAGGCCCCCTTGGGTTCACGCACCATGACCACGGTGTATGTGTAAACAGCGCGCTTGCCGCAGCCGAAACCCGTTGCGAAGAAGGTGGGCTTCGGTTCACACCTGTTCGTCGCAAGGTATTGGAAATATTGCTGCAAGAACACCGCGCCCTTGGAGCCTATGCAATTTTGGACAAATTGCGCGACGACGGATTTGGGTCACAACCGCCCGTGGCTTATCGGGCGCTCGACTTTCTTGTAGCTAATGGTCTGGCCCATAAAATTGAACGGCTGAATGCCTTTACGGCCTGTGTGGATCCCAGCCATGCGCACACCCCCGCATTTATGATTTGTCGTTTGTGTGATGCCGTGGCCGAAACACATTCTTCTCCCGCTCGTGGCGCTTTGGGCGACGCCGCCCGCGCAACCGGATTTCGGATCGAACGCACCGTGGTAGAAGCCGAAGGCGTCTGCCCCGCCTGCATAGACAAGGTCGACGCATGAGCCTGATCGAAGTCGAAGACCTTAGCGTTCGTTATGGCGCACGGACCGTGCTGTCGCGGGTCTCTATGCACATAGAGCCGGGTGAGATCGTAACAATTGTCGGCCCGAACGGGTCGGGGAAAACCAGCCTGCTGCGGGCAATCATTGGTGCGGTCAAACCCGCCCAAGGCCGCGTCTCACAGGGAGGCGGCGTTAAGATAGGGTACGTGCCGCAAAAGCTCCACATCGATGGAACATTGCCGATCACCGTGACGCGGTTCCTGAAATTGCCCAGCGGCGCTGCGGCTAAACAGATTGAACAAGCCCTGACACAGGCCGGCGTGCCGGACTTGGCCAAGTCGCAACTGTCGCAACTTTCAGGCGGTCAATTCCAGCGGGTCCTGCTGGCGCGTGCCCTGATCGGGACACCGGATGTTTTGCTCTTGGATGAGGCCACACAGGGCCTTGACCAGCGCGGGTCGGCGTCTTTCTACCAACAGATCGAACAGGTCCGTCAAGCCACGGGCTGCGCCGTTCTTATGATCAGTCATGAATTGCATGTGGTGATGAGCGCGTCTGACCGCGTAATCTGCCTGAATGGCCATGTCTGCTGCGAAGGCACGCCAGCTGTCGTCGCATCCGCACCGGAATATCGGGCCCTATTCGGGACAGGGACGGGCGGTGCTCTCGCGCTGTATCGACATGAACACGATCATGGTCACGACCATGACCATGACAATTGCGATCACACCCACACTGAGGCCGCTGAATAATGCTAGATGATTTTATGGTGCGCGCCTCGCTCGCCGGAATTGGTGTAGCGGTTGCCGCTGCCCCATTGGGGTGTTTTGTGGTCTGGCGGCGGATGGCCTATTTCGGGGATGCGACGGCACATGCCGCAATCTTAGGCGTGGCACTATCACTGGCACTTTCGATGTCGATCTTTGTGGGCGCGCTGACAATTGCGTTGCTGATGGCACTGACGGTCAGCCTGTTGTCCGGTCGTGGCTATGCGATGGATACGTTGCTGGGGGTCTTGGCACATTCGGCACTCGCCTTCGGCCTCGTGGCGGTGTCGTTCCTGACAGGGGTACGGATCGACCTGATGGCCTATCTCTTTGGTGATATCCTCGCGGTGTCTGTGGGGGACCTTGGCGTAATTTGGGCTGGTGCAGGACTTGTCGTCGCCTTGATTGGGTGGCGCTGGTCGGCTTTGCTCACATCGACCCTGAACGAAGATTTGGCCTACGCTAGCGGGATCGACCCTAAACGTGAGCAACTGGTGCTAACCTTCGCATTGGCCATAACAGTCGCCGTCGCCATAAAGGTCGTCGGAGTTCTTTTGATTGCTGCCATGCTGATCATACCCGCCGCCGCCGCAAGGCCCCTATCGCGCACACCTGAGGGCATGGCCATTGCAGCCGGGATTATCGGGATACTCTCGGCAATCGTCGGCCTACGCGCCGCCTATGTGTTCGATACGCCAGCCGCGCCCACAATTGTCTGCGTTGCTGCTGTCACGTTTCTTACGACAAGTTTGATCAGAGGCGTTAAACTTGTACGGTAGAATTAAATTATGGTTTTCAAAGAACGTCATGGATATTTTTAAGTTCATGGGGTGCCCTAAACTCTTCTCCTGAGATCCACCAACACAGCGAAATGGCTTTTGAAAATGACGGTTGCCTGCGAAGCTGAATGACCGCTTAGACGACTACGGCTGCATCACGGCAAAAATCCTGCTGCAAACGCGAAGAAATGCTGCGTCAGCAACATGGCCAAACGTCAATGTCGGGAAAGTCCCGCGTTGCAGTCACTCGCTTTTGGAAAATGCTGCGTAATGCTCGAACGGCG
>ERZ1048872.2732-NODE-2732-length-12195-cov-5.415898_pt1 | contig 12195 bp, 10 predicted proteins | sample MGYA00383100_ERZ1048872 | MGnify/ENA primary metagenome ERZ1048872 (study PRJEB29581, sample SAMEA5548370) | metagenome | biome: marine; feature: coastal; material: water | depth 50 m | study: Short-term variability in the microbial, nano- and picoplankton... | reverse complement strand
CGAGACCAACGACCTGTGGGGCGTGTCCCGCTACGACGACATCGTGGCCATCGAACGCGACAAGGCCACCTTCTCCAACGCGGGCGACGGCTCCAGGGGCTACCGACCCAACATTCCCGCCGACCGATCGATCATCGGCCTGGACGACCCCCACCACATGCTGCGCCGAAACGTGGTGTCGCGCCGCTTCACCCCCCGGGCCGTCAGCCGCTGGGAAGACCACGTACGCGAAACCGTCACCGCGCTGATCGACGGCGCCCTCGCCGATCCCACCGCGGACGGCACCTGCCGGGTGGAGGCCATCAACGAGTTAGCCGCGCCACTCCCCGCCCAGATGATCGGTCTGCTACTGGGCTTCGGACCCGAGATGTGGCCCAAGCTCCAGGAGTGGTCCGAACGCACCATCGCCCTGGGCGGCGGCCCCGGCTACCACGACGAGGCCGGCGTCGTAGCCGCCATGGAGTTCGCCGGGGCGTGTGCCGAGCTCTACGAGGCAAAGCAGCCGGCGATCATCGAAGGCTGCCCGATGGACGACGTCATGTCGGTCTGGATCGATCGGGAACGCCAGGGGCCCGAGGCCATGGGCGGCCACGCCTTTGGCCTCAACGAAATCATCCCGGACTGCCTGCTGCTGTTGGACGGCGGCGCCGAGACCACCCGGACGGTCATTGCCCGCACGCTCGTCGAGTTGGCCGGCCGCCCCGACCAGTGGGCCTTGCTAAGTGACGGTGCCGACCTGACCATTGCCGTGGAGGAGTTCATCCGATGGGTGACGCCCATCCACAACATGTGCCGGGTGGCGACCACTGACGTGGAGATGCACGGCCACAACATCCGGGCCGGCGACCAGCTGGTCCTCATGTACTCGTCGGCCAATCGCGACCCAGCTCACTTCGACGACCCGGAGACGTTCGACGTGACCCGGGACCCGAACCACCACATTGCCTTCGGCTTCGGCACCCACTTCTGTCTGGGCGCCGCTCTAGCCCGCCTGGAGATCCGCTCGTTCTTCGAGGAGTTCGTAGCCCGGGTGGCCGAGATCCGCATCGCCCCGGGTACCACTCCCGTCGAGATGCCCAACTCGTTCGTCTACGGGATGAGCGAAGCCCATCTCGAACTGATGCCCGCCTGACCCAGCTCGCTTCCGAGCAGAAGGCTCCTGCGAATCAGTCAGCCGGTCGATGGCCGCGCAAGACATCATCACCCATCGCGGCGAGAAACGACGAGAAGTCGGGCCCGGCACGCAGGCCCTGCCCGCCGTCGACGTTGATGGCCGTCCCGGTGATCCACCGCGACTCGGGGCCGATCAGGAATCGGGCCAGGGCTCCCACATCGGACGGCTCCCCTACCCCGGTCGTCAACGTTGGGGCCAAGGGCGTGTTGCGAACGTAGGAGGCGAAGACCTCGCTGTCACGGGGTACGAAGTCCATGAGTTCGGTGGCGATGAACCCGGGCCGGATGGCGTTGCATCGCACCCCCGACGCTCCGAACTCGTCGGCTGCATTACGCATCAGCTCCTCGATCCCCGCCTTGGCTACCGGATAGGCGCCGAAGTGTGGATGAGTGACGTGTCCAGCGATCGACGACATCCCAACGAACGATCCGCCCCCAGCTTCCACCATCTCGGGAACTGCGTGCTTCAGACAAAGCATGGTGCCGACCACGTTGAGTCGGAGCACGGCCTCGAAGCCGTCGACTTCCTGGAGGTGGAGTGGGCGTAGTCCGCCGCCGCCCCCGGCGTTAGCCACCACGCCCCGGAGACTCCCGGCATTGGCGGCCGCAGCCGACACTGCCGCACGTACGTCATCCTCGGAGGTCACGTCGGCCACCACGTGATGCACGCTTCCCCCATGACCGGTGCGAATCTGGTCGACGGCGTCAACGAGGCGATCCTCAGTCCGCCCACAGATGGTGACGACGGCTCCGTCGGCAGCCAGCGCCTCGGCACAAGCCCGCCCGATACCCGTGCCACCACCCGTGACCAGTACCCCCATGCCACGAAGCGCTCCGTCAGTCATGCGTCTTCCTCCTCGTCGGCATCCTCGGGCGGAGCCAGCAGGTCGAGGATTCCCGGGTAGCCGGGCACCCGTCGAAGGGCCCGATCGGCCCAGAAGATGGCGGCCATGCTGGCCAGCGTCCCAATCGGCCATCCCACGAGGAACCGGATCAGCACGTAGCCACTAGCCGACGTCTGGTTGAACAGCCAGATGTCCCAGGCCGACGTCAAGAACTGGTAGCAACCCAGCCCGACGGTGAGATGGCCCATGACCTGCTGGTAGCGGGGGTGCTCCCGGGTGGCCCGGTCGAAGGGCACCGCCAGATGGGCGTAGCGGACCAAGAACGGACGACCGACCACCACGGTGCCGACGAGTGCTAACCCGACGGCTGCCTTGGTGCCGATCCCGATGCCGAAGTACACGGCATCGGAATCCGTGGCAATGCCGACAATGGCCCGCACCGCCAGATAGGCCACGAGGATCGGCAGGTAGCGACCGACCTCCTCGCCACGACGGCGACGACCCAACACGACCTTGATGCTCCACAGCGTGGCGCCGGCCACCCCGGCAGCTAGCCCCCAGGCACGTTCCAGTCCGATGAACAGGGCAACTGGCAGGACCGAGTCGAGGACCCGGTTGCGGTCGGGCCGGATGGGATCCGGCCGGACCGGTTCAGACGGTGAAGGCATCGCGGGCGGCGGCCGCGCCTAGCCACAGCACACTCTCAGGCACTCGGTCGGCGATCCGCCGGACCTCGGTGTAGTGGTGGTGGTGCGATACCTCGGCGAACAGGCTCCGTCGTTCGTCGAGCTGGTCGCCGGTGGGCGCCTCGTCAAGGAACCCGAAGATCGAGAAGGCCAGCTCGAGATCACCGACCATGGGGGCACGACCGAACAGCGCGGCCCGCTTCAGCGCGACGCCCACGCAACCGACGACCACGTCAGCGGCACGCTCGCCGTAACCCAGCTGGAGGCGGGCCGTGAAGCCCCGGGCCAGACGAAGGGCGTAGCCCTGATCGGGGCCCGGGTTGCCCAGACGCTCACCACGCGGTTGACCACCCACGACCTCACCCGGTCGATCGGCGTGCCACGCACCTAGGCGACGGCGCGGTCCCGAATAGGCCCAACTGGTAGGCCGGACGACGGGCTGTGGGACGTAAGAGGGTGCGGCCATGGATTCAGGCTACGGGGCCTATCCCCCCAGAGGGCCGGCCGGCAGCCACACCCAGCCGAGCGTCGCCCTCGTACCCAGAGCGTCATAGTCGTCATCGCCCTCGAAGCGGACCGGGGTGGTCGAATCGTCGAGTATCCGGACGTGTCGAACGGGTGCATCAGTCGTGGCCGCCAGCACCTCGTCGACCGTCCGCCAAGAGGCCAAGCGTTGGAACATAGCGATCGTCGGACTGATCATCGTGAGTTCGCCCGCCTCCCAACGCTCCAGCGCGTCGGCCGGTCGGCACCACTCGGCGTGTACGGCCTCACGGCCATCGACCACAGGTCGGGACCCGGCCGGCACCCGGGCCACGAAGAACGCCGTGTCATAGCGTTTGATGCTGGGCATGGGCGTCACCCAGCGGGCGACCGGATGGATGCCCGACAGGTCCAAGTGGGCACCCGCCGCGGAGACGAGGTCGGCCAGCGACACCGCACCCGACTCCAGGTCGTGGCGGCGGGCCACCAGATCGGCAGCCACTTCCTCGTCGGCGATGCCGACGGCCACCCCGATCTCCTCGATCGTCTCGCGCACCACGGCGATCCGGTACGAGAGGGGGTCGTCCATGCCTGGCAGTGCTCCCACAGCACCCGAGGACAGGTCCCCCCACCGGGCATCGTGGTCGCCGTCGTCCACCGCTCCCCCGGGGAACAACGTGTACCCGGCCACGAACGTCGAGGCGTCGGTACGACGCAGCGCGAGCACGTGCAGATCGGGGCGGTCGTCGAGCAGCACCACGGTGGCCGCCGATCGGATCGGCACGTCATCGGTGGGAATCTCGTCACGGTGCGGGCCGGCTGACCCCTGCTCCGATCCTCCGCGGCCCACCCGCCGATCCTAGGGTCGGACCGATGTCCGACGACCAGACCGCCGACCGGGCCGAATCACTGGCCAAACCACCGTCGAGGCCCGTGCCGGCCGACCTGCTGGCCGGACTGAGCGTGGCCATGGTGCTGGTCCCCCAGTCCATGGCGTACGCAGAACTGGCCGGCCTGCCATCCCATCTCGGCCTGTTCGCCTCGGCTCTGCCGCCCATAATGGCTGCCTTCTTCGCCTCGTCGCCGTACCTGCAGACCGGTCCGGTGGCCCTGACTAGCCTCTTGACCTTTGGTGCCCTGGCTGGTCTGGCCGAGGTCGGCACTCCCGACTACGTGGCCATGGCCGCCCTGCTCGCCCTGCTGGTCGGGGTATCCCGGCTACTCCTCGGAGTATTCCGACTCGGGGTGGTGACGTACCTCATGCGTGATCCCGTCGTCACCGGGTTCACCTCGGCGGCCGCCATCCTCATCCTCGCCTCGCAGCTCCCCAAGGCACTCGGGGCGGCCGCCCCCGCCGGCGGCGTGCTGTGGCGGGCCGGCTGGTCGTTGGGCCACGTCGACCAATGGGAGGTTGCCTCGGTGGTGATCGCCGCGATCACCGTGCTGCTGGTACTGGCCGGTCGACAGGTCATCCACCGCCTGTTCCCCGGCGCCCTGCTGGCCGTCGTCGGAGGAGTGGTGATCAGTCGGATCGTCGACTACGCCGGACCGGTGGTCGGCCAGGTGCCGACCGGGCTGCCCGACCTCTCGCTGGACCTTCCTTGGGGATCCACCGGCACCCTCCTTGTCGGCGGCGTGCTCATCGCGCTAGTCGGCTACGCCGAGCCGGCGTCCATTGCCCGGGTGTTCGCCGAAGAGGATGGACAGCGGTGGAGCGCCGATCGGGAGTTCGTGAGTCAGGGCGTGGCCAACGTGGCTGCAGCGGTGTCCGGCGCCTTCCCGGTGGGCGGATCGTTCAGCCGCTCGTCGCTGAACCGCCTGACTGGGGCACAGACGAGGTGGTCGGGTCTGGTCACCGGGGCCGCCGTGCTGGCCTTCCTGCCGTTCGCCGACGTGCTCGCTCCGCTACCCCAGGCCACCCTCGGTGGAGTGGTGATCGCCGCGGTGGTGGGGCTCGTCCGACCGGTGGCCCTCGTCTCCATGGTCCGTCGATCACCGGCCGCTGCCCTGGTGGCGTGGGCCACCTTCTTCGCCACGTTGGCGTTGGCCCCTCGAGTTGAACAGGGCGTGCTGGTGGGGATCCTGCTCTCGCTCGCCGTGGGCCTACGGACCCGCCGGACAACCAGACGACCTGAGGTCCGATAACCAAAACCCGGGAACCAACCTCCAGCCCCGGCTACAACCACGCCTCAACGAGGGTGGCCACGTCGGTCAGCGTCGAGATGTAAGCCAATGTGTGCTCCAGCACCTGTTCGCCGTAGCCGGGCATCGTGGCCACTGACCCGTCGGCCGGGACCACCACCTGGAAGCCTTCGTTGACCAGGTCGAACACCGCGTTGGGGATGGCCACGTTGAGGCTCACTCCAACCACCACCACGGTCGTCACGCCCTCGTTTCCGAGCATGGGTGCCAACCCGGTGCCGGCCACCGGCGACAGCCCGTGGAACCGGGGCACGATGACGTCGACCCCCTCGACGAAACCGATCTCAGCAGCCGGCTCGACCGCCTCGGTGCCCACGTACTGCTGCACCTCGGCCCGACGACCAGCGGCGAACAGGCGGGAGTTCCGGTTGCCACCCCACAGGTCGGGGTGGGCGTGGAAGGTGCAGTGCACGACTCGTACCCCCGCCGATCGGGCAGCACCGGCCAGGACCGCCAGACGGGGCAGGAGCCCGGAGGCAGCCACCGCATCAGCCACCGCGGGCATGTTTGACGCCTCGCCCACCACACCGTTCTGGCACTCGACCACGCACAGGGCGGTGTGGGCGGGATCCACCAGATCCCGAAGATCCATGCCCATGACCGATCCTCCCATCCCCGGCCTCGCCGGGCTATTCGAACTTGGTGCCGGCCTCGCGCAGGACGTCCAGCCAGCGGGCACCCGCATCGGGTGCCTCCTCTCCGGGACGGTAGGTCACGCCGTCGAGCGAGCCCGTCCAGGCGAAGGTTCCGAATCGTTCCCGGATGGCCCACGAGACCGGCGACTTCCGGTCGATGCCCACGTCGATGCCCTGGAAGGGGGCCATGGCGGTCAGCACCGGAAGGTCACGGGCACCACCCACTACCTCACCGTCGACCCGCAACTCAACGTCGAGCTTCAGGTCGCCCAATGCCTCCACGGCCAGCACCACGGAGGCCGCTCCAGCAGTGAGCAATCCACCGTCTACTTCAGCCATCGAGCCGTAGCCGTTCCACGCCAACATCAGCTGGTCGTCAACCACGTAGAGGGCGTACCCGCCGCCCTGATCACCGTGGGCCACCAACGTGCCCCGGTCGCCCGTCGCAAAGTCCAACGACACCTCGACCTCGAAGGACCGGAAGTTGATGAGGGCGAGGGACCGGTACCGCTCCGTCGTCGGTCTGCCCGGCCTGAAGGTCGTCTCGACCACGGTGTCGGCGTCCCATGGGGGTCGCATCAGGTTCTTGACGTTGTTTCCCTCGTCGAGAGGAAACACCTGGTTGGCCCATGCCGCGTCCTCCCAGGCGGCCACTAGCTCGGCCAGCTTCTCGGGATGCTCGTCGGCCAGATCCCGTGACTCGGTGGGATCCTCGTCCAAGTGGTGGAGCTCCCACTGCTCGGTCGAGAACGGGGTTCGGACCTGACGGCACGTCACCGCGGACCAGCCGTCCCGGTAGAAGCCCCGGTGCCCCATCTGCTCGTAGTACTGCTCGGGGTGGGTGCTGTCGACCCCGGGATCATCCAGGGATCCCGCGAAACTGGAACCGGCGGCCGGCGGAACCCGTGCCCCGTGCTTCGTGGTGGGCATGGCCACCCCGACCAGGTCCAGCACGGTGGGCAGCAGATCGGTGACGTGCTGGTACTGGCGACGGATCCCACCGGCGCCAGCCAGGCCAGCGCCCTTCGAGATGATGAACGGCACCTGGTGGCCACCCTGGTGGGTGTTGATCTTGTAGAGCCGGAACGGGGTTCCCGACACCATGGCCCAACCCGACGGGTAGTGGGCCAGGGCCTGCGGGCCACCTAGCAGGTCCATGCGGGAATGGTCCAGTTCCACCGAATCCAGGGGGTTGGGTCGGGTCTGGCCGAGGAGGGTCCGGAAGTAGGCGGACGTGCCGTTGTCTAGACCCTCCCGGCTGCCGCCGTTGTCCGACGTGAACACCACCACGGTGTTGTCCCACTCCCCCATGGCTTCCAGTCCGTCACGGAGGCGCCCGAGGTTCTGATCGACGTTGTCGACCATGGCGGCGAACACCTCCTGGTACCGGGCGAAGACCTCCTTCTCGGTGACCGTCAGATCGTCCCATGCCCGGACCGCGTAGTTCTCCTCGGTGTTTCGGGGAGGCAGCACGACGTCGTCATCGAAGATGCCCATGGCTTTTTGTCGGTCGAAGCGGAGTCGTCGCACCTCGTCCCAGCCGGCCTCGTACCGGCCTCGGTACTTCTCTAGGTCGCCGGGTCGAGCCTGCAGCGGGGCGTGAACGGCGCCGTGGGAGAAGTAGAGGAACCACGGCTTCGTGGGGTGCCCGTCGCGGACCTCGCCGACCATGTTCAGCGCCCGGTCGGTGAGATCGTCGGTGAAGTAGTAGTCGTCGGGGAAGTCGTCGACGTCCAGCGCGTGGTTGTCCTCGTAGAGGCGATGCGGCTGATGGAAGTTCGTGAACCCGTCGAGGATTCCGTAGAAGCGGTCGAACCCGGTCTGGAGCGGCCACCCGTCCTTCGGGCCGGCCTCGGTGAGTTGGCTGTCTGGGCAGAGGTGCCACTTGCCGACCATGAGGCTCGACCAGCCTGCGTCGCGCAGCACCTCTCCCATGGTTACCGCATCGCTGCGGATAGACGCCGCGTACCCGGGGAAGCCGGGCTCCATGTGGCAGACCGTGCCCACTCCGGCCAGATGGTGGTTCAGCCCGGTCAGCAACGACGCCCGGGTCGGCGAGCACATCGGGTTGACGTGGAAGTTCACGTACCGAAGGCCCTCGTCGGCCAGACGGTCGACGTTCGGCGTGTCGATCTCCGAACCGAAGCAGCCGACATCGCTAAAACCCAGGTCGTCGACCAGGACCACAAGCACGTTGGGGGCACCGTCGGGGGCGTTGGGCGGTTGGGTCCACGCAGGGGTCGATGTGGACATGATGCGGCCCACCTCACCCCTAAATCCGTCGTAGGAAAATCCCTCGTAGGCCCTCGGACCCACCGGATGGTTGCTGGTCATGTCCCTCCCGAAATCAGTCATCACGGGGCATCAGGTCGGGTCCGAACCTACCGGCCGACCACTGAATCGTCGGAGCCGGGCGGTCGGGACCAGCAGCGCCACACAGACCACGGCCACCAGTCCGAACGCCCCGGCGAAACCTGCTGACGAGTCGGCCACGGCACCCAGCACGAACGGTCCGGCGAACCCACCGATCTCGGCCACCGCGAACCACAGCCCGTAGGCCACCCCGGTGTTGGCCGGAGTCACCGACTCCGACTCCATGAGTCCGATCAGAATGAGCGGAACCAGTGCCGACCGCAGCCCCGCGACGGCCACCGGCAGCGGATCCAGAGACGTGGGTAAGACCAGCAGGGCCACGAGGGCAACGGCGATCAGGAGGAACATGGCCGCCATGGTGTTCGGCATCCGACTCCGCTCGGTACGACGCGGTACGAGGAGGGAGGCCAGTACGCCTATCAGCCCGCCGAGGGCCGCCCAGTTGGCGGCCGCCATGGCCGAGAACCCGCTGTGCTCCCGGAGCGCCTCGGGCATCCACCCACCGAGGCCGTGACCCACGAAAAACACACCGAGACCGAGAACCAGCACAGTACGGACTTCGGGATCGGCCAGCAGAACCCGTCGACCCGCCGCACCGGCCACGTCGGCTGGGGCCACCCGGATCGGCGCCTCGGGCGCCCGGCTGGACACGACCAACCACGCGGTGGCGGCCACCACGACGACGCCCGTCTCGATCAGCACCGTGGTGCGCCACGACCCGGTGAGCGGCATGAACACCGAGTTGGAGAGCACCAGCGTGGCCATGCCACCAATGGCCGGCATGGTGCTGTAGGTGCCGATGGCCAACCGGCGTTCTCGCTCCTCGCCGAACCACAGGCCGACCGCCTTGGGTGCACCGGCCGAGATGAGTGGACCACCAATGCCGAACAGGGCAATGGCCAGCAGGAACGTTCCCAAGCCGCCGGCCGCCGCCCGGGCCACGCCGCTGATCGCCACCACCGAGGCCCCCAGCAGCACCCCCCGGTGGATGCCCAGTCGATCTAGAAGACGCCCGCCGATCGGTGCACTCACGATGTAGACGAGCTGCCAGGCGCCCAGCGCCAGACCCATGGCGCCACGGCTCAGGTCGAGATCAGCCCGCACCTCGCCGACCAGCGGCGGAATCGACATGGCTACCACCCCGAAGGCGAAGTAGACGCCGCACACTCCGCTGAACAGCACCCACCGGTAGGGATGTCGATGCCGGGAAGGATCGGAGACATCGTGCACCGGCTGATGGTCCCATGCGTTACCTCCCGGGCTCCGACTGGGCTCCGATCCCAGCGCGGACACCCGGTCACTGATCAGAGGCCGTCATCTGCGAACCTGTCCCAGTGACACCCGACCCGACCGAACTACGTTGGACGGCCGACGACCAGTTGCTCGACGAGTTGGACCGCCCGATCCTCGTGGTGGCATTCCGCGGGCTGTTCAACGCCGCCGGATCGGCTACCTCAGCCGTCGAATGGCTGATCGAACGCCTGGACAGCGCCGAAGTGGGCGACGTCGACCCCGAGACCTTCTTCGACTTCACCCAGGCGCGGCCGATCGTCGAGTTCGACGACGGCGGCGCCCGACGGGTCCGCTGGCCATCCAACCGAGTGTTGGTCGTCCGTACCCCGGAGGGCCAACGGGACCTGGTGCTGGTGGCCGGCGTAGAGCCTCACCTTCGGTGGCGGACGTTCACCGAGGCGCTCCGGGCCGCAGCGACCCGCACGGGATCCCAGCTGGTGGTCACCCTCGGATCGATGAGCGGCATGTCGCCCCACACCCGCCCCCCGGCGGTCACCGGGAGCAGCACCAACCGGGACCTGGCCGAGCGCCTGGGCCTCGACCGCCCCTCCTACCAGGGGCCGACCGGCGTGGTCGGCGTCCTGCACGACACCCTGGACCGGGCCGGCGTGCCGGTCATCTCGCTGCGCGTGTCGGTGCCCTACTACCTCCCGGACTCACCCAACCCAAAGGCCACCCGCGCCCTACTCCGACGCTTCGAGCAGGTCAGCGGGGTGGACACCGCATTCGCCGACCTGGACGGTCCGGCATCGGAATGGCAGGTCCGGGTCGATCAGGCAGTGGCCGGCGACGGCGAGGTCACCGCCCACGTGCGACGTCTCGAGACCCAGGTCGACCAGAGCGAGGACCTGATGCCCCGGGGCGATGACCTGGCAGCCGAGTTGGAGGCCTTCCTGCGCGACCAGGACCAACGGGTCGACCGGGAGGGCGGGTTGGCCAACGAGGCCGCAGACGAGGACGAGGCCGCGGACTCCGACGAGGACTGAACCGGTCCGATGGGCGAGACTCGGCCCATGGACCACAACACTCTCCTGACCGCTGTCGAACGCGAAGGGCGGGCCCTGCTAGCCGCCGCCGAACGGGACCCTTCCGCCCGAATCGAACACTGTCCGGACTGGGACGCCTCGGGCCTGGTCGACCACATAGCCGGGGTGTGGAGCTTCATGGCCGCCCAGATCGAGGCCGCCTCACCGGACAAGCCAACAGGACCCGACCCCGACGACCCCTCGACAGCCAGTGACCGGCTTAGCCGCCTGGTGGCCCTGCTGGCCTCGGTCGAGCCGGCGACGCCATGCTGGAACTGGTGTCCCAAGGAGGGCCGAACCGCAAGCTGGATGGTCCGACGCATGGCCCACGAGAACAACATCCACCGCTGGGACGCCGAGAACGCCGTGGGTAACCCTGATCCGCTTGACGCCGACCTGGCCCACGACGGCGTGGACGAGATCCTCGACGTCTCGTGGCGACACCTGCCTAGCGGCCCGGTGGGCGACTATCCCTCCTCGACCCTCCACCTACACCGCACCGATGGCGACGGCGAATGGCTGCTGTCGTCAGCCGGCGGCCAGTTGGTGGTGGGACACGAGCACGCCAAGGGCGATGCTGCGGCACGTGGCACGGCTTCGGACCTGAACCTGCTGGTATGGGGTCGTCGTCAGCCGACGCTGGAGGTCTTCGGCGACGAGGCCGTCCTCGACGCCTGGCTGGCCCTCGCTCCCTGACCCCGGGGAATCAGTCCCTTTCGGTACCCCAGATGCCCACGAAGGACACCATCTCGCCCGGGTAGCCCCCGAGGTTGTGCACCAGCGCCCGACTACGGGTGTCCAACGTGGTCACGCGGCGATCGGCGGGCGCCTCACCCCGCAACTGGAGCCACGCCTCGTAATGCATGCGAAGCCCACTCGCCCCCACCGGATGGCCGAAGCTCTTGAGCCCGCCGTCGGTGTTGACCGGTAGGTCCCCGTCGAGGGCGAACCGGCCGTCCAGCACGTCGCTCCAGCCCTCGCCTCGTTCGCTGAACCCGAGATCCTCCATGAGCACTAGTTCGGTCGGGGTGAAGCAGTCATGCACCTCAGCCATGGCCAGCTCGGTCCGCGGATCGGTGATCCCGGCCTGGGCGTAGGCGTCGTCGGCAGCCGCCACGCACTCAGGCAGCGTGGTGAAGTCGAACGCCGGATCCACGAGACCCGACCCGTCACCGGCCACCAGCGAGAGCGCCTTCACGTACAGCGGGGCATCGGTGTAGTCCGTCGCCCGTCCCGCGGGCACCACGACGGCCGCTGCCGCACCGTCGGCCACACCGGCGCAGTCGAACACTGACAGGCGGCCGGCCACCGCGGCCATCTCGCAGATGGCCTCAGCCGACATTTCCCGTCGGAACTGGGCCAGATCGTTACGGGCTCCGTTGAAGTGGTTCTTCTCGGCGATCTTCGCCACCACGTAGCGCAGCCTGTCCTCGTCGACGCCGTAACGCTCGGCGTAGGCGGGCAGCATCAGGCTGAACAT
>ERZ1048872.2730-NODE-2730-length-12202-cov-8.370956_pt1 | contig 12202 bp, 7 predicted proteins | sample MGYA00383100_ERZ1048872 | MGnify/ENA primary metagenome ERZ1048872 (study PRJEB29581, sample SAMEA5548370) | metagenome | biome: marine; feature: coastal; material: water | depth 50 m | study: Short-term variability in the microbial, nano- and picoplankton... | reverse complement strand
CCTAGTTCAGTACCTGAACCAAAAGCAGTATCACCAGTATACGATGTTCCATCGGTAGGATCCGTATCAACTGCAGCACCTTCCTTAACTAAAACCAACACTTCATCACCATTGCCAGACGTCCAATTCAATGTTGCAGAATCTGATCCTAATGAGGTGGTACTGTATGAGGATGCTTGTGTTGTTGGTGGAGTGCAGCCAGAAACAATTGTAAAAGCAGTTGTTGATATAGGTAAAATTAACGTTCCATCAGAAGCTTCATCTTGCCAATTAGACGTATTCATAATTATAGGAAGATATGCAGAAAATGAGGCTTCTCCAGTTATTGTTCCGGTATACTTAAATCCGTCATGATCGTTACCAAAGTTAATAAAATCCGTTCCATCTGTTAATCCAGTACCTGTAAGGATGTTTCCATTTGCCGATATATCATTTGAGAGACCAGCGAGGAATGAGGGAGCAGGAATAGAGGTAGCTGGAACATCTAATAGAGCATAGAGTTGTTCGTTGGATGCCCCTAAATCCATACCTCCACCAGATACCGTTCCTGTGGAAGCGCTAGGAGATGAATTAGTTGAACTTATAGAAACTACTGTACCAGCAGGTAAATCTGAGTTAGCAGTCCATTGAAGCTCGCCTTCATTTGTATTATTAAACCCCGAACCGGTCCATTCATTATCTGTGAAATATATTGATGTTCCATTCGAAATTGGAACTAAAGACACAAAAGCAAAGTCATCAGCTCCGTTAGATCCATCAGCGTTGTATGCTATAAAAGCAATATCACCGGGGTTAGCCTGCCCAAAACTAAAATTGCTCAATAAAAGTACAATTGAAAAAAGAAAATAAAAATGTTTCATGTTTAAAATAATTAGTGTTAAAAAACAACTTGTGTAAAAAGTTTTGGTATTTGTAAAGAATACTATTCTTACATTTTTTTACACATGGTTGATAAAAAATGTTATTTAATCGTTACTATTAAGATAAGTCGACTAAGTTTTTGAAGATGAGGGTCCCAAATATACTAAAAACAAGGCCTTGAAACCAAAAATAGATATTAACAGAACGTTAATTACTATGAGTTAGACACATCATTTCGTGTGAAGGTTACATTTATTATTGCGTATCAAAGTTGATCGTTTCGTTTTGTCATAAAAAAAGCGCATCCCATGAGGATGCGCTTTTCGGCTTAAAACATTAAAGCGTATTATCTAATAATCACTTTCTGTGATTTTTCCTGTACTCCATTACTTAAGGTCACCACATAGACACCATCAGCAAAATCTGAAGCATCAATTTGGTGCGATAAACGCGTGCTATCTAACGCTGCGCTGTAAACCAAACGTCCCTGAAGATCGTAGATGTTAGCGGTAGTGTCTTCAGTAAGCATTCCATGCACAAAGATGGCTCTAGGCGACGGAGTCGTATAGATTTTAATAGCATCAAAGTCCGTATCTGTAGTTGATAAGGCCTGATCCGCTAGTCTCAAATAGAAACGCCCTGTACCAGATAAATCCGAAATTGGTGTCATTACATAGTCTGAAGTCGTTAATAACGTTGAAGTATTAGCAACAGTATCCTCTAAATACACATCTACCGTACTTGGTAAGGTAGATTGCGCGATTGTAAATGTAATTTGCTCTCCTTGGTTAGCATTAACACCCAGAGGAATCGTAACATTACTTATATCTAAGGTGTTTAAAGATTGCAGTGCAAAATTGATACCTGTATTAGCTTCAACTAAATGTGAGTAAATAGCAAATGCAGGTACAGTTCCATATACTTTAGCATCATAACCTGGATCTAAACCTAGGCTAGAATTCTCATTAAAGTAGAAACTCGTGCTATATGCAGTTGACCCTATAAGATCGAGTCTAAAATTATAATTGGGTGTTGAAGAGCGCCCTACAATATAATCATCAGATCCCGTAACTAATCTCATATCTGTTGTACCAGATGAGCCATTATTAAATACAATATTATCACCCGTTGCATTCTTAGCAGCAACTAAAAACCCTTGTCCTGGTGCAATATCATTCGCTGTAGTTGCATTGTTGATAATTGTGAAATTTCCGGTTGTTGCGGATCCCGTACCCAAAGGCGTAGTGCCACTATTATAACCATATATAGCAACTCCAGCAGCATCTAAAACAGCGCTATTCGCAGTTAAAAATTCTGAAGCACTCAGGTAACTCGGATATGGATTACCCACTAAATTCCATTGACTACCAACGGTAGGACTAGTAATTGGGATACTAACATTCCCAGGTTCTACAGCACCAGTAAACGTTAAGACTTGATCACTCGCAATAGTTGCAGCTCTATAGCCTTTACCTTTAACTAAAGCATCTGTAGCGGCAACTGCATAATTTATATAGGCAGGACTCGCTGAGTTATTATCGTAAGGCCCAAAAGCATATACAGTACCATTGGTTGCGAGTTTGGTAGAGTTTGCTGGTGCACCCAAACCAATAAATGTATCAAAAGATTGCCCTGCAGAAGGCATAAGTGGTATTGAAATTAAATCGTTACCACCAGTTCCTGGAAGGCCTGAGCCCATCATACTTGCATGGCGTTCGTAGTTGACATCGCCAACAATACTTCCATTTAGTACCAAGCTAGAGTAACTGCTAGATGAAGACTGAAGCGTTATACCATTAGTAGTCGTTAACGTTTTGGTGCTAGCGATGGTCATACTTGCACCAGGCTTAACGGTTAGACTTTCACAAGTTATATCAGTGCTGATTATAGCTTCGCCAGTTTCAATACTGATAGGGTTTAATGTTGTAATCTTTGCAGCATTTGACGGAGACCAACCACTAGTGGTGTAAGAGAAATTTTTAGGGCTTCCGGAGACTTTTATACCATCAAACTGGTGCCATTCACCACTACCATTATTTTTAATAATGACGCGCAATTGCAGCGTTGTGCCGTTGAGACCTTCTTGCTCAGTAAGTGTGTGTAGAAAATCATTAAAATAAAAACCGTTCGTAGATGCTTGTGTCCAGTCGTCGTCGTCATCTAATTTGTATTGTACTTCTAAAGTGTCGTCATCTTCTAAGTTATCGCTATTATTTTTTTCTAGGACATATATAGAGAACGCGACATCAGAAAAGCTATAAATATCTATTTCAGGCGACATCCAAATTGCAGTACCAATTAAAGCTTTTGCTTCAAATCTTGGGTTAATGTTACTTACCGGTCCTGTGTTTACAACGCCAAACCTGGAATTATTATTGTTGAAAGCAGCACCGCTGATATCTATGGTCCAGTCAACACCGGTCATGTCCGTTGTACTCCCTGTGGCGCCTTTACCGACTTGATCAGTAAAATATTCTTCATAGAACATACATCGATTACAAGCTTGCCCAAAAGAAAAAAGGGTTATTAATAAGGTGCATATTAATAGTGTATTTGCTTTCATTGTTTTTAAGGATTACGCGGTTTTTTTTTAAGACCCACAAAACTAAATAAAAGTCACATAAATTACCTACAAAAAAATAAATTTTACGACTATGATTTTTTTTTTAGAGGTTTTAAAGTGATTCTATCTATCTCAAAATCACTTTTTGTGTTCTGTTGGCATTGGCGTTTTGTAATTGAACTACATAAACTCCGGCAGTAAGATTAGAAGCATTCATACTATGTTTTGTGGTGTTAGCGTTTAATATTTGGTTAATCACTAATCTCCCCCGAATATCAAATAATTTAAAGGTTGTATGATCTTCTAATTGGCCTTTTACTACAATTTCCTTGGGATTATCAGTGGTGTAAATCTCTAAACCATTTAAGACATGTTCTACAGTACCTAGAGCATCACGTCCTATATGGATGTAGAAACGTCCGGTCCCAAAAAGATGAGATGAAGGTATAAACACATAATCAGTGGAAGTTAATAAGGTAAATGTATTAGTAAGATTATCTTCTAAATATACCGTTACGGTATCGGGTATATTGAGATCTGCAATACTAAAAGTAAGCTGTTCACCGGCATTGGCGTTTACGCCCAATGGTATACTAATAGCTGAGATGTCACCACTGCCCAGTGCCTGCAGTGCTATGGCTTCTCCTGTACTATCTTCAACCAACTGCGAGTATAAGGCAAAGCTAGGTGCGCTGCCACCCCACAATACCGCATCATACCCATGGTCAAGGCCCTGTGAGGCATTATCATTAAAGTAGAATTCTGTAGTGTAACTTTTGTTTGTACTGCTGATATTTAGTTTTAAAAAAGTTAATGGCGCATTAGTGTTTCGTCCCGCAATAAAATCGTCACTGTTACCAGTTGTTCTCATGGCAGGGGTAAACTCTAGGTTATAAGCACTAACATCTGTGGCGTCTGCCGCTACAAAGAAGCCTTGGCCTGGGGCAAGACGTCTTGAGCCTACATTGGCGAGCGTAATAACATCCCAACCATCAGCCACATTACCGTCGTAACCATAAATACCCGAAGCCCCTTCTAGAATGTCTAAATTGGTAACACCAGAAGCTACTTCGTGATTCAAAAAAACGGATAGATCCACATAGGAAGGGTAAGGGTTACCAATAAGATTCCAATCGGCAAACACAGTACCGGAGTTTTGTATATCTATGGTAACAGTACCTGTCTCTACCGCACCAGTAAAAGTAAGTGTGCCACCATCGCTAGTGGCAGCGCGGTAACCTGTACCTGCTGTTATGACCGTATTGGTATTGGTAACGACATTGTAATTCGTATAATTCCCCGTTGTTTTATCAAAAGGGGCAAAGGCACGTAAATCGCCAGAGGCTAAAAGATTAGAGTTAGCAATAGCACTAGCAAAATCGCCAAAGGTTTGTCCGCTTAGTGGTGCGGTGATTAGGTCATTATCGTTATTACTGCTGTCATTGGTGTAGGCATTGACGGTGCGGTTATAATTGATGACACCAACTGTATTTATGGTATTAGATATAAAACTTGAATAGGAATTACTCATTGAATTTAAAACTATTGTACCATTATTCTCAAGGCTGTTTGTTGTAAACCCAATACCCGGATTTATTGTGAGGTGCGATCCTAGTTCCAATTCTAGGCTGCTTGTAACGGTATTATTAGCTATTGTTACAATTTCACTAGCTCTTACTAATGCATGTTTAGCCCCCGTAGATTCTGTAGGTTCTGTATTCCAAGCATTATTAGAATACACGAGCCAATCGATTATTTGCTGATTACCATTACTACCAGGTGAGCCAAAATCTGTGGTAATATTCTCTGAAATGTTAGCTGCAGTCCACAAACCAGCATCATTATTATTTTCTAAGGTGCTACCGCTGTAGACCATTGCAGCTCCTGTAGGATTTGGCCAATTCTCTCCTCCGTCGAATTCTATTCTATCTACTTCAGTATTGTTAGCGTCTGTTATTATTAGTTCATCGTCACCGTTGGCGAGATATATACCAGAATAGACATAATTGACAAAAACACCTCCATTAAGAGACGTATTACTGCTTCTACCCAAGACGATAAAGCTTTCGGCAGGGATTATTAAATCACTTGTAATTGTATGTGAATCTGTATCATTATCATTTATGGACCAACCGTTTAAATTCACAGCGTATAATTCACTATTGTAAATTTCAAAATACTCACCAACATCATCTCCGACGGCGCTAGGGTTCTGCATTACCTCTGTAATAAGGATATTAGGAATTGCAGGACTTTCATCATCATTAATTAAAATAAGGTGTTCAGATACATTTAAAATAGCACTTCCAATACTTACAGATACCGTTAGTATGAGGGCTTCATTGTCAGTATCTGCATCATCATTAATTGTCACTGCTATATGTTGTGTACCATTACTATTAAAAGAAAGACTCGACGTGTTTAATATAAAGTCTTCCGCTTCTGCGGTAGATGCACTGTCTACAGTTACAGAAATGGTAACTGGTGCCTCGTAATTTGAAAAACTTACCGGTATTAAAGTATTAAAACTTGTATTGGTTTCTGTTACTGCAGAAGTATTAGTTACGAATCCAACGTTTGGCCCTTGTGTATTACCCCACGTGTCTGGTACTCCTGCTGGACCTCCCCAAATTATCGTTGCCAGATAAGGATTGTCAATAAAGGGATTTCGGTTACCTTGGTAGCTGTAGATAATTTCGTTTCTATTAATTTCGAAAGCAGATACTGGGTCCTCTTTATTCCACTCTAAAAAAATATCTGGAATGTTGCTATTGTACGTTTTTGCGCCATCACCGACATTATTAGCGGGACACTGACCTGGGTATCGTGTATACATATACATGATAATGCGGGCGACATCACCTTTGTATTCATCCCCTGGATAAAAGCCATTACCTGCTAACCCTGCATCGCCGCTACCATTTGTGTATTTATTATTATTTCTCGTAGAATTCATTTGTGTATCTGCGGCACGCAGATTATGGATATCGGTACCAGATCCAGCACCATTGGTTTCAAGCGCTGGATTAGCTAAGGATTTGGGATAGACATGTTCGCGATTCCAAAGACCATTGCAGTTTGTGCCTGGAGATGGGCTGAAATTACATAATGAAGTTTTAGATCTCAGTCTGTCGGTGATTGCGTTACCATCGGTGTCGTCATAGCCATAAATCAGTAAAACATCGTTAATGTTTAGGGCATCACATTGTTGCAAAATATCCCAGGTATCGGTACTGCTTGATGAGTACGGATATGCCGTTTGTATAGCGATTAATGTGCTAAGTTCGTTTTTGAAGGCCTCACCATTTTGATTTAAATCAATGGTGGCATAATAATCGGGCACTTGTGCTGCGAGCACTTCAACTACTAATAGTAGCAGTATCGTTAAGGGCTTAATCATATTCTGTAGATTATAGCATCCGCGCTTTGGGGGCGATGGCAGCAATACAAAAGCAATATAATAAAAAAAATCTAAAAATAAATTCCCTGAAAACGATGCTGTTTAACTGGTCTGGGTTTGTTTATTTCGAAATTTGCCTAATGCTTTAAAATTTTTAATCTAAAACATGTGTTTGTCAAGGACTACTTATTATCTATCAAAAGGTTAATTAAATCGTTTTTTATTATAGTTTTGTAAAATTATTTTGAAATAAAAAATGCTTAAGAAAAGAGCGGAGTGATATAAATCATTTTAGTTAAAAAGGTATTTTAATCCTTAATGAAGTCGAGATTTGAATTTCAGTAAACGCCATTTAGCCAAAACCATTACCTGGCGCATATTAGGTACCTTAGATACACTAATTTTATCTTGGTATATATCTAATGACATTACAGTAGGCGTTCAAATTGGATTTTTTGAATTGGTTTCTAAAATGATATTGTATTATATCCATGAAAGGCTGTGGTTTAAATCAGCAATAGAGTCTTCCGGTAAGCGGCATATTTTAAAAACGTTTTCATGGAGAGGTATAGGCACATTAGATACAATTGTATTGGGGTGGCTCATTACCGGGAATCCATTTACAGGTCTTAAAATTGGTGGGGCCGAAATTATTACAAAAATGCTACTGTATTACGGGCATGAAAAAATATGGTATCGCATTAACTATGGGTTGGACCAGCATAGAAGAAAAAAACGATTAAAAAAGTTAAAAAAAAACAGAAATACATGAGCCAGAATACTGTTAGACATGACTATAAAATAACAAAAGCCGATCGCCAGAAATTAAATGGTCATCACTCTTTTTTGTTATGGTTTACAGGTTTATCGGGTTCTGGTAAGTCCACTTTGGCAAATCTGGTTGAGATGCAACTTAATGAGACCGGTATTTCTACATACAGTTTAGATGGTGATAATATTAGACAGGGCATTAATAAAGACCTTACATTTGCACCAGAGGATCGCACCGAGAATATAAGACGCATTGCAGAAATTGCACATCTTATGATTGAGGCGGGATTAGTTACAATTGCCGCTTTTGTGTCTCCTTATATTAAGGACAGAGAAGCTATAAAAACAATAGTTGGCGCCGAAAATTTCATAGAGATATATATAAACACCGCTTTGGAAGTATGCGAGCGTCGCGATGTTAAAGGTTTGTATAAGAAAGCGCGTGCAGGCGAAATTAAAAACATGACTGGCATTTCTGCGCCTTATGAAGCACCAGTTGATCCTGATTTAGAAATCGTAACAGATAATCAATCTATAGACGAATCTGTTCAAACCATTTTAGATTTTATTATTCAAAAATTAAATAAAAATATATGAGTAATTACGTGATTAATCACTTAAAAGAATTAGAATCTGAGGCTATTTTCGTCATACGAGAGATTGCTGCACAATTTGAGAATCCCGTATTATTATTTTCTGGTGGTAAGGATTCTATATTACTTACCCATTTGGCAAAAAAAGCCTTCTTTCCGGCAAAAATACCTTTTCCTTTAGTACATATAGATACTGGTCATAATTTTCCTGAAACTATTGCGTTTCGAGACGATCTGGTTGAGAAATTAGGTGTTAAACTTATTGTGGGTTCAGTTCAGGAGGCCATTGATAAAGGGAGAGCGAAGGAAGAAACAGGTGCTGATGCTTCTCGTAATTCACTTCAAATTGTAGCGCTTTTAGATACATTAGAAGACTACAAGGTGGATGCTGCTATGGGTGGTGCTCGTCGCGATGAAGAAAAAGCACGTGCAAAAGAGCGTTTCTTTTCACATAGAGATGAATTTGGTCAATGGGATCCTAAAAATCAAAGACCAGAACTTTGGAACCTTTTTAATGGTCGCAAGAATTATGGTGAGCATTTTAGGGTGTTTCCAATTTCAAACTGGACAGAGATGGACGTCTGGGAATATATTAAACTCGAAAACATAGACTTACCCGCGCTGTATTTTTCTCATGAGCGCGATTGCGTAGTGCGCGATGGCGTAATATTAGCAAATTCAGAATTTATTAAGCTGAAAGAAAACGAAAAAGTAGTGCGTATGACGATTCGATACCGTACCTGTGGAGATATGCCAATAACGGGTGCTGTAGAGTCTGATGCGGATTCCTTAGATAAGATAATTGAAGATATTTCAACAACACGAACAACAGAACGTGGTGGGCGTGCTGACGATAAACGTGCGGAAACGGCAATGGAAGATCGTAAAAAACAAGGGTATTTCTAGAAAGCTGTAGGCTGTAGGCCAAAAAGCTGTAAGCACTAAGTCCAAAACATATAGCCTAAAGCATAAAGACATTACACGAGTTGGAATATTTTATTCTACTAGCAAAAGATTTAGAATATATCGACATAAGTACGTACGAAACATTAACAACAGAAATCAACGAGATAAAGCGAAAATTATACAGTCTAAGTAAAAAACTAAAAGCATAAAAAGCACTAGGCATATAGCTTATAGCTTAGGGCAAAAAAGAAAACACATGGAATACCAAGATATAGAATTATTACGATTTACAACAGCGGGCAGTGTAGATGATGGAAAAAGCACCCTAATAGGCCGCTTACTGTACGATAGTAAATCAATTTTTCAAGACCAGTTAGAAGCCGTTGAGGAATCCAGTAAATCCAAAGGATTCGATTATGTGGATTTATCGCTATTAACAGACGGTTTAAAATCGGAACGCGAACAAGGCATCACCATTGATGTGGCGTACCGTTATTTTGCCACACCAAAGCGTAAATTTATTATTGCAGATACACCAGGACATATTCAGTATACGCGCAATATGGTAACGGGAGCCTCTACTGCTAATTTGGCGATTATCTTAATAGATGCACGTAAAGGGATGTTAGAGCAAACCCATCGTCATGCATTTATTGCGTCTTTATTACGCATTCCTCATGCTATTGTTTGTGTTAATAAAATGGATTTAGTGGATTATAGTGAAGCAGTATATGATGGTATAGTTTCAGACTTTAATGCGTTCTCTTCTAAACTGGGTATTAAAGACATTCAGTATATTCCTATTTCGGCTTTAAATGGGGATAATGTGGTTAATCGATCTGAAAACATGGATTGGTATGAAGGGAGTACGTTAATGTATCACCTGGAAACGGTACATATCTCAAGCGATCATAATCTCGTGGATTGTCGATTCCCTATTCAATCTGTAATTCGCCCACATACTTTAGAAAATCAAGACTATAGAGGTTTTGCGGGTCGTATTGACGGAGGCGTGTTTAAACCAGGGGACAAGGTTAAATCCTTGCCTTCGGGATTTGTCTCTACGATTAAAACGATTGAATTAGACGGAGAACAAATCGCAGAAGCCTTTGCTCCAATGTCAGTTACGATGACTTTAGAAGACGAAATTGATAATAGCCGCGGTGATATGATTGTGCGCGAAAACAATGTGCCTGAAATTGGCCAGGATCTGGAAGTGCTTGTAACTTGGATGAACGTAAAACCGCTTCAGGCACGTACTAAAGTCGTAATTAAACACACCACAAACGAATCGATTGGTATGGTAAAAGCGATTAAGTATAAAATTGATATCAATACGCTACATCGTATTGAGGGGGTTGATAAAATTGAAATGAACGATATTGCGCGTATAGCTATTAGAACAGCTAAGCCTGTGTTTTATGATTCATATAAAAAGAACCGTCAAACAGGCAGTATTATTATTATCGATGAGCAAACCAATGAAACCATTGGTGCTGGGATGATTATTTAAAAATTGAATGAATAAAATTTTAGAAACGGCAATAACTGCGGCTTTAGAAGCAGGCAAAGTCATCTTGGATATTTATAATTCAGACGATTTTGAGATAGAACTTAAAGGGGACAACTCACCCTTAACCAAAGCAGACATAGCGTCTCATAATGTAATTATCTCTTATCTAAAAAATACAGGTATTCCTGTGCTTTCAGAAGAAGGGAAGTCAATTTCATATAATGACAGAAAAGATTGGAATCAATTATGGATTGTGGATCCCATTGATGGTACCAAAGAATTTATAAAACGCAATGGTGAATTCACGGTAAATATAGCGTTGATAGAACATCAAAAACCGGTACTTGGTGTTATTTATGTGCCCGTATCAGGAGCGCTTTATTTTTCTGCTAAAGATTATGGAGCTTTTAAGGTAAACGTAAATCTTGAAGATTACAGTGTTGCGGCTTTGTTAAGCCAAGCAAGTAAATTACCTCTAGAAAGAGCGGATAAAACCTTTACCATTGTGGCGAGTCGTTCTCATAGGTCACCTGAAACTGAAAATTATGTTAGCGAAATGCGTCAAAAGCATGGAGCTGTAAATTTAATGTCTAAAGGCAGTTCCTTAAAACTATGTATGGTTGCGGAAGGAATTGCAGATTGTTACCCGAGATTTGCGCCTACTATGGAATGGGATACCGCCGCAGGTCAGGCCATATGTGAGCATGCAGGGTTTGAGGTAATGGATTGGAATACTAAAGCGCCTATGTTGTATAATAGAGAGGATTTGTTGAATGCTTGGTTTTTGGTGGGGAAATAATAATTGCAAATAGAAGATGTTACGCAGCGCTCTAGAAATTGAAGGTGTTGGCCAGTGAGGTTAAGTTTTTATTTTAACGATGCTACCTATTATGTTGTAATAAACATTGTTAGAGATATACAATACACTTGAATAAGTTTTTCATTAATTAAATACTTTTGATTAAGACGGTCTTCATATTTATTTTAAATTTGCAAATCGATATAATACATAGCTCATAACAATATTTTTTTTATAGTATTTATGAATAAAGTTGCATTTATTACTGGAGTGACTGGACAAGATGGTGCCTATCTTAGTGAGTTTTTATTAAAAAAAGGTTATACAGTTCACGGTTTAAAGCGCCGTTCTTCAATATTCAATACGGATAGGATTGATCATTTGTATCAAGATCCACATGTTGATCATCAGAATTTTTATCTACATTATGGTGATATGACGGATAGTACTAATCTAATTCGATTAATAAAAGAGATTCAACCCGATGAGATTTATAATTTGGCAGCCATGAGTCATGTTGCTGTATCATTTGAAACACCAGAATATACGGGTAATGCAGATGGTTTAGGAACTTTAAGAATTTTGGATGCAGTACGATTATTAGGTCTAGAAAAGAAGATGAGAATATATCAGGCTTCAACTTCCGAGTTGTACGGTAAAGTGCAAGAAGTGCCTCAGTCTGAAACTACACCATTTTATCCAAGATCACCATATGCTGTAGCAAAAATGTATGCCTATTGGATTACCGTAAATTATCGCGAAGCCTATAATATGTTTGCTTGTAATGGTATATTGT
>ERZ1048872.2725-NODE-2725-length-12220-cov-6.711385_pt1 | contig 12220 bp, 9 predicted proteins | sample MGYA00383100_ERZ1048872 | MGnify/ENA primary metagenome ERZ1048872 (study PRJEB29581, sample SAMEA5548370) | metagenome | biome: marine; feature: coastal; material: water | depth 50 m | study: Short-term variability in the microbial, nano- and picoplankton... | reverse complement strand
CCAAGCTGGCTCGTTTCTCATTCAGATGCCATGGACAATCATGCAATACGGCGTGGCCGGTGGATTCAGGAGCGACTTCTTGGTGGCGGTCTTCCTGACGTGCCCATCACTGTTGATGCAATGCTGCCAGATGAACCCACGAAAACCTTGCGTGAAAGAATGGAAGTGACAAAGCGGGAATATTGCTGGACGTGCCACCAGAAAATGGATCCGCTTGGCCTTCCGTTCGAAATGTATAACCATGCAGGACTCTTCCGAACATCAGAACTTGAACGACCAGTAGATACGACCGGTGAAATTATCAACTCTGGTGATCAAAGTCTCGATGGTCCAGTTAAGAATGCGCTCGACCTTATCCAACGACTAGCTACAAGCGAGCGCGCAGAGCAAGTGTTTGTGCGCCATGCATTTCGATTCTGGATGGGACGAAATGAAACACTTCACGACCGCGTCGTCCTCCAGAATGCGCACGAGGCATACAAGCAGAGTGGCGGCAGCATGAAGGCTCTTCTCACGTCACTTCTTACGTCAGATGCATTTCTTTACCGGAAACCAGAACAGAACCTGTCACCATGACGACACTTGCAAAAGAGAGATTTCCTGCACCTGCCGTTCCGCGCGACCACAACTCACCACAGAAAGCTGCTTCAATGCTTCGTTTATTTCGTGCTCTACTTGTCATTGTGCCATGCCTGCTTTCATCAGTTGCGATGTCTCAACAACCAAATATTGTGTGGATTTCGTGCGAAGACATTAGCCCACATCTTGGCTGCTATGGTGACCCACACGCAATCACACCCAACCTCGACCGACTCGCCCAAGAAGGCACACGCTATACCAATGCTTTTACAACCGCAGGGGTCTGCGCGCCGTGCCGCTCGGCGATCATTACGGGGATGTATCAAAATAGTATCGGCACGCATCACATGCGGTGTAACGCAACACTTCCAACATGGCTAAAACCATTCCCTGTGTATCTTCGAGAGGCCGGGTATTACTGCACAAATAACAGCAAAACTGATTATCAATTTTTAAAGCCAGCAAAGAAAGAGATCTGGGACGAATCTAACGCGAAGGGACACTGGAAAAATCGGCCCCAAAAAAAACAGCCTTTTTTTGCTGTATTCAATTTCACAGGGTGTCACGAAAGCGGAATTGCTTCAGAGTCAAAATATAAATCCGTCACCGAAGAACTCTTACCTTCTCAGCGTCAAAACCCAAAAGAACTCACGACACTTCCTCCTTACTACCCAGACACCACCGTCACACGAGAAGACTGGAAACGCAACTACGAACTTATTACCGCGATGGATGCCTGGGCGGGTGATCTGATTCAGCAACTCAAAGACGCTGGTGAATATGACAATACAATTATTATGTACTGGTCTGACCATGGCGTTGGGCTTCCTCGAGCAAAACGCTGGCTCTATGACTCAGGAACGCAGATACCATTCATTATTCGTGTTCCTGAAAAATTTCAGAAGCCACTCGACACTCCATCTCTCGCAATAGACAACCAACTAATCAGCTCCGTTGACTTTGCACCCACAGTAATCAACCTCGCCGGCATTGACATCCCCGCCTATTTGCAAGGTAGAGCATTTCTTGGGAAACACCTCAGCCCGCCACGAGAGTTTGTCTACGGTGCACGCGACCGAATGGATGAACGGTACGACATCATCCGAACCGTTCGTGACACACGCTTTCGGTACATACGAAATTTCGAACCACTCAAGCCGTATTATCAGTACATGAATACACCCGAAAAGGGTGCCACGATGAAAGAGATCCGAAAAAAGGAAGCTTCCGGTCAGCTCGATTCGGTCATGGCTTTATTTTCCGCACAAGAGAAACCGGTTGAAGAACTCTACGACACACATGCAGATCCATCTGAAATACAAAATCTTGTAGACAATCCGACATTTGCTCAAAGGCTGGTTGAAATGCGGCACGCACTCTCCAAGTGGCAGAACGAAATTGGTGATGTCGGACTGATCCCAGAAGCCGAGATTGAAATTCTTGAGCAGGATGCAGGCTCGCGGTTCGAAATATTGCACGGCAACCCTGGAGACTCACCTGTCGAAGATCGCCTAGCGACCCTTGTCGATATCGCCACTTCGGCATCCAAAGGCCCCACCAGCATTCCGCAACTGCTTTATGCCCTCGAAAACAAGGATGCATCCATTCGTTACTGGGCAGCGACAGGCATCGGAAATATAGGCAATCCAGCGAAAAGCACGCATGCACGCGTCGCACAATGCCTCGATGACCCATCACCGAGTGTACGCATTGCAGCGGCCAGAGCCGTTGCCAAACTTGGCTCGCCTCAGGATGCACTACCGGTCCTCGAGGCAGAGCTGCAAAGTGATTATCAATGGGGACGACTTGCCGCTGCAATTGTCCTCGATGAAATGGACGACGAGGCCCGCCCTGCACTCCCCTCGTTAAAGCAGGCATTACAGAATCAGCCGAACAAATACATTGTTCGCGTTGCGAATAGAGCCATCAATGAATTAGAAAACACGGACCATCAGGTTCCATAACAGCTACAGCCTTCATTATGAGTCGACTTGCTTTGAATATCACTGTGATCATAAGCATCACAATCTGTTCCCTACCGTGTTTCTCAGCAGATAACGAACGACCTTATGTTGTCATTCATCGTCAGGGAGACTTTGGGTGCCATACATTTCGCATCCCTGGAATCGCCAAAACGAATGACGGCACATTACTTGCCGTCTATGACATGCGATATACAAGCCGACGAGACCTTCAAGCACATATCGACATTGGCTTATCTCGATCCACAGACGGCGGTCAAACCTGGGAATCTCCACGACCAATTATGGACATGGGTGAATATAGAGGTCTGCCTCAAGACCAGAACGGTTGCTCGGACCCAAACATTCTGATTGACACAATTACAGGTGAAATTTTTGTGACTGCTTTGTGGACTCACGCAAAACCAGGAACGCATCAATGGCGAGACGACGGATCTAAGCCCGGAATTGACCCAGCACAATCATCACAATTCATGGTCGTACGATCACACGATGATGGCACGACATGGACCAAACCTGAAAACTGGACCTCCCAACTCAAAAACCCTGAATGGTTTCTGTTTGCACCAGCACCTGGCAACGGCATCACACTTTCCAACGGTACATTAGTGATTCCCACACAGGGTCGAGACGCAACCGGCACACCGTTTTCCAATCTGACGTGGAGCGACAATCATGGTAAAACATGGACGGTGTCCAGCCCTGCTCGATCAAACACGACAGAGTCTGCTGTTGTCGAGTTGCCTGATGGGTCGCTTATGCTCAACAGCCGGGACAACCGAAACCGCCAAGACAAATCAAAAACAAATGGCAGAGCAGTTAGTGTAACTTCCGACCTTGGTGATCACTGGACAATACATGAGTCTGACCATGGTGCTCTGCCCGAACCTGTGTGCATGGCGAGCCTCATATCTCACCGATTTGATGACGGCCGGTCGGTTCTATTTTTTTCAAATCCTCACCATACATCAAGACGAAAAAAAATGACCGTTCAGATGAGCCTCGACGACGGCACAACATGGGCCAGGCAGATCCTGCTTGACGAAGGAGGTGGTGCATACAGCTCACTCGTTATGGTCGATGACAATACACTTGGAATTTTGTACGAGTCGTCTAGGGCTGACCTTGTCTTTCAAACCATTCAGCTCGAAGAATTTGGACTCTGAGTACCCCGAAGTGATCAGCAGAAACCCTTTCCAACCGGATCTTTCATGAAACCGTTCTTTTACTTTGCGACTCTTCTTGTTTTTTTTGTAACGCACCAAATCAAAGCAGCTGAAAAGCCAAATGTAATCCTCATTCTTTGTGACGATGTCGGCTTTGAATGCTTTGGCTCATACGGAAGCCGTGAGTACAAAACTCCGCGTCTTGATGCACTCGCAGCAAACGGAGTTCGATTCGAAAACTGCCACTCGACGCCCCTCTGTACACCAAGCCGAGTGAATCTCATGTCTGGAAAGTCGAACGTATTTAATTACTTTGACTTTGGTGTGTATCCAGAAGGCCAGCCCACATTCGCAAATTACTTTCAGGAGCACGGATATCATACAGCCGTTGCAGGCAAATGGCAGTTGCTCACAGGAAACGGTGGCATCACTCCTGAGCAAGCGGGCTTTGACACACACTGTTTGTGGAATATTCCAGGTGGCGGCAGAAACCGATACTGGAACCCTTCACTTGTACAGGATGACAAACTACTCGATATGCCTGAAGACAGTTACGGTCCCGACATTACCACTGATTTCCTGATTAATTTTATAAAGAAAAACCAAGCTGACCCGTTTCTGGTTTATTTCCCAATGATTCTTCCACACAACCCATTCCATGTTACCCCAGACAGTAAAGACCCTCATTCGGCAGATGCCAAAAAGAACTTCATCGACATGGTGCAATACATTGACAAGAACGTTGGCCGTCTTGAGGACACACTCACTTCACTGGGATTGCGTGAGAAAACTCTCATCATCTTTACAAGTGACAATGGCACGAACGCCCAGTTAACTTCTGAACTCAATGGTCAGGTAATCCAGGGCGGCAAAGGTTATACGCACGACTATGGAACACACGTACCACTCATCGTCAATTGGCCAGGGCAGATTCAAGGTGGACGGGTCATGAAAGACCTCATCTGTTTCTCTGATATTTTTCCAACAATGGTTGACGCAGCGCAGCTACCGGCAAAACAGATTAATGACGGAGATGGCTGGAGTTTCTGGCCCCAGTGTAAAGACAAACCAGGACGCACGCGTGACTGGATTTACTGCTACTACTTCCCCCGCCCGTCGTCTGCAAAATACAATGACAAATACAGCCACTACGAAGTCAGCTTTGCACGGAATGAGCGATTCAAGCTCTACAACAACGGGGACTTATTTGATACCGAAGCCGATGTGCTGGAAAAAGAACCCATCACGGCGACCAACCCTACAGCCATTCCTGTTTCCGCCCGCAACATACTTCAAGAAGCAATTTCCTCGTACCCTGCCACCGGACTGAATGCGAACCGTCCGAAGCGAAAGCGGACTGAAAAAAAGAAAAAGTAGCAGCCGCCGTCATACTATACGGTGCAGTAATCGATCACACACGTACTCAACGCGGCCAGGAAAAAATTGAATGCAACCAGAACTCTCAACACTTTGTTCCGTGTGGCTGCAGTCACTGCGTCGAATGGCATACATTTCTGTTGCGTGCTCTTTAAGTTTGCCTCTCATGGCCAACCCATCTCAACCAAATGTGCTGCTGATTTTGTCTGATGACCACAGCGTGCCCCATATCAGTTGCTATGACGATCCAAACACAACGAAATTCGACATCACTCCAAATCTTCAGAAGTTCGCTGAGCAGGGAATGAGATTTGATCGGGCCTACACAACTGCCCCACAATGCGCACCATCACGTATCTCAATTTTTGCCTGCCGGTCCCCCGTAGGCCTTGGTGTCACACGATTTGCGCAGCCAGCTCAAGCGGGTGTTCCATTTTTCACAGATGTCCTCCGAGAAGGTGGGTACTGGGTTGGTCTCGACGGCCGCCATCATCACCTTGATGGTCGCATTCGGGAGGCTGAGCATATCGACACGGCCCTCCGGAATGCCGGCATGCAAAATCTCGAGAAAAGATTTGATCACATTGTTCGCGGTGCAAAAACAAAAGGTGACCAACTTAATCAAGTCAGCAGCCGAGTCAGTGCCGCACTCGATTCGGTTCCTAACAGCCAGCCCTTCTTCCTTTATTTTGGATTCAACCAGCCACATAGAAAATTTTCAGCCGATTACGATGGCATTGATCCAAATGAATTAAGACTGCCACTGGACTGGCCTGATTTACCTGAGGTCAGGATTGATTACGCCCGATACCTTGCGTCGGTTCGTGAATTAGATCGCGGATTTGGGCAGATCATGCAACTCCTTGTCGAGCGCGGTATCGAAGACAACACACTCGTTATTTTCATGGGCGACAATGGAGAGGCCCTACTTCGCGGCAAGGGCACGCTATACGACCGAGGCACACACGTACCATTGTTAATTCGCTGGCCAGGTCATGTAGCAGCACATTCCGAATCCTCCGCGCTTGTCTGCGGCACAGATCTGGGACCAACGATTCTTGAGGCATGTGGAATGAAAGCTTCAAAAGGAATGACGGGACAAAGTTTTGCTGGCGAATTGTTCGGAAAGAAACCAGTTGGACGTCGTTACGTTTTTGCAGAACGCGGCTGGCACTTTGGACCTATTACGCGAACGGATGGCCTCGATTTCTCACGTTCAATCACATCAAAGCGATTCCGCTTCATTTACAACGCATTACCGGACCGAAGCTACACGCCAGTTGACATGGCTCACAAGGATGCTTGGAAAGCAATACAGCAAGCCCATACAACAGGCCAACTCTCACTCCTTCATCAGCGACTCTATTTTAAAAAGCCACGCTCGACTGTTGAGCTCTACGACCTTGAGCAAGACCCCTTGGAACTTGACAATCTTGCTGGGAACCCGTCGACCAATGACACAGAAAAAAAGCTGCGAGAAACACTCGAAACATGGATGATTCGTGAGGGTGACTTTCTACCACTGCCCACCCATATACTCGAAACTAGAACAAGGTATAAATAAGTCTGTACCGACCCTTCAATCATATTCCTAACAACACTCTCTTAAAAAAGCCACCCGAAACAAGGATACGTCATGCCACGACTTTACTTTCATTCTACTCTTTTCTGTATGGTATTCGGCTTGCATTTCATGAGCACACCAGTGATGCCTGCTGGAGGGGATGAAGACCGCAAATGGACACCAACAAAAATGTTTGAAAAGAAAGATACAAACAAGGACGGCTTTCTCACGCTTGAAGAATTCAAGCAAGGGGGAAATAAAAAGTTTCTTCAAAACGCTGATAACCGTTTTGCAAAACTTGATACGAACCATGACGACAAAGTATCACCCGACGAACTGAAGGCTGGCTGGGCTGACATGACCCGGAACAAAAAGAAGTCTTCTTCGCCCGGAAAGTAACACAACGCGACACCACTCACCGCTCGGCTAGAGGTAGAAAATCAGGTGAGGCAGGCTATCGACGGATCACCTCCAACTGATCGCGTTTTTTCATCACACTGTTCTGGTGTTTACCGTCGCTACTTGTACTAATGCAGCATCACTTGTATCCGCAGCACACGTCAACTGACCGGCGACGCCTCTCAGTTGATTTGTGGTCTTTGACCATGCCATGAGTGGATGTCTGCGTATATCTCGAAAACAGACATAATTTTGAAACAAGCATGGTTTTTATGCAACGCGTCCGACGGCTACCTACCCGTTCCCATCTGGATCGCGACTCGCCTCAGTTTCACCTTTTGTTTCTGTTACTTCTCGTGGCTGCTTCACAAACTTGGTGTAACCCATAAAAACCTGGGATGTAATCACGCCCATTCCTGCAATAAGCGTGACTACAACACCGCAAACAAAGAGTGTGAAATCATCCATTAAAATATCCGCCTAGTGCGAGAATGCTGGGAACCCATAGCCCAACGAAGATTCCTTGTAGCTTCGCGGTCTCTGTGTCGCCGAGAAACCATAGGGAAACACTCAACACAAAACTAGCAAATGCCGCTATCAGAAAAAAAATCTGGTTTTTTTTCATTACCGATACCTTTTTGTAAGGAAAGAAAGTCGAAAATTCACGAGACACTTCTCTACTGTAGGCTGTTGAAGCATAGAGCACCATAGGCTAGGGCCTGTTCGGGTCAATATTCAGTAAACCAGTCATTATTGAGCTGGCTGTCATCATTGAGCTGGCCGTCATGATTCATGCTGGCCGGTCACCGCACTACCTTCGTGTACCACTGCAGATAATATCAGGATGATCCAGCGTGAATCACCTCAGTCCGTGTTGTCATGGTCCCTCGGGCAGTGTTTACATCGACAGTATCTTCAACCAAAATCCGATCGTGCGTGAGTCCAGTCACTCCCTCAAAAAACCGCAGAGGAGTTCGAACATACATGGGCAACTGATCTCGCACCATCCCCTTATCTGGCATCAACTTGAGTAGAATACGGAATTCATTATCCCCAATTTCAAGTGATTTGACCGGTTGCGATGTAAGTCGAATCATCCAAACAAAGCCCGCATCATGAAACTGCCTCTCAGATCCCCTGCCTGAGAACCGTACTTCTCTTTTAACTGCTGGAGTAATGGCATGAAAGCCAACGACTCCCTGCCGGTACCACCACACCCACGGGATGAGCGTCACAATAAACACGCCTTCGCCCGGAAGACCCTCGTAGACAACTTTAGGGCGAATAAATGGGAGGATAGCAAATGGAAGTAGAGCTAAGCTGACAAACACAATCTGACAGCTTCGATACACCATCGCAGAAATTGGACGGGAACGTGGCAGTTCAGGGACAACAAATTCCCTCGATTTCTTCTCAGCTTTCATCAGTTCATTATTCAATTTAATAATCTTTTCCATCACCACAGACGACACTTTCCTGCCACCTAATGAGTCTGCCTGCAATTTACTCACCTGTTGCTGGATCAAGTCCGCCTGTCGCTTCACATCAGCCCCAGCCTGAAGAAAATCTGCCTGCTCCTCGGCAGAAAGTTTGTCAAAAGCCACCCGCCGTGGATCTTTAGTCTCACCAAACGACCACCATTGGATGCCAAGCAAGAGAGCCATCAAGAATGCCCAGATAAAGGCAACTGCATATCCATCTGCATTCGGCTTCATCCGTAGTTCCCGTCCGACTACTTCAAGCGAGTAGCCGGCTAGATCAAGTGTTCTCGACATAAAAGGTTCTCCTATGACACAGCATCAGCTATCCCGAGCGTCATAACTTTGTCCGTCACCGCATGTCCCACCTAGAGCACGGAGTCTCTCAATGGCCTGATCAAGAGACAGATGGTTCATTTCACCAGTGTCTTCAGCTCGTGCTGCCTCAGCAAGCAGCATCACATCATCAAAATCTGCATGAGCTATCAGGCGATGTCTTGCCCTGTGCCCAAGGGTTCCATCAGAATATGCAATAGCAGCATTACGCATTTCGATCAGCCACACTGTCCGCGGTGTCACAAGGCCGTCTGCGGCACCCAAGATTGACGCGACTGCTCTTCGACGATCAATCACCCGACCCGCTTCTACAAGCAATGACGCAGTCAGCAACTCTTCATCAAATGGTCGTCTCTTCTCCACATACGAAAACGACAGCAGCGTCACATCGAGTAGTGTCCCTACATGGTGACGCGTCACATCAAGCCGAACCGCTGCAAGCGGCCGTACCAAGGCAGCTATTTTGTCGAACCGATCACCGATAAGTGTCGTAAGACCCCCGGAACGATCGCCATCATCCACGAGGCGTTGCCGCGACAGTTCTCGCGTAACATCAGTCGAAGAGGGCAGTTCATCTTCTGGCACCCATTCACGGGAGAGCCGCCGCGCTGCACCGATACGAGACCTTTGAATATCTCCACCACGAACCAGACGCCGAGCTGCCTCTGCTGCTATCCTGCCTCGTTTTTTTTCACGGTGTGACATTTCTCGTGCCCTACGGCTGCTTCTCATCATCAAGCAAACGATATTGGAGATTCCGTAATCGACTTGCCGTCGCATACGTGGCAATACCCAGAGGCTCACACATGAACATCTCGGGGCGAATAGAGATTTCCCGCCCTGCCCTCTCTTGCTCAATGAGTTCTTCCCCATCTAAAACAACTGTTATTACCTTTGGATTCACGCGGACGATGATCTCATACCAACGTTTGTCTTCTAGCTCCATATATGCATTGGTATCGTTCTCTGATGCATCAAGGCCATCAATCGAGGAAAGCCCTACAAGACCACCACCCCAACCGCCGAGAATAAAACTGCACGCATCCTCGCCTACAGGAAACGTGAGTCCACAGAAGAAGTCAAAACCCTCGACGCGTTTCGCTTCAAGGGAAATTTCATAGTTATCACGAGGAAAGCTCCCCTGCCAGGTGATCCCGCTCAGTGGGTCACCCATACCTATCGAAATCTCACCATCGAGAACCTCCAACGGACCATCAGTACCAAACTCACTCGACTGCCATTTGCCAAGCTCTTTGCCATCAAACAATGACTTCCATCTCTGTTCACTATATTCTTTGGCCGCCCGCAGTTCTGCCAATAATTCTGTTGCGTCATAGACATGGTCAAGTGATTCGAGAACTGCTCCCACAGAAACAGAGATCGCTCTCGCTCGTGCACTATCATAGGCAACATCAAGAACGAGAGAATCTTGATTGCCATCAAAAATGACACCAACAAGCTCACTCGCAACGTTCACAACAGGACTTCCGGAATTGCCACCAACGATGTCTACCGTTGACAGAAAATTGAGTGGTGTTTCGGGGAACTTGGAGCCTGACAATTCGGCTTCTACATTCTCCCACGACGCTGGCAAATCAAACGGCGGATTATTTTTTTCGCGTGCAGCTTTGGCAAAAAGATCACTGACTATTGTCCACGGCCTGGCTTCACTTGCCCTCCCGTGAACACCATCCACTCTTCCATACGCCAACCTCAGCGTAAATGTTGCATCAGGAGCAATCGGCCCAGAAGCACTCCGGAGTCTCAACTGAGTGAGTTCCGCATGTGCCTGCTTTTTTATCTCTGCATTTTCTTCAATAATCTTCCGTAACTTCCTCGACTCGCCATCAATATGTCTGGCGAGAACAAGCATCGTGTCGGCACTTGATTCAATAGCAGAAAGACCGGCGTCATAAAGCTCTTTTCGTCGATCTGCCAGCCCATTTGGTGACCCGCCGCCACTACGATTTCCGAGTGTTGTGCCGGCAACCAAGGCAACAGCCCGGTCAGCAGGTGATTTCCCATCAAGGACGGCTTGTACCACTGGGTCATCAAAACCAAGTTGCTTGACAAGAAACGTCAAAGAGTCTGTAAGCCCAAGAACTTCGTAATCGTCATAAAGTGGTTGATCAGAAAACAGCCGAAGCTTGAGAGAAAGCCGGGCGGCCTCACGGTATTCTCGCAGCCGCTCACCATCAGGTTTTACGGATTCTGTTGCCACTCGTAACAGTGTCCTCGCATTCGAAAAAAACCGACTCCTAAATCCCATTGCCCCTTCGAGCAGGTTGTAACGAACAGCAATTGCATCGATAGCTTTTTGGGCTCGTTCAATCCTGGCCCAAGGGCTCTCCCGATCGCCCTTCTTCCACTTTTTCCTAAGAGCATCTTCGCCATCCACAAGGCCCTCAATAATTTCAGGACGCAAGACCGCCGACATCAAACCGTTGCGCGATTTCCGGCTGTTTTGAACCGAAAAAAGATCCTGCATTGCTCTCTGCTGCTGCACATGCCCTTCTTCAGCGTAGGACTGCAATAACACTTCACGTCGATTCAGCCACTCAAGTACAAACGGTAGGCGTCGGTCACGCATAGATTGTATTTCGGCTATCGTCTTGCCGCGGTCTGTATGCCCGGGATGCCCCGCAACAAACACTACATCATCAAGCTGAACATCATTTTCAGCACACGCAAGAAATGATTTGACCGCAAGAGGCCGTCCTTTTTCATAAACTCGAAAAAAACAGATATCGAGGCAATGTCTTGGAAATTCAAAATTGTCGGCATCTCCACCGTAAAAAGCAACCTGTCGTTCGGGCGCAAAAACAAGACGGACGTCCGTGTACCGCTTGTATCGATAGAGGTGATATCGACCACCACCAAACAAAGTGACGACATCACTTCGGAAGCCTGTGTTCGTGAGTGATTCTTGTTCAATGCGAGCAAGCACGGCACGCCGTGCTGCCAGTGCATCCGACGTACGTCCGACACCCGCAACGGCTCTTTCTACACGCGATGTAACATCTTCAATGGAATGAAGCACGTTCAGCTCAAGATCAAGGCAGCGAATTTCGTCATCGTGCGATCTCGCTATATAGCCATCACGAGCAAGATTTTTTTCGGGTGTCGAAAGCTTTTGAAGACTACTTGCAGCAACATGATGATTGGTCAGCACGAGGCCGTCGGGCGACACAAACGCTCCAGAACCTCCACTGTTGAACCGAACAGCTGCAGACTGAAGGTGAGCCAGCCATTCACGCGATGGCACAAACCCCACGTCCCGAGCCAGTCGTTCTTCTGGCACGTCATTGAACAGCCACATTCCTTCATCGGCCTGTGCTG
>ERZ1048872.2722-NODE-2722-length-12231-cov-8.395204_pt1 | contig 12231 bp, 12 predicted proteins | sample MGYA00383100_ERZ1048872 | MGnify/ENA primary metagenome ERZ1048872 (study PRJEB29581, sample SAMEA5548370) | metagenome | biome: marine; feature: coastal; material: water | depth 50 m | study: Short-term variability in the microbial, nano- and picoplankton... | reverse complement strand
CAGCGCACACACCACAATGACTGAGGCGGCAATCTTGCGAAGGGGTGTCATGAATTTTGTATCGTTATGGTAGATCGTTCACATCATAACGGAAAATAGTTGAGAGGAGTGCTATTTACAGATCGTAAAGATCACGCCCCCAACTGTATAGAAATCGAACGCTCAGTGGTTCGGGATGGGCCAGGAAAATCGTTCCCGACACAGATATCCTCGCCAAGACCTTGCGGTTTGCTTCCATTCTGGAATAATCCACCGCTTGATCACTTTTGCAGATTTCGATGGATATACCCGGTATTTTTTATACGCTCTATGAGCGGGTTCTCTGGCGTCAGATTCATGACGGGCCTAAACCGCATCATATCGGCTTGATCGTTGATGGTAATCGGCGTTTCGCGAAGAGCAAGGGGCTAGCCGATACGAGTAAGGGTCATAACGCCGGGTCTGACAAACTTGAAGAATTTCTCCGTTGGTGCTGGCGACTCGAGATCAAGATCATCACGCTGTATGGGTTTTCGGTTGAAAACCATTCTCGAAGCCCAGAGGAAGTCGACTACCTGATGGACCTCATCATGAGGAAGCTGCGGGAATTTCAAGTTGACCCTGTGATCAAAAGTGAGAGGGTCAAAGTACGGGTGATCGGCCGGCGATCAGATTTGTCGCCCGAAATGAACAAGGAAATTGAAGCCGTCGAAAAGCTGACGGAAGATCACGACCGGTTTCAGCTCAACATTGCGATTAGCTATGGCGGCCGCGCTGAGATTGTTGACGCAGTTAAAACGGTTGCGAATGAAGTTAAAGATGGCAAGCTGGACATCAATGCGATTGATGAAAACATGTTTGCCAAGTATCTGTACACCGACGGTATACCCGATCCAGACCTTATTATTAGAACCTCGGGCGAAGAGCGATTGTCCGGCTTTCTATTATGGCAAAGTGCCTATTCGGAATTGTATTTTACCGAAGTATATTGGCCAGCTTTCAGAATGATTGATTTCTGGCGAGCGGTCCGAATTTATCAACAAAGAGAACGACGTTTCGGTCGGTAAAATCTGATCGATATATGGCCCTGTCATGTTAATCCCATAACCGGGTAACCGTCGCCATGGTGTGTCGGCGCATTGCCATTCTGGACAGTGAACCTTTCAAATGGATGTTTTGGTTGTTTGTGTCGCCTTGGTTATCCGGATAAACGCGATCTTAATCGTAGGTAAGCAATGAGCCGGTTGATCATAGAAAGCAGCGTGGTGGCGACCAGAACCCAGGCAAACCAGTCAACCCAGTGATAAGGTACCGGCCTGAAAGCAAGTCCTTCTTGAATGATGGGAAAGCCGGCGATGAAAAAGTACGCAATGCCGTTGTATCTTCCGATTTGACTGCCACGTAGCGGATGGCCCTCGAGAGCCCTTGAATCGATAGCGTACTGTGCAAAAGAAATCAGCACCAGTGGCGCCAAAAACCAGTTAATGTACTGTTGGAGTGATAAAACTGCCAGCGTGGTTGCAATAAACACCGCATCACTACTGTGATCCAATAGACCGCCGAACGCAGAGGTCTGTCGCCAGATTCGGGCCAGATAGCCATCAGCGAGATCTGTTGCAATAGCGACGAGAAATAGTGCCATCGCCAATGTCGTGTAATCCCAAAGAAGACTGGCAGCCAAAAGCGGTGCCAGTAGCAGCCGAGAGGCAGAAAGCGCGTTTGGCAAAGAAAGCTTGTTCATGTAGTTAGGATACTTGAATTAATTCAGAATTCAGAGTTTGATGCTGTCATAAAATTGCAATGGAGTGAAATGGAATGAAAAATAAACTGCGTGTGCTGATCGTGCTGGTTTTACCTCTATTGTTCGGGTTTGGTTCCTGCAGCAGTGGTCCGCGTTTTCTCGAGCGAATACCGGGCGGCGTGCTTGATGGCGAGGTCGTTGGAGGCGCTGTGGAGGATTGGGGGTTTGTCGCAGATGCAGGGCTCTGTGATTTGGAAACAAGGCCAAATTTCCCTCACTCGGTCAAGTTGAACTGTTTCAACAATGGCAAAAAATTGTACATCGGTTGCATGAATTGTGACGGTAAGCTTTGGTCGAGTTATGTGGCGGCTGATCCTCGAGGCAGAATTAGAATCAATGCAAAGGTGTATGCGGTGAACCTACGCCGACTTCAGCCTGGTCCGGAGATGGACGCTGGATGGCAGAGCCGGCTCGCAAAAGTGAGACCCGGCAAGCCGTTTCTCGAGATTCCCGATGCATACTGGATGTATCATCTCACCTCAAACAAAGCCACACCGGCTGACAAAAGTAGCTGATTTTTTATGAAAATAGCAATTACAGGCGCCAATGGCCATCTCGGTATGCGCCTCATCAATGAAATCCGCCAGGACCACGATGTGCTTGCTCTGGTCAGGTCAGAATCCGCAGCGCTTAGTGTTAGGCAAGTGTACGCAGACAGTGTTTCCTGTCTGGTGGTGGATTATGCTGATGCGAACGCGCTTGCTGCTGTCACGAAAGGTGTCAATGTGCTTATTCACCTTGTCGGTATCATTAAGGAAAGCAAATCCAATACCTTCTATCAAGCCCATGAGGCGACCAGCCAGGCCTTAGTCGATATGCTTACAATAGCTGATGACAGCGATCAGCCGTCGGGTGGGGCTAGCCTGCAAAAAATTATCTATCTAAGCCTGCTGGGTATCGACAGGCATTCAAAGAATCCCTGCTTCGCGTCCAGAGCAATAGCTGAGGAAATTCTCGCGACAGCGCCGGTGTCGGTCTCGATTATCAGAGTGCCGATGGTGTTGGGCGAGGGCGACTACGCGTCCGGCTCTTTGGCGAAACGCGTGCGTAAGGGTACATGTTTTGTGCTGCGAGGAGGCAGTCTTGAGCAACCGATTTACGCTGGAGATGTTGTCAATGCCATGATCAGCCGCATAAATCATGATCAAACAGAGTCAGCGTCTGAGCGCATGGCCCATTGTTTAACGCTCGATCTTGCCGGTGAAGAGTCCCTAACACGAAAAGCGTTAACGCTCCGAGCGGCAGCGATTACCGACAGGAAACCACGTGTGGTCTCCGTCCCGATGTTTTTGATAATGATGCTGGCTTGGATCTTCGAGAAGACCAGTTCCAATCCTCCTGTGACTCGCGCGATGCTCGGGGTGCTCGATCATGATGATGATGTCGATGTTCAGCCAGCGCTGGCAACGCTGGGAATCACGCTGACTTCGTTGGATGAAACGCTGAGTAAAGTGCTTGATATCGATGCGATGAAGGGAACAGATAAATGAAGTTACGCTACAGCGATTTGACGCAAAGGCTCAAAAAGCAGACGAGCGATGTCTGGGGCGTTCATATTGAGGCGCAGCGGCGAGCAGCTGCGGGCGAAGATATCATCATGCTCAGTCTTGGTGACCCCGATTTCCCTACGCCAAGGGAAATTACCGACAAGTTAGTTGAACAGGTTCATCAACACAGGACGCATTATTCCCCGGCTGGCGGTGAACCCTCTTTTCTTCAGGCACTCGCCGATCTCGAAACGAGCGTTGAAAAAAAACCGTTTTTACCGGAAAACTTTACCATTTTTCCTGGAGGAACAGCGGCCCTCACCGGTGTCATGAACTGCATCCTGAGCCCTGGCGACGAGATAATCATTCCAGAGCCAATGTATATTGGCTACCACAGCATCCTGCAGGGTATCGGGGCGCAATTACGCTCGGTCCCGCTGGACGTTGAAAACGACTTTAAACTTGATGTCGATGCGATCAGACGTGCGGTGACACCTGCCACGCGCGCTGTGTTAATAAATACGCCGGGCAATCCCGCAGGTAATGTAATGGCCAAGGACACGCTCGCTGAACTTGCAGCGGTCACGCGCGAGATGGGTCTATGGTTGATTTGTGATGAAGTTTATTCCCTTTTTACCTATGAAGAAGACCACGTATCTTTGTTGCTGGCAGCAGAAGATCTTGAGAACGTTATCGTAATAGACAGTCTGTCAAAGTCACATGCAATGAGTGGCTGGCGAATAGGTTGGGCGGTTGCTTCGGAGAAAATGACGACAGCGTTACATGCATATTGTGGCGCAACCTTTTTTGGTTGCAGCCAATTCATTCAAGATGCAGCGGCCTTCGCGCTTTCCTTTAATGCGCCTCATATTCTTAATATGCGCCGCGAATATCGTGAGCGCCGCGATTATGTCGTTAGTGCGATTGATTCTATGAATGGCTTGCGTTGTTATCAACCTAAAGCCGGGATGTTTGTCATGGTTGATACCAGTCAGGTAGCGGATGATGGTGCGAGCTTCGCTGAAAGAATGCTGCAAACAGCAGGTGTTTCATTGATCCCTGGCGCGGGCTTTGGCGACAACACAAAAGGATATGTGCGTATGAGTCTTACTCAGCCAGCAGATGTGCTTGAGGCAGCGCTAAGTCGAATCGCAAGCGTGATCTGATAAACCTGCGGACCATTTACGGTGCGCGAATAATTGTAAAAGGAAGTCGATATGAATATGACCAAGGACTTATTCACGATTGCGCCGGAAAGGGCGGGTCTTGATGCTGGCAAACTTGAATGGATAACCGACCATATCAATAGAAATTATATCGAGCCGGGCAAGATAGCGGGTTGTCAGGTGTATGTGAATCGTCACGGTCACACGGGCTACTTCAAATCTTTCGGAATGAAAGATGCGGAGCGCGCCTCTCCGATGACCGATGATACGATCTTTCGTCTGTATTCGATGACCAAGCCGATTGTGTCTGTGGCTTTAATGCAGTTATTTGAAAGAGGCTATTTCCAGCTGAATGATCCGGTTCACAGATTCATTCCCTCATGGAAAAACCACGAAGTATGGGTGTCAGGCAGCGGAGCCGATATGGTAACGCGCCCGCCAAAGAACCCGATGACGATGAAGCACATTCTAAGCCACACTGGAGGTATCACCTACGGGGGTGAAAACACGGCTGTCGATAAGGCCTATCGAGAGCACGGAGTGAATCGGCGAAGTGGTGAAACGCTGACCTCCTTTTTGGACAAGCTGTCAAAAGTGCCCTTGCGGTTTGATCCGGGTGAGCAATGGCTTTATTCGTTGTCTACTGATGTTTGCGGTGGCCTTGTGGAGATAATATCCGGGCAAAAGCTGGACGAATATCTGGCAGAGCATATATTTCGGCCGCTTGATATGGTCGATACAGGGTTTCAGGTCGCCAATGATAGCCACGAACGTTTTGCCGCAAACTACCATCGTCGCAAAGACAAATCGCTACAACTGCTGGATGATCCTCTGACCAGCGCCTACCTTGAACCAAATACCTTTCTCTCTGGTGGTGGTGGTCTAGTAGGGACTATGGCCGATTATGCAAATTTCACAGAGATGCTGAGGTGCGGTGGCGCCTATGGCGACAAACAGATCATTGGTTCAAGAACCCTGGGTCTCATGCGTCAGAACCACCTAAAAGGCAACAGTGACTTGACCGAGATGTCGATTGGTTCGTTCTCTGAAACTGCCTACGAGGGTATCGGTTTTGGCTTGGGTTTTGCTGTCACCATGGGACAGCGGGAAGCAGCGAGTATCAGCACGCAGGATTTTTATTGGGGTGGTGCCGCTTCCACGATTTTCTGGGTAGATCCAATCGAAGATATGAGTGTGATCTTTATGACTCAGATTATGCCTTCCACCAGTTTTAATTTTCGAGGCCAGCTAAAGAATATGATATACGGTGCAATAACGGACTAGTCGATTTGGAAGAGGTAACCTCAGCTGGTGCTGTAGAGCCTGTTTTATCGCCGCTTTACAGCTTGTCTGATTGCATTACGGTCAGCAAACCGTGCTGGCTTCCCGCGCAGTAAATTAGAATCAACAGGCTGTTATTGAAACTTAAGTAGAACGGATCGGAACATGGAAGACAGAACACTACGCTTTTATTTTGATTTTATCTCGCCCTATGCTTTTTTCGTGTCGCTTAAGCTCCCTGCGATGTGTGAGAAGTACGGAGTGACGCTGGAATATCATCCGGTGGTGTTTGCGGGTCTTCTCAACCACTGGGGTCAGCTCGGGCCTGCCGAAATTCCATCAAAAGCCCGTCACACGGCTAAACAATGCATGCGCTACGCCAAGCTCAATGGCATTACTTACAAGGGCCCAAAGCATCACCCGTTTAATCCGCTAACCAGTCTGCGAGTGTCTACCATTGAGGTTGCCGGAAACGATCAGGCGCGAGTGATTGAGTGTCTTTACTCTCTTGGCTGGGAGCAGGGCGGGGACTTGGGGAATGACGAGGAAATAGTGCAAGCATTGGTCGCTGCAAACTTGGACGGCGCAAAGATGGTTGCAGATAGTCAGGCTTTGGCGGTGAAGCAAGCGTTGCGTGCGAACACGGATGCTGCAATCGAAAAAGATGTGTTCGGCGTACCGACCATGTTGATCGACGATCAACTTTTTTGGGGTATAGATCAAATGGAATATATGGATTTGTACTTGCAGGGTAAGGACCCGATTAAAGGTATAAACTTAGACACGCTGGGCCAGCATGGCGCATCTGCTTGGCGGTCTGGCATCAAAAACCTGAACAGCCCGGCCAGTTAACTATCATCTGCCGCAAGCAGGTGTTATGGCTTTGCACCCTGTCATAGCACCTCAATACTGAAACATATTCAGGTCTTCCTCTGCCGAGTGTGTCGATAATAGCGAGACTACAACGAGCGTTGGTAGGCTAACAACCCAGCCGAGGTAAGAAGCAGCAAATCCCCAGGGTTCACCGATGATGGTCCAGATAACAGCGGAACTTCCACCTAGAACAATACTCCAAAAGGCGCCAGTTGCGGTGGTTCTTGACCAGTACAGCAGACCCAGCATAGGGAAGAATAGCCCTGCTGCACCAAAAGTATAGGCGTACAAGATAAGGTCAAGCACATTGGGCACCAGGTAGGCGACCAGTATCGCGACAGTTCCCATCACCAGCGTGGCAAATCTTGCAACGCGCATGAGTTGAACATCGGTGGCTGCGGGGTTCATCCGCTTTTGATAAATATCGTTAGTAAAAATTGCTACAGGGCCTATCAGGCAGGAGTCAGCGGTAGACATCACCGCGGCAATATAGGCTGCGATGACGAAACCAGCAATGCCCGCGGGCAGCAGCGTCATGATCATCATCGGCGTCGCCAGTTCTGCATCGGCAAGATCCGGCATCAACATGCGAGCAAACATGCCAACAAGAGTGCTGCCAATAGCGAACAACGGCCACTCAATAGGCACTCCGGTAAAGAGAAAGGCCCTGCTGGCCGTTTTTTCATCGCGCGCGGCGACGATACGTTGCATCGCAGCGATAGAAATAAACCACACAGGAAATATCGACAGAAACCATCCCACCAATTGTTTCCAGCCAATTGCGTTAAAGGACAGCATTGATTTGGTGGCTTCGCTCGCCTCGAAGTGACTCACCATCGCGCTCCAGCCACCAATTTTATAGAAACCGATAGGTACCATCAGAAACAGAATACCCACAAGTAAAACGATCATCTGAAACACATCAGTGTAGATGACGGCTTTTAAACCACCCATGGCTGTGTAAGCTAAAATAACGGTGCCGGAAAGGATGATAGCCAGTGTGAGGTCGAGTTCCAGTGTCACCTGCAGCAATTTGCCGCCGGCGATGACCTGACCACCGACAAAAGAAAACCAAGCAATGGCGATAACAACGGCTGCAACTGTTCCGGTACGGGCATCGAATCGTGCTTCGAATATATCGCCAGTGGTTAATCCGCGGACCCTGTCAGACCAATGCTTAACCTTAGGCACCATTAGAAAAGAGACCAGCACGACACTGAGCGCAGAAATTGCAACCAGCCAGGAAGCAGACAAACCGAGTGTGAAACCAAGACCACCCATCGCAATACTGAAACCGCCGCCAAGATCTGTTGCGGCGGTACTCGCGGTGGTCTGTGCCAATCCCATATCTCTGTCCGCGGCGAGGAATGACTCGACTTCCTCATCTTTCTTGGCCGCGCGCATTACGCGCAGACCGATGAAAAGCAATATCAAAAAATAGGCACCGATAGCGAGCAGGTCAAGGGAGTGAAGCACAGTCGTCTCTCTATTTTTAAGAACCTCACAACCATAACCTGCATAGGTGCGACGCGCCAGTGCGCCGAAAACGAAGGGGAATGGTGCTAACTCACCCGACGATCCAGCCAAACCAGTAATTGCGAGAGCGGCATAGCGCCGGATTGACGCGTGTGCTCTTTACCTTGCCTGAACTCAATCAACGTAGGTATAGATTGAATACGGTATAGCGTGGCGATATCTGAACAAGTTTCCGTGTCCAGCTTCAGACATCTTATTTTAGGTTCCAGTTGCTGGCTTGCTTGCTCAAATATTGGCGCAAAGGATTTGCAGGGCCCGCACCAGGCTGCCCAAAAATCAACGACAACGGGTATCGAGTTATAGCCAACCATCTTCTTGAACTGTGCCGAATTGACGGGCGTCGGTTTGCCGGTAAAAAGAGGATCACCACACTTACCACATTTTGCGATGCTTGAGTTGCGCGCCTCGGGTACCTTATTGGTGATGAAACAATGAGGGCAAACGATATTTTGAAGTGCCACCTGTAAAACTCCACTAGGATGATGATAACGAAATGGGGATGCTTCTACGATAATCAAGCAAGTTCAGGTTAAATTCGCGTTGATCAGTTGCGGTAGACAATAATCCCTTTATGCTACCGTAGATAGAAGACAAGGATTAGGCGCCCCGTGGATCCTGTCGATAGTGCATTCGGACCGATTTCAGAATAGGCAAAACATCAGTGATGAATGATTTATCAGCTCGCAACGCAATGAACACGAGTCAGTTTTCAAGATTGTTGCGGTATTTTTTTAGTGTGCTGGGTTTTTGCCTTGGTATGATGGTTACGCTTTCATTTATCTCCGGTGACGAGCAGGGCAGAGTCAACCTACTGTATCTCTTGATCCTTTTTGTGTTTTTGCCCGTCTGCGGGTTTTTAATGAGCGGCGTTGCTTTATTTTTGCCCCGGAGTAAAGGCACCGCGGGTTGGCTGCTAGCGTTACCTTTTTTGCCGCAACAATGGCAGTTGCAAATTTATGCGATGCCTGACAGACGTTTTCGGCGAGCGCTGTTGTTCTACTTTTCTCAGATTTTTGCAATGGCGCTGGGACTTGGGTCTTTGGTTGCGTTCTTTTTTGTTCTATTGCTTAGCGATGTCAGTTTTGTTTGGCGAAGTACATTTTTGGAGGCAACTGATTTGTTGCCCACGCTCAGCCTGCTAGCTTGGCCATGGTCCTTCTGGCAGGAAGGTCAGCCCTCTCTTGAATTACTCCAATTGTCCCAAGATTACAGAATGGGTACCCAGGGCACTGATGTATTGGTGCTCGGGCAATGGTGGAAATATGCCTTCGCAGCGCAGGTTACCTACAATCTAATCCCGCGAGCATTGATGCTCTGCGTCGCTCGCTTTTTATTTTTGAATAGTCTGCAAAAAGAACAGCGATCGGTTTCAGATAACCAAGCCGAGAGACTCGCGCGTAACAGTGTGCCTGTGAAAGGGGAACCGGCTCTGGTTGTTCGAGAGTTGCAAGGTCCTTACGTATTGCTCAATTGGGCTGACGCACCGGACCAGATTATTAAACAGGTTCGCGCCTTGCTCGGTGAGCCATCGGCGGTTGTAGCGAGATCTGCCGTGTCAGTTGCAAGGGCTTCGAGTTTATTCTCTGCAGATACAAAAACCATCGTGCTGGTGAAGAGTTGGGAGCCACCGTTGGCTGAACTGGCAGATTGCCTTCAGTTGTGCCCCTTACCCGGTCTGTTAATGCCGGTCGATTGGAATGCAGGTGAAGTCTGTCAAGTGCGTGATTTACACTTAGCTGAATGGCGTCGTTTTGGCGGTACAATGGAGGGCTGGGCAATACTGCTGCCAGTGACTAAATAATGGAACCCGTTTTTGCTGTTGTAGGTCACCCTAATAAAGGTAAGTCGTCGATTGTAGCGACACTGGCGCAGGATGATACGGTGGCGATATCTGCCCAAAGTGGTACCACGCAGGTGAGTGAAGCACTGACGCTAGATCAGGGTGAGGCGCGCTATAGTTTGGTCGACACGCCAGGGTTTCAACGTCCAACGGCCGTGCTTGCTTGGTTAAGATCGCATGCAGAAACGGCTGAAAAGCGACAGTCGGCGGTTTCGGCTTTCGTCGAAGATGAGGATTGTCGCCGCAACTATCCGGACGAAGTTGAACTGCTGACACCTATCGTAAATGGCGCAGCGATTCTCTACGTGGTTGATGGTTCAAGACCCTACGGTTCAGAATATGAGAATGAAATGGAGATTCTTCGTTGGACCGGCCAGCCAAGCATGGCGTTAATTAATCCTATTGAAAACGAAAGCCATATCGATTCATGGACGCGAGCGCTCGAACAATACTTCAAAGTGGTAAAAGTGTTTAACCCGTTGCAGGCGGGTTTCGAAAAGCAGTTGGCGATCTTGGAAACATTTTCTCTCCTCAAAGAAGAGTGGGCGCCGGCACTCACTGCGCTGGTGTCGGGTGCAAGAGACAACAGAGTTAATCAGCAAGTCGAGAGCATAGAACAGTTGGCGCGTCTACTGGTGACGCTGTGCGGGTATCACATATCTCAAAAGGTATTGAGCAAGGAGCAGGCTTTTGTCTTAAAGCCCGCGGTTGAAAAACAATATACTGCAGCGATAAAAAAGATGGAATTCGAGGCGCTGGAGAACCTCAAGCGAATCTACGCGTATAGGAAACTTGATAGTCATATCGCCGACCTGACATTTGACGACGATCTTTTCGACACCGAAAAGTGGATAGTTTGGGGGCTGAATCGCAAGCAGTTAACATTAGCGGCAACGGTCGCAGGTGCTACTGCAGGCGCAGTAGTCGATGCCGGGTTAGTTGGGCAAAGTTTTATGTTGGGGTCAATTGGTGGCGGATTGGTCGCTGGCGGCAGTGCGTGGTTTGGCGCAGACAAGATAGCGGATGTCACGATAAAGGGGTTGCCCGTCGGTGGTTTTGAACTGCGTCAGGGACCGATAAAAAACAAAAACTTTCCCTACGTCATACTCGGTCGTTATTTGTCGATGGCGGTTGCGCTTAGAAACCGTAATCATGCGCGACAAGATACTTTAACTATTCGAGAAAATGATTTGTCCACGGCGCTTGAAAAACTTTCCAGCGCCGAGAGCCGTAAAATTCATGATGCGTTTGGCAAGTTGAGTCGCCAGAAGTCAGTTGATGATTTGTCTTCTGTGCTTAAACCAATATTCGATTTAACGACTTTTTAACAAGCATCGATGAAGGGTAATCATCCTTGTGTTTCTTTGCGTGCTCGCGCAATGCCGCCAGTATAAATACCTCGCACTGCTTTGATTGCGACTTCCTCTGGCGCGCCTTTGGGTTCAAAGGAACCTATCCACTTGACGGTACAGCTGTTGTCGCCATCGTCGATTACTTCGATCGTCGCTGAATACTGGCTGACAGGTAATGGACAATCATCGTTGAGAATAGCGTATTTCAGTGCCCGGGCTTCTGCGTCGAATGCCTCGAGGCGCTCGACGATGTCAGCACCGCCCATGGTAATGGTTCTGACGGCACCAACGCCTTCGCCATCAAGGGAGAAAGCTGTGATGGGGCCGGCAACTTTTATGCCGCCAAAATCTCCAAGAATATCCCAGACGCCCTGAGCATTTGAGTTGATTGTTTCGATGACTTCTACTGTGGTCATATTGTTACCTGATAGATGAGTTTATAAAAGAGATACCGCTCAGTGTAACTGATTTTACTGTTTCATTCCGACACGCGATACAACCTAGTAGTTGAGTTCCCGATAGCGAAGGCCCTGTTTCTAATCTTCCTCCATGTGTGCATTTCTCATAGTCGTCTCATTGAATACCGGTAGTTGATTCGTTAAACTCGCGGCCCCGTCCGTCGCTGCCTAAAAACTTTTACTGACGATTGTTCTTTCAAGCTATGTGATGCGTTACATGGCGCAGTTAACTGTTGATTAAGGTTTTTCGATGTTCGAGTTACACCCCTCCAAAGTTGCAACGATCAAAAATGATGTTCTTTCTGGAATCACCGTCGCCCTAGCGCTCGTGCCCGAGGCCGTGGCTTTTGCGTTCGTGGCTGGCGTAGAGCCATTGGTTGGGCTTTACGCTGCTTTTATGGTCGGACTGATTACTGCCTGTATCGGTGGGCGCCCTGGGATGATTTCCGGTGCAACGG
>ERZ1048872.2718-NODE-2718-length-12248-cov-52.089970_pt1 | contig 12248 bp, 8 predicted proteins | sample MGYA00383100_ERZ1048872 | MGnify/ENA primary metagenome ERZ1048872 (study PRJEB29581, sample SAMEA5548370) | metagenome | biome: marine; feature: coastal; material: water | depth 50 m | study: Short-term variability in the microbial, nano- and picoplankton... | reverse complement strand
GTCTTCCGATCTAAAAAAAGATGGCATTAAACTCACTACAAATTACGAAGACAAACCTTTTATGGTGAGAGCTGGAAAGGTTCGCATGGAGCAAGTTTTTACAAATCTAATTAATAATGCAAGATTTGCTCTAGATGAATCTGAAAAAAAACTAATAACCATCAACTTTGAGACAGCTGACAATGATGCTCTTGCATTTAATACACTAACAACTACTGAAGCTTTGAAAAGTCCTGCAAAAAAAATACTAAAAGTAAAAATTAAGGATACAGGGAAAGGTATGTCAGAAGATACATTGCAAGCTCTGTTTGATCCTTTCTATACAACAAAACCTACAGGAATAGGTCTTGGTCTAGGTTTGACAATTTCAAGCAATATTATTCATGAGTTTAACGGAACTTTGACGGCAATGAATAATTCCGGCCAGGGGGCTTGTTTTATCATCACACTGCCGTTATCCACATGACTCAAATATCTCAAAAATTCATTGCTATCGTTGACGATGACCAAGCGATGCGAGAATCAATTTCTGACTATCTCAATCGAGCAAACTATAAGTTGAAAGCCTATAGTAGCGGTGAAGCAATGTTGGCTGAGGTCTTTGACTTAGATATTAGTGTAATTATTTGTGATCTAAAAATGCCTGGGATGAGTGGAATAGAGGTATTGAAAGAATTGCAAACTAGAGATGATGCTCCACCAATGATTTTGATTTCCGCTCATGGCGATATTCCGACCGCTGTTAAAGCTATTCAGATTGGTGCTTATGATTTTATTGAAAAGCCATTCGAACCTCAAAACTTAAGATTGATGATAGATCAGGCTATAACTAGTTATCAAATAAAATCAGATAAATTACTCCTAAAAAACCAGTCAGATAAAAAACTAAAGCTTGAGCAAATACTGGTCGGTCAAAGTAATACCATGTCAAATTTTCGTTATCGGCTGATCGAATGTGCCAACAATTTAAGCAACCTTGTTTTGATTGGTGAAAAAGGAGTCGAGAAAACAATTATTGCAAAAGTGATTCATCAGCATAGCCCTCTGAACAATCTGCCATATGTTCACGTGAATTGTAGAGTGGTCTCTGAATTATTATTCAATAAGGTGTTTCTGGGCAAAGAGGGTGCTTTTTCGAGAGTAGGTGACGGCGTTATTTTTTTAGAAGATATATATAGCTTATCATTTGAATGCCGAAAGCGTTTGTTGAGTGAACTTGAAAAAAGAGTTTTTCAGTATGAATATAGGCCAAAAATAAAAGTTAAAACTCCAAAAATAATTTGCTCTATGACTGATTCCCCTGAAAACGTAAAAAAACACTCTTTGATAGGAGCAATTTTATCTAGAATTGGAAAAATACAGTTACAAATTCCATCTTTAAAAGAGAGATCTGATGATGTTATCGAATTGTTTAATATGTATCTGGCCCAGTCTGCAAATCAACATCAATCATCAATCCCAGTACTATTACCAGAAGATGTGCTGACCTTGTCTACATATCACTGGCCAAAAAATCAACGTCAATTAAAGCAAATTGCTGAGCAGTATGTAAGACTGAATCGAACAAAACGTGTCTCAATTTCTCATCTGCTCGAGGTCTCTTCAAATGAAATAATAGATATATCCACAGAGTCCAGTAAGAATCTTCGAACTTTAATGCAGAATTTTGAAAGACAATTAATTACCCAAGCCATGATCGAGTGTTCAGGCAATATTAATCAAGTCTGTAGTCTATTAAAAATACCAAGACGAACATTAAACGAGAAGCTATTAAAGCATAATCTAAATCGAGCAATGTTTATAGAGAATTCTACTTCTCATTAATCTCTAGTCCTTTCTTTGAGTAGGCGGAAATCCGCCTAACACAGTCTATTAATATTCGCTAGAATATAATTTGGTCTGGGTTATCTTGAAGTTATATTGCTTGAAAAATTTGGATCATTTCATAACTTAAAGGAGTCTAATATGTTTAAGAAAATACTAAGTGCAGCGGTAACAATGATTGCACTTTCGGGACTGATGGTCAGTCCTATGGCTATGGCTGATACTGTCAAGCTAGGTGCCGCAGTCTCTTTGTCGGGTAAATACTCAACAGCAGGCAATCACACTCAAAAAGGCTATGACTTAGGTGTCAAATATGTCAACTCTTTGGGTGGCGTTGTTGTTGATGGAAAATCCTACAATTTTGAAATTGTCTACTATGATGATGAGTCTACGCCTGCGCGTGGAGCCTCTTTAGCTGAAAGGTTAATTCTAAGAGATAAAGTGAGTTTTATGTTAGGTCCATATAGTTCTGGTCTAACTAAAGCTATTGCCCCGGTTACAGAAGCACATGGCGTACCAATGGTTGAGGCAAATGGTGCTTCTCGCTCATTGTTTAACCAGGGTTATAAATATATGTTTGCGGTACTATCAACTTCAGAGCAATACCTTCAAGAGGCTGTTAATCAAATTGCAATTAAGGCTGGTAAACCTGCATCAGAAATAACCGTAGCTCTTGCCATTGAGAATGATCCATTCTCTCAAGACATTAGAGCGGGTGTACTTGATGATGTCAAACGTCACGGCATGAAAGTCGTTATTGATGATAAATTGCCAAGAGATCTGAGCGACATGACCTCTACACTGGTTAAGGTGAAAGCGCTTAAGCCAGACTTGCTTGTCGTATCTGGTCACTCTAAGGGTGCCGCATTGTCTGTTAGACAAATGAACGATCTCGGCGCTTCTGTCAATATGCTTGCAATGACTCATTGTGAGTCAGCAAAGCTTCATGACAAAGAAAAGTTTGGTAATCTTCCGGACTACGCTTTGTGCGCTGCGCAATGGTCGCCTAGTGTTTCAAGTGAAGGCGTTGTATTTGGTACTGCCGGTAACTACTCTGAAATCTTTAACGGTGAGTATGGCTACGTTCCGCCATACCAAGCTGCTGAATCAACTGCCGCTGTTATAGTAATGGCAGACGCCATAAATAGAGCTAACTCGCTTGACAAAGATGCTGTGAGAGATGCTCTTGCTGCAACTGATCTGTCAACTTTCTATGGTCAAATTAAGTTTTCAGAGGCAGGTAATAATATTGCAAAACCAATGATTTTGCGTCAACTTATTGACGGCAAATATTATGTTGTAGCTCCTGCAAATGTTGCTGAAGCTGAGCTTGTATATCCACGTCCTTAAAGGAAGTGTATAGAGAGTTTTTGTAAACTTGAAGGCAGTGTTTTTTAAGCACTGCCTTTTATTTTTGACTATTCAAAGAATGAGAAATGATTACCTATATAAAAATATTAATTACTAGTCCAGAGTTTCTTGCTCAACTAATTATTAATGGTTTGCTTGTTGGCGCTATCTTTGCATTGATCGCCTATGGCTTAGCATTGATCTGGGGGGTAATGGATATCATCAATTTTGCTCAAGGCGAATTGGTTATTTTTGGTGGTTACCTAACTTATACCTTATTTTATCAATTTGGAATTCACCCGGTACTTACCATTCCAATTGTTGCTGTTTTACTTTACCTATTTGGTTTACTTGTATACAAAACCGTTATTAATCGACTCCTGGGTGAGAAAGATATTTTTATTACAATATTAGCCACCTTTGGTTTGGCGATTCTAATGCAGCAGTTGATGCAAGCAATTTTTGGGCCTGACGTGGTAACAGCAAATCCAGAACTTGGTATGTTATTCCTGTTTGATGGAGCATTAATAATCTCAAATATTCAGCTAGTTAGTTTTGTTATTGCTGTTTTTGTTGCAATCGTATTATTTGTTTTAATGAAGTATTCTCGTATGGGGCAAGCCATCCGCGCCACCGCCCAAAATCCACGCGCATCAAGAATCCTAGGAATTAATATTGAAAAAGTGTATGCCAATACATTTGCTATTAACGCAGCCCTATGTGGCATTGGTGGCTCTTTAGTGGTTATGGTTTGGACGATACACCCGTTTATTGGTCTGGTTTATACATTTCGCTCTTTCATGATTGTTATTCTTGCTGGATTGGGTAATTTCATGGGAATAATTTTTGCCGGTATGGGGATAAGTTCTCTTGAAAATGTGACTGGTTTTATTATTGGGGCAGAGTTCCAGGCTGCTGTTATCTTTTGTCTGTTAGTGATTATTCTTGTTACTAGAAGTATTAAAGCAAGAAAAAAACGCCAATACATTCAATAATCGAGGTTAATAATGATTACAAATGACAAACAAAATACTTTAATTTGGTTAGGCCTTGCGATCTCTGCTATTGTGCCATTAATTCTACCAAATCATATAACAGTGTTGACCTATATTTGGGTGATGATTATCCTCGCACTCACTTGGGATATGCTTGGCGGGCAAACAGGCTACACCTCTTTCGGAAACATTTTGTTTTTTGGTGTTGGAATGTATGTTTGTGCTGTTGTCCAAAGAGATATGTTTTCCAGTGGTCTAGATCGATTTGAGCGAGTTTCCGAAGTCGTAGTTAGCCTGAACGCAAGCGAGTATTTTATCAGCCTTGCCGTTGGCACTTTTTCTGGTGCTATTGTGGCCGTCATTCTGGCTGTGATTCTGGGCTCAGGAATACTAGGCATGCGTGGACACTATTTCGCCATTTGTACCCTGGGATTAGGCCATGCCGCTGCTGAGATAGCTAGTGGAATTGATTACATTGGTGCGGGCTCTGGAATGGTAGCTCCTCTATACCCAAGTGAATTGTTAATAGGGAAAGAGGTATTTTATTATTACGCATTTTTACTCGTTGCAGTTGCTACATTCTTTCTATTTAGGAAGATCTATCGGAGTCAGTTTGGACTAGCTCTTAATGCCATTAGGGATAATGAAAATAAAGCAGAATCAATGGGCATTCACACCACTCAATATAAAATTGCAGGTTGGACTATTTCAGCTTTCTTTTTAGCCATTGCTGGTGCAGGCGTAGGCAATGTTATTGGTTTTATCGACCCAGTAGAAATCGCTTTTTCAGGCCCAACATTCGGTGTCTGGATGATTGTCATGGCTATATTGGGTGGTAAAGGAACGATATGGGGACCGGTACTTGGCGCAGTAATACTATACTCAGCAAAAGAAACCTTCTGGACTTACTTATTAGGGTGGGACAAGGTGGCCCTTGGTTTATTGATCTTAATCGTGGTCGTTTATTTTCCAAAAGGGATAATAGGCTACTTTAAAGATAGAAAACAATTAAGTAATAGTATTTTGTCTCAAAAGGGAGATAGCTAGTGGAGTTATTAAATGTTAAATCGGTTGCCAAGTCTTACGGTGGTGTCATCGCTAATCACGATGTTTCACTTAAAGTTCCTAAAGGCAAAATAGTAGGCATTATTGGCCCAAATGGTTCTGGCAAAACGACACTATTTAATTCTATTGTTGGACACCATCCGATTGACTCGGGTGAAATACATTTTAATGGCAAAGAAATTTCGTCACTAACCATTCCTAAGATTGCTAGACTGGGAATGCTTAGAACCTTTCAGCAAACCCATATCTACGGCAAAATGACTTGTGTGCAAAATATGCAGATCAGCTCTAATATTGATGCCGACTGGAAAAGGGTCTTTAATCCATTTTCAAAAGAAGTGGATGAAATGGTAGATGAATTATTGTCTTTTGTTGGTTTGTATAAGAAACGCTTTTTGTTGGCTGGTGACTTGTCGTTTGGACAACAGAAACTCTTAGAGTTTGCAATGGCATTAATGAAAAAGCCCAAAATACTCTTACTAGACGAACCGACAGCTGGCGTTAACCCAACCCTAATTAACGGCCTCATTGATCGTCTTCGACAAGTCAATGAAGAAAAAGGCATCACACTCCTAGTGATAGAACACAATATGCGGGTAATCATGAACCTAGCCGAACACATATACTGTTTAGCGAACGGAACAATGCTTGCTGACGGAAAGCCAGAAGAAATACAAAATGATCAACGCGTAATTGACGCGTATTTAGGAAATTAAAGATGCCAAAAAAAATACACGGATATGGGCAAGGTGACGTAGAAACTGTCATTTCGGTTGAAGATGTTGACAGGCAGGCAGGAGCTTTAAAACAAGACAATCTCACTGAAGACGAACTGGATGCATTAACAAACAATAAGCCACACCTATCGATAGATAAACTTAAGGCAGGTTATGGAGAAATGGAAATTCTTCATGATATTGATTTGCGAATAGGCGATGGGCAGTCACTGTGCTTAATTGGCCCGAATGGTGCTGGAAAATCCACAATTCTGCACAGTATTTTCGGCTTTACTAAAATTTTTAGTGGCGACATTAGTATCGACGGTAAGGAGATAACAAGCCTCAGCCCAAATGAAAAATTAAAGGACTGTGGGATCGCTTATATATTGCAAGACAATTCTGTTTTTCCTAATATGACGGTTGAGGAAAACTTGTTAATGGGCGGATTCCTGCTAGATAAAACAGCTGACGCTAAAAAGGCTGTTGATGAAATATTTTCAGAATACGATCGCCTTAACAACCGCAGAAATAACAAGGCAAGCTCTCTTTCTGGAGGCGAAAGAAGGCTACTCGAAATAGCCAGAGCTTTAATCATGAATCCGAAAGTGCTTTTGGTTGATGAACCTTCAATTGGACTGGAGCCAAGGTTTATTAACATGGTGTTCGAAATACTGCAAGACTTGCAAAGAAACCAAGGAAAAACTATCATTATGGTCGAGCAAAATGCCAAAAAAGGTCTAGAGTTTTGCGATATTGGTTATGTTATTGTGTCTGGTGAGCTGGTGTTAGCTGACTATGGCAGTAAATTATTAGAAAATCCAGAAGTAGGCAAGCTTTTTCTTGGTGGCTAGTTTTTTTTAAAAAAAATAAATTAAAAATCTGTGAAAAATACCTATTTTATGGTGTGCTGAACAATAATAAAAAGCATATCTCTTTAATTAAAGTTTAAATCCTCTTTACATCTTTAAAGGTATATTATCAGGTTATGAAAATCGCTCGTAAATCTCCTGAACTCTTAATCCTTTTAATGACGATAGGTTCAGGTATCAGCTGGGCTGTATGGCTTAATTTACTTAATAATTTTGCTATCGAAGAAATCAGCTTTACAGGCGCCGAAATGGGAATCCTGCAAAGCCTAAGAGAGGTTCCTGGCTTTCTAGCGTTCACTGTCATTTTTGTTTTAGCTTTCGTTAAAGAACAAAAACTCGCTTATCTATCACTTGCCATGCTAGGCGTTGGAGTCTTGATTACAGGACTAGTTGAGGCAAATATGACTTTCTACTTAGCCACAATTATTATGTCGATTGGCTTTCATTACTTTGAAACCATCAACGGCTCCTTAACGCTTCAATGGGTTGACAAGGACAAGACTGCAGAATTCTTAGGCAGAGTCATCGCAACGCGCTCAGCGGCCTCCATAATTGCCTTCAGCTTTATTTGGATTCTCTTTCAGCAATTTCAAATGAGCTACCTATTTTTGTATGCCATTGGTGGTGGCGTTTCAGTCGTGCTAGTGCTGTTTTGCTGGCGGCACTTTCCTTTGTTCCCAGAGAAGGTCACACAGACCAAAAAAATAATACTGAGAAAGCGTTACTGGCTTTACTACGCACTTCAATTTATGAGCGGTGCAAGGAGGCAAATATTTGTCGTATTTGCGGGCTTCTTGATGGTTGAAAAGTTTAATTTTACGGTCGCTGAAATATCACTCTTGCTGATTGCTAATGCAGCCATCAATGTCGTATTTGCGCCAAAAATAGGGAGACTGATTCAAAGGTTTGGTGAGCGAAAATCGCTCATATTCGAGTACGTTGGGTTGAGCTTGATCTTTGCGGGATACGCATTTGTTGAGAGTAGTACTTTTGCAGTATTCTTGTATATCGCAGATCACCTATTCTTCTCAATCGCTATTGCCCTTAAAACTTATTTTCAGAAGATAGCAGACCCTGCTGATATTGCTTCAAGTGCTGGTGTCTCTTTTACAATCAACCACATTGCGGCGGTTTTTATCCCTGTTCTATTTGGTCTGGTCTGGCTATACTCTCCATCCTTAGTATTTTTAGCGGGTTCAGGTATGGCGATTATTTCACTTCTGCTTGCTTTTAATATGCCAGCAAAGCCGGCCTCTGGAAACGAAGTTTTAATTGGAAAATTACTTTAATTTCAAAAATAATTATCTTTAGAATATGTTCCTAAGTGATATACTTAAATCTATTATGGTTTATTCTGAATTTAATTAAATGAACGAGCAATTCAGAGTTGCTCAAAAAAGCTCATAAACATGGAAGCCAGAATGCTGAGCTTATTTATTGTGGATCACTTCCAAAGGCTAAACAAAAAACCTGTAAGTTTTAATTTAAGCTTTAAATTAAGTCTAGATCGATAACCAATTTAACCTTATTCAATTACTGTCATTTTAAGTGGTTCAGGTTGATATATAAGCAATCTATGAAAAAATTACTCCTACTTTTAATTCTATCCTTTTTCTCAGCCCAGAGTTTCGCTGGGTCGTGCCCTGATGGTAGTGATCCAGTCAAGAGTATTTCTGCTGACGGCACTTATTTTGTATACAACTGTGGTGGTAATGATACTTCTACCAAGACAAATAACTCAGCTACTTCTTCTGAAAAAATAACAATTACTGAAATTAAGAAATCTATGGATGACGATGGAATTCTTCAATTAAAGGAATTTCATATTCTGAATGCACCACATGCTATCAATCCAGTTTCAGTAAGTGATTTTTCTATAATTGGAAAAACTTCTATAAGATTTGAGTCAAATAATGGAGAATGTGGACAGGAGCCAAATCATAGTGATTGTGATACTGATAGAGAAAGAACCGAAGTATATCATGGAGATGAATCTTGGAAAACAGAAAAATGGTATAGATTTTATCTTTATTTACCCAAAGATTACAATTCAATAGCTCCAGCAAAAATGTCATTAATTCAATGGAGGAGTATGGATCCATCTAAGATGTTACTTTCGTTTCAGCACATGCATGCAGGATTAATATTTCAAAGAAATGCCGATACATTTGCAGAGACGGATATTGTTTTAAAATCAAATGAGGATTTATTAGGCAATTGGACTGAAATTATTTTTAATACAAACTGGCACCCAGATCCTGAAAAAGGATTTATGAAAGTTTGGATTGATGGAAAATTAAAAATAGATTTTAAAGGAAGAGCAAATTCAAAAAATGGTAGAAAATTAACTTTAAGGTATGGTTTATATTCTTCATATATGTCTTACTATAAAAATACTTTTAAAACAAAAAAGATGCCCCAAAGAATAGTTTTCTATGATGGCGTGAAATCAGAAAAAAATTGTCAGAAATTACTCGATATAAATACCTGTAACAATCTTGTTTCTCAAAATATTAAAGAATATAAATTGTTTATACATGATTCAAATGATAAAGAATTGCATGGGAGATCTATATGTAAAATTACACCAGCAAATTTTGAAGCCAATGAGCGAGCCGCACTACTTGGTGTGGAGTATAACCAAGGTGTTAACCTATGCACATACGTTAAACCCACCGAACTATTTACGACAATAGAGGCTTCAGATGCTTTTGATGGCTCTTATTCATTCACGTTGAGCCGTTTCAAACCATCTGAAGGATTGATGAAGCTTGGTAGTGGCCAATTAGAAATATCAGATGGAAAGATTAGTGTTGCAAAAAAATCTCGATCTCTCAAAACAAGTTCAACTACGTATTACGATACTTTTGAAGGGCAAATAGATAAAGAGGGAAACATTAGTGCCGTATTTAATGTCAATGCTCTTAATGGCGAGGGTATTCCACAGCCGGTAGTCTTTACAGGAACTATAGACGCACTCCAAATAAAAGGAAAGTTTGATGATTATTTTGACATGATTATCAAGATTAAGCCTGTCAAACCTGTCAAGAAAGCAAGTAAAGCATCAAGTGCTTTTGATGATTCCCTCACATTGGATAATTTGACTATTCCCGACAACTGGCAATTAGTGAAAAATAAGAAGGCTTTTGGAAAGGCACGTTTAAATCTAAAAAATCTAATCCCAAAGATGGTTGGTTTAGATGAGAATGCATGCTTGAGTAAGGTGAAAGACTGGCGTAATTCGATGAAATTAAAGACCTCTACGGCTGGGCGAAAACAGAAAGATGAGAGTTCTGCATTTGGAAGTAATAATTCAGATATAGGAACAGATATACAAGATTGTTTAGATAAATTAATTTATACAACACAGAACTACAAAGGCACGCCAAATTACATGAAACAAATCCTTCTTCATTGGGCAAAGACCGATGCAGTGTTCATTCCTAACGGAGTCCAAAATGACATTTTGGATGATTATATTTATATGGCAGTACAATCATGGTCTTCTCTTGGCAGTTATTACGGGACTTTCTATGACGAATTTAACTACAGCGATGCTGATAGAAAGATTGTTGATGCGTACATAAAGGATAAACTTCTGAATATCAACACTCGTAATCTGATAAACGTAGGTAAGACTTGTGACCCCAACAATCTTAAAAGAACAATAGAAGGTCAATTTAGCACTGACCCACGTAATGGAATCGATAACGATAGTTGCGGCAGTAGTGTCTGGAAGACTATACCGGCACAACTTTTAGTTGGCTTGAGGTTAAATGATAAGGCTCTTTTTAAGAAAGGCATAGAGAACACCAAATATCAGCTTAGCTTTTTTGATGACACAGGAATATTTACAACTTGGGCTATAAAAGGCTCTGCCGCTTATCATTACACCGCCTCTGTTCCAGTTATGTTGGGCGGACTCACTGAAATCTATGCTAGCGTCGGTTATGACTTTATGGAGCACAAACTCCGCAATGGCCTCAGCGTCAAAGAGCTAATGGACAGGCAGTATGAACTCTTTGATAACCCGCATCTATTGGATAGCTGGGTTAAAAGGTACCCACATGACTACAAGGGCACACCAAACTCAGTATATTTGCAGTCCTCAGTAGAGCAAATAAGAAATGATGCTGGCCTTAATCTGTTTGCTTTTGTAAGAAACCTGCCAAGGTATATCGATACGTATCGAGCGGATATTGGTAATAGTCGAGAGTTTGATAAAAAATTAGGCAAACAATCTCATAACGTTAAGCAAAAGGTTGCATCAATGTCTGCAGGCAACTTCCAGCCACTCGATCCCTATTTGGTTTATATATCTAATCTAAAAGAGACAGAAATAAGCAGCTCTGAAAAAACTAAAACTGCTGAAACTCCTACAGTAGCAACATCCGATTCAGACCCTACTATCTCAAAAGTGATTGAAGTGATTCAGGGTGACAAGTTCATTGTAGAGATCGCTGAGCCGCACGAACTCTCTGGCACAAATATTAATCTTAACCTGCGTGATATTGACGCCCCGGATGCAGTCAGGTCGTGCCCGAAACAATTAGAATTTGGCAAAAAAGTCAAGGACATTGTTACTCAAAAGCTCACCAATGCCTCCAGCATCAAGATTACAAACTTTCGAAAAACAAGTAAAGCCATCATTGCTCAGGTCATCGTTGATGGTAAAGACCTTGGCGCAGAGCTTATCGAAAATGGCTATGCTTCTGACGAGTATGGTCACTGGAAAGCTTACTTTTGTAGTGCACTTCATGCTGTAATGGCAGGGAGTCAATTCCAACAAACTGGAGATTATGAAAAAGCAATTTTTTGGTACGAACGTGCACTCGTTCTCGACCCAGACGGCAGTAATAATTCACGAGCAACCTATGATTTAAGTCAAATTTATGATATGTATGGAGATGATAAAAAATCTTTAGATTACCTTAAACAATCTGCAGAACTTAACTACATGAAAGCACAGGAAGATCTTGGTGCATCGTATATGAATGGTACTGGCGTTTCAAAGAATCTAGCCCAAGCAAAAAAATGGCTTAAAAAAGCGCACGAGAATGGTAGCGGTTCTGCAGAGGATATTTGCGGATGTGAATTTTAATTAAGAACTTTCAATTGACTCAATCATCAGCTGTAAGGACTCATTACCTCTAAATGAGTTCACATTTAATTTAAAAGCCACCCTAGCCTTCTTGGATTTAAGTTTTTCTTGAAAAAAAGCAATACCCTCCAACACTGAACTTGTACCTACTAGCTTTAGATTACACTTCAGGTGTTTTTCACCCACAATTCTCTGTTCAACTAGTTCAAAGTCGCCATAAAAAATGGGCTCTTCAAAACCCTGACCCCAGGGGGAAGCTTGACGAAGAAGCTCAGCATTCTTGAAGGTTATTTCAGACACATCAAGCTGACCATCCGTTAATAGC
>ERZ1048872.2714-NODE-2714-length-12271-cov-33.231991_pt1 | contig 12271 bp, 10 predicted proteins | sample MGYA00383100_ERZ1048872 | MGnify/ENA primary metagenome ERZ1048872 (study PRJEB29581, sample SAMEA5548370) | metagenome | biome: marine; feature: coastal; material: water | depth 50 m | study: Short-term variability in the microbial, nano- and picoplankton... | reverse complement strand
TGGGCTTTGCAATGCTGCTCTGCGTGTCCAATAATTCTGTCGACGTGATTCATGGTAGTTACCTATAACGATATGATGTAAGACTATCGGAATTGTGAGCAATTATTTATCACCGCACACATACTTGCTATTGGCAGGCTTCTTGTTTCGCCAGTAATTTATTTCCGTGTTCTGAACCTCGCCTAGGCTGTTCTAATCGACCCTAGGAGCTAAATTTACTGTGCTATGTTACAACATATCATTTATTTTTACCAGTTAGGCCATGTACTTAGAGGCTCTATAAATCTTGTAAATAGACCGCGCCTTTAAGAGACTTTTTGATGTCGAATGTCTTATTAGACTAGATAATTCTTCCCTCAATTGACAATCTGATGCTTGGCGATGACCTAATCAGTGGCTAAAATCCAGAGTCAATAATAAACGACGCTCACTGTCAGGTAAGCTAGGTGAGCGATGCACCAAACCAGCGTTTTCATTTCCTTCCCAAAGCTCACCTTTTAGCAGGCCAACATCCCCGCAGTTTAGTTGTTGAATGTCGTGGTGATTTTGGTACAACCCTGATTCATGGTCTGGCTTACCTTGGCTGCCAACACCCAGTTTACTGCGATTAACTGCCTGATGAGGCAACCACTCTGTAGCCACACCTTGGAAGGTTGTGACCAAACGACAGGGTACTTTGTCGGCATGAAACTTTGGGCACATCGCGCGATCAAGTATTGCTAAACGTAATCCAGCTCGTTTAATCTCAAAAAGGCAGCAAAACATATCGACTAGTTCGGTAATGTTTTCACTAAGTTCTGATTGATCCGTATCTCCTAAAGCTTCACTGACACTTAAAAGTGCGCTTTGTGGCGTGACTGTCATAGATGTTTCAAAATTTGTGTTCGCTTTCAAAAAGCCGTCGACAGCTTGTCTGAGCGTTCCAGATAACTTACGTTGCCAAACAACGATATTGGTGTCTTCTCGGTAGATATTAGTCAAAACTCTCGGCTCACCACTTTTAATGACGCCCCGAATTTTTACTTCTCTACCATGAATAGAACCAATACTTTGCGGATGGGCAAAGTTTAAAGAGCTCATGCTTGCTCCCAAACAGGAAATGGGTCCTGCAATGTTGTCCAGTAGGCCTTACCTCGCAAGACATCTTCTTCACTTAAAAGACAGTCATCAAGAGCACTTGTCATACCACTTTTGTCCAAACCTTGACCAATAAAAACAAGCTCCTGCCGCATATCGCCAAAGGGCTCGATCCAGCTCTTCTTGATAGAGGCTAAATACTCTTCATCTGTAGGCCAGTTTTTCTCGGGTATAGCTTTCCAAAACATACCAGCAAACCCATAGCGTGCAATGCCGCCCGCCTGACTCCATTGGCCGGCAAATTCAGGCCGAGACGCCAACCAAAAATAGCCTTTTGAACGAATCAACTTCCCGTATTTATCTGTACCATGTAAAAACTCATGAAACTTTTCTGGATGAAAAGGCCTCCTTGCTTCATAGGTAAAACTACCAATGCCATATTCCTCTGTTTCGGGAACATGTTCTCCGCGCATTTCTTTGAGCCAACCAGGCGCCTGTTGAGCACGCTCAAAGTCAAATAAACCAGTATTGAGCACCTCATCGATATCCACCTGACCCTGGGAAATAGGAACAATTTTGGCATCAGTATTTAGGGTTTTTAGGATTGCCGTTAAGCGCTCTATATCAACCGAGCTCACTAAGTCAGTTTTACTGATCAAAATAACGTCAGCAAACTCAACTTGATCAACTAACAGATCTGCAACACTGCGTTCATCCTCTTCCCCGAGTGATTCACCTGTATCTTGTAAATATTTTGCCTGGTCATAGTCATTCATAAAGTTCACGGCATCAACCACCGTGACCATTGTGTCTAAGTCAGCAACATCTGATAGCGAAACACCATTTTCATCAGCAAAGGTAAAGGTTTCCGCTACAGGTAAGGGTTCTGAGATTCCCGTCGATTCGATGACTAAATAATCAAACCGTCCTTCCTTGGACAGTTTGGTCACCTCTTCCAATAGATCTTCTCTCAACGTGCAACAAATACACCCATTACTCATTTCAACAAGCTTTTCTTCGCTGCGGTTCAAAGAAACTTCACTTTGAACAATTGCCGAATCAATATTGATTTCACTCATATCATTGACAATAACTGCCACCTTCCTGCCCTGGCGATTATTGAGAATGTGGCTGAGAACAGTTGTTTTACCGGCACCAAGAAAGCCCGAAAGAACAGTCACGGGTAGTTGAGTCATAAAGAGAGTCCTAATAAAAGCATTACAAAAAGATATGATATAACATATCATTAATATTAACTAGTCAGTCTCAAAAAAACTAGTGCGAGTGTTTACACCCTCGATATTTTCTTGCCCAGGAAGTTAAGCCTATGATTAGCAAAGGCTTATTTTCTATCACTTGCACCGTAGAATCCTACCCTCAAATAACCATCTAAGTTGAATCACACAGCTTAGAATTTCAACACCACCAATTAACCCCCCTCTTGTTGACTCTTTATTATTGACCAGTGAATAGGTATCCTTTATTTTCACGAACCTGTTAGTACTCCAACCACTCAGTGAAGATATAAAAGGAACACATTTATATGTCTCAATTTGCAGACAAAACCGCGATCATTAGTGGTGGCGCAGAAGGTATAGGCCTATCTATTGCGAAAGCCTTGGGCGAGCAAAAAATGAATATTGTGCTGGCAGATATTGACCAGAAGAATCTTGAAAAGGCGAGCCTAGAATTAAGAGGTTCCGGCATCTCAGTATTGCCGGTGACGCTTGATGTTGCTGATGAAGCCCAATGGCATGACGCAGCAAAGCAAGCCATTGAGAGATTCGGCAAAATTCATATGGTAGTCAACAATGCGGGCATTGGTGGAGATACCGGGCCAATTCAAAACGCACAAACCAAGGGTTGGCAGTGGGCATTAGATGTAAACCTAATGGGGGTCATGTATGGCGCTAAAGTGATAGTGCCGTGGATTAAACAGCATGGTGAAGGTGGGTGGATAATCAATGTAGCCTCAATGGCGGGCATGGGTGGTATTCCCTATAATGGTGCTTATACCGCCACCAAAACAGCAGTTGTTGCCCTATCAGAAAGTTGGGCCGCTGAGCTTCAATCTAAAGGCATTAAAGTTTCTGTACTCTGCCCAGCCTTCGTGCAAACTCGGATTTACGACTCAAATAGAAATCGCCCCCTCAAATACCAAAATGATACAGCCACCCCAACCAACGAAGATAGCTTTGCTGACAAGACTAAGCATTTGGTCGAGAACGGTATTGATGTATCAATTGTTGGCAAACGGGTTGTTGAGGCTTTAAATGATGGCGAGTTGTATATTTTTACCCACCCCAATTATCGCGCCATTGTGCAACGAAGATTTCAAGCGATTGACGCTGCATTTGAGAGAGCAGCGCAAAGTCCACTGCTTGAGCACATAGCGAATCAGAAGCTAGATATGCTCTGAGTGGTACACATTATCTGAATCTTACCAAAGCTTCTCCAGTCACCATGATTTAGCTCTAACAACTCCAGCTATTGAGCTCACACGGCTTAAAAGTCATTTCTACGAACCTAGAAATACATAAATCAAGCCCCTAATAAGCTTTGACCACAGACCCGAACCATATTGCCGTTAACTCCAGCCGCCTGTGGGCTGAGATAAAAGCCAATGACCTCAGCCACATCAATCGGCAGACCTCCCTGCCCGAGGGAGGACAGTCGACGTCCCATCTGCCGAGTGACGAAAGGAATCGCCGCGGTCATCTGAGTCTCAATAAATCCTGGAGCCACACCGTTGATGGTAATACCTCTGGCTGCACAAGACTCCGATAAGGATTCAACTACTCCAATGATTGCGGCTTTGGAGAATCCATAGTTGGTCTGGCCAACATTACCAGCAATACCACTAATTGAAGCAACTCCAATTATCTTGCCGCCGTTATCCAATAACTCGGTGTCTAGTAGCACCTTGTTAATGCTCTGCACGGCACCAAGATTTATCTGCACCAGTAAATCCCATTGATGAGGGGTCATTTTCGATAACATCTTGTCTCTGGTAATACCGGCATTGTGCACAATGGCATGTAACGTTGGACCTTGGGTCAAGCAAAAATCGCGCAACCGCTCCGGTGCGTCAGCATCAGTAATATCCAGTGGCAAACTTAAGCCGCCAATGGCCGTCATCTCCGTCGCCAGCTCATTTTCAGACTGAGGAACATCCACACCGATTATTTCAGCACCATCTCTGGCCAACGTCTGACTTATTGCTAGCCCAATACCTCGAGCCGCACCTGTCACCAATACCGTTTTCCCAAGCAACGGTTTGGTCCAATCCGCATCCATATCAGCGACCGGTGCAGCTACCGTGAGCATCTGGGCATTCATAAAGGCAGAACCCGCTGAGAGTAGAAACCGAATTGGCCCCTCCAGCGCCTGATCACCACCCTTGTCCACAAGAACCAAATTAGCCGTTGCACCTTTACGACCGATCTCTTTTGCCAACGATTTAACAAAGCCAAGCAGACCACGTTGCACTGCCGCATGTTCAGTATTATCTAATGCACTGGGTTTATGACCCACAATAATCACTCGGCCTGAGTGCACAAGGGATTTAATGTGTTGATTAAAAAATCGATATAACTGCTCGCTTTGCTGTGCGTTGGTTATGCCAGAGGCATCAAACAGCAGGTGGCCAGTATTCTGCATAGACTCATAACATACATCTGCACCAGCGGCAGAAATAAAGTCATCCATAGATTGAGCAAAGACAGACCCCTCGCTGGCACCTATCAAGACCTGGCCCCACAACTTATGGGGTTGACTAGGATCCTCGCGCTTAAGAGGAACCGGGTCTGGTAGCCCCACTGCAGAAAATAGTTTTTTCCCCAAGGGTGAATTAGCAAGCTCTAGATACTTATCTGTCATTTGTTATTTCCTCAAAACTTTGTACTGATCAAGGTCGTTATTCTACCCCTCTACAACGCCTTGTTGTTGGCCGAAATGACAAATAATCTTGCGCCCTAGCCAATGGTATTTGTATGCAGTCAATTTAGGATTGATGTTAATATCATTCTTTACAACCGTAATCGTTAGGATCTTCGCTATGACATCTATCCGTAAAGTCGCCATTATCGGCGGTAACCGTATTCCATTTGTGCGCTCAAATACCAGCTATAGCCAAGCAAGTAATATGGACATGCTCAGCGCCACCCTTGAGGGGCTAGTGGAGCGTTTCAACCTGAGCGGCCAGCGTCTAGGCGAAGTGGCGGCCGGTGCTGTAATGAAGCACTCTCGAGATTTTAATCTGGCACGAGAAGCCACTTTAAACTCAGGCTTATCTCTACAAACACCCGCCTACGATGTGCAACAGGCCTGCGGTACAGGTTTAGAGGCAGCCATTCTAGTGGGTAACAAAATTGCTCTAGGGCAAATTGAATCTGGTATAGCCGCTGGAACTGATACCGCTAGTGATGCACCTATAGCACTGAATGAGAAGTATCGACATATGATACTCAGCCTAAATCGTGCTAAAACTTTAGGCCAACGATTGAAAGCGCTGGCCAGTATTCGACCAAGCTTTATGCTGCCCTTATTACCAGCCAATGCTGAGCCTCGCACAGGCCTGTCTATGGGCCAGCATTGTGAGTTGATGGTAAAAGACTGGGGCATCAGTCGCGAGGAACAGGACCAACTGACATACAACAGCCATCAAAATCTTATCGCTGCCTATGAGCGCGGGTTTTTCAATGACCTTGTTAGGCCGTTTAATGGCGTAGAACGCGATGGCATTATGCGAGACACACCCCTAGAAAAATTAGCCAAACTCAAGCCTGCTTATGACCCTGTCAATGGGACATTGACGGCTGCCAACTCCACTACGCTTACCGATGGGGCAGCAGCTGTACTCATGGGTAGTGAAGACTGGGCACAACAAAATAATCTACCGGTACAAGCCTACCTCACTCATAGTGAAGTGGCCGCAGTGGACTTCTACAGCCAAGGGGAGCAGAGCGAAGGCCTACTGATGGCACCAGCCTATGCAGTGCCTAGACTTTTGGCGAGAGCCGGCCTGACTCTGCAAGATTTTGATTTTTACGAGATTCATGAAGCCTTTGCCGCTCAAGCCCTCTGCACCATGAAAGCTTGGGAGGACGAGACTTTCTGTAAGGACAAACTAGGATTGGATGCCCCGCTTGGTAGCATCGATCGATCAAAGCTCAATGTAAACGGGTCCAGTGTCGCCACTGGTCATCCTTTTGCTGCCACCGGACCAAGAATCATTGCCACCCTAGCCAAGCTACTAGAGCAAAAAGGCGGAGGTCGCGGCCTTATTTCTATTTGCGCCGCTGGCGGCCAGGGTGTAACCGCCATTTTGGAGCGGTGATGAACACAATAAACTGCAGTTCAAGGAGCAGCAATCCTTAAGGTTGTTTCTATGAGTCTATTTTAAGTAGCTGCTTACCCAGATTTTGTCCGGCATAAAGCCGCTGCAAAGTGGCGGGGATATTTTCAAAGCCTTCCTGTAAATCGACCTGATAAATCAATTGTCCTGATGAAACCCACCCCATTAGTTCTTGGACAGCCTCCATCGCTCGCGGCATGTAATCCAAAATAACGAACCCTTCCATTCGCGCTCTGTTAATGGTCAGGTTAGACAAATTTGAGGGGCCAGGTATGGGGGTAATCGCGTTATAACCAGAGATACTGCCACATAAAACAACCCGAGAACGCAAATTAATGTGATCTAGGGCTGCCTCGAGGATGGGGCCACCTACGTTATCGAAAAACACGTCCCACTTGTCGGGGCAGTGATGAGCAATTTGTGCGTTAACATCCTCATTCTTATAGTCGATGACAGCGTCGAAGCCGGCAGTCTCTTTTAACCACCGACACTTGTCTGGGCCCCCAGCAATACCTACAACACGGCAACCCTTAATTTTTGCGATCTGACCAACAAACGAGCCAGTAGAACCTGCAGCACCAGAAACAAGAACAGTTTCACCGGCTTTAGGCTGCCCAATCTCCAGCAATCCAAAATATGCCGTAAGCCCAGTTATACCGAGCACAGACAACATCATTTCTGGTGACACTCCCGCTGGTAATTTAACCAAACCCATTGGGCCTTCACCGGGGGCTGCTACCACATAATCTTGCCAATAGCCGGTCGTTTGCACAAGGTCACCCACTTGATAGTCTGCGTGTCGCGAATCTATTACTTGCCCAACAGAACCTGCCCGCATAGGCTCTCCGATGGCCACTGGCGGTAGATAAGCCTTGCGGTCTACCATCCAGTTTCGTTGCGCCGGATCAAATGATAAATAAAGATTCTTTACCAGAACCTCACCACTTTTGGGTTCAGGGATCGGAGTTTCGGTGTACTTAAAATTATGCGGGCCAACCATCCCTGTCGGTCGTTCAGCTAATAGCCATTGTCGATTTATCGTCACGATAACTCTCCTATTACGGTTAGATTGAGCCAAGAATTTTGGTTATATTCTTGCGAAATTTATTACCAAAGGGCGGACGCGCACCTATGATAGGCAAGACATCGATCATAGTTTGACTGTAAATCGCTCGGGCGTGGCTCAGGGTTCTAAACCCTTCCGGGCCGTGATAGGCACCCATACCGGACGCCCCAACACCACCAAATGGAAGATCCTCTTGCACGTAGTGAAGCGTAATATCATTGATACAAACACCACCACTTTGTACATTACTCAGCAAGTACTCCTGCTCACTTTTGTCTTTGCCGAAGTAATACATCGCAAGAGGGTTTCGGCGAGGCTCAATCATATCTGGAACTTCAGCCACATCAGAATAGGTCATCACTGGAAGAATAGGACCAAATATTTCCTCATGCATAACCAACATATCTTCATTAACGTTTTGTAAAATATGTAATGGCATACGACGGTTGTCTTCAGAGGCACGCGTCTTGTCAGCACCAACTATTGTGAGCTTGGCCCCCTTGGCAACTGCGTCATCAATGTAGTTTTGAAGCCTCGCGAAGTGTCTTTCGTTGATTACACCCGCATAATCTTCATTTTCGGTGATGTTCGGATACATCGACTGTGCCTCCTGAACTACCCGCGCAATAAGTTGCTCCTCTAACTCATTTGGAACGACAACATAATCTGGCGACAGGCATAATTGACCACCATTTAAAAGCTTACCGAATGTCAGCCGTGTTCCGGCCAGATCAAGCTTAGCGCTACGACCAATAATGACAGGTGACTTGCCGCCAAGTTCTAGCGTTACGGGAACCAGGTTTTTTGAGGCTGATTGCATTACTTTTGCGCCAATATTGGTAGACCCAGTAAATAGAAGGTGGTCAAAAGGCAATTCCGCAAAACGTTGACTGATTTCTGCGCCACCGGTTACGACCGCGACTTCATCGTTGGCAAAATATTTGGGGACAACGTCGGCAAATAATGCCGCTGTTTCAGGAACGAACTCAGAAGGTTTTAGTAACGCTCGGTTACCTGCAGCAAGCGCACTTGTCAGAGGCGCAACAGTCAAACCAAAGGGCAGATTCCAAGGAGAAATAATACCAACAACGCCTTTAGGGAAATGTCTAACCTGGCTCTTCCCACCCAAGAAGTTCATCGGTTTGTTAGTTTTTCGTTTCTCAGGCTTCATCCATTCTTTCAAATGTTTCATCGAATAATCTATGCCTTCGACCTTTCCCGCAAACTCTGAGAACAAACTGAACTCATAGGACCGTGCACCACCAAATTCGCGTTTAGTTGTTTTTGCAAACTCTATTTTATTTTCAACAATCAGTGCCTTGAGTCTCTTTAGACGGTCAATCCTCGTCGCATAGGTGACTTCGCCCTCAGCACGAAACTTGCTTCGCTGCAGTTCGACTAGCGCTTCCAGATTTTGAGTATGTAATGTAGTGACGTTTTCGTATTTAGTTGTGCTCATAATTTCGCTCTCTGGTTAATCTGCATTCGTTCTATTTTTTCATTACCCAAGCATCCTTAGATTGCCTGCAGCAATGCACACCGACGAAGTATCTCTGACGCTGTGCTTTTTGCTCTCCCATTAATCACAACGGTTGAACTCTCAGTAATAAGTATCTCTGCACTATATAACTGACCATCGGTCATTTCAAGGTCTTTCTTCTCTTGGTACAAAAGACTGGTAACTCTCTTATTGTGTGACATCATATGTGACACAGTGTTTTCAATTGAAAGCTAGGAGTAGATTTTGTTTTCAACGCCAAAAAAGTGTTACGTTAAGCTTAGACATCGAAATGAGTCTATAGAATTGATCGTTTTTTGTTTATTAAAAACCATGGAATAAGAGGTTCTACAATGACAAAGAATAAAAATAAAAATAATGACTTACAGTTATCAAACAATATTTCACGAAGAGATTTTGTCAACGGTACCCTAGTTGGATTTGGCACTGCCTTGTTGAGTTCAAGCATCCCTGCGCTTGCCGACGGTAAAAAGCCAGTGGGACTTTTCAATGACCCATGGACAGGTTTTGGTGGCGTGGGTGATTACGCTAATTCAAACGGTAATGTTGCTTCGGTGCGAGAAGCCGCACATTTAATTCGTGATGGCCTAACGCCATCACTACTGACGGACGTTAAAGACACCGGCGAAGAGTATGACATGGTTATTATTGGTGGCGGGTTTTCAGGACTTGGTGCCGCCTTCCAATTCCACAAAAAATATGGCGACACTAAAAAGTGTTTAATTATAGAAAATCACCCTGTATTTGGGGGAGAAGCCAAACAAAATGAATTTGAAGTCGACGGCTATACACTCTATGGTCCTCAAGGATCGAATGATTTTGGTCTACCTAAAAAAGACGACGAAGGACTGATTGCCGAGATTTATCATGCTACGGGCCTGCCCTTTGAGTACAAATTTGTAACGCAAGATCCCGAAAAAACTAAAATTAGAGCGCCTATAGAAAACTATTATGGTGTGTACTGGGATGAAGAACGTTTTGACACCGGCTACTTTTTTGGAAAAGAATCAAAAACGCCATGGGTGATTAATCCTAGGGTCGATAAACTCGCTCGGGTGCCTTGGCCTGAGGACATTAAAGCCGACTTAAATCGTGCCTTTGAAGATCGGGAAGATAAGTACCAAGGAGATGATATTGACCGCTGGCTAGATAGCATGTCGTATAAAGACTTACTTGAAAAGATCTATGACTTCAGCCCCGAGGTGACTGCATATTTTGACCCCATTATTGCAATTTCTATGGGAGGCGTTGGCTGTGATGTTTACTCGGCCTATTCCGCCAGAGAGTTAGAAATGCCCTGCACTCGCGCTCGTTATGCTTATGACAGCTCGATCGATGAGGTTGAGATGGGCGCCTTGAGTTTTCCCGGCGGTAATACCGGTAGTTTTAGACATATTGTGAAATACCTAATGCCTGAGAGCATCACTGGCGGGACAAGCTTTGAAGACATTTTGTTTAATCCCATTAACTTTAACGCGCTAGATAGACCCAATAATCCAATAAGCATTCGATTGAACAGCACGGCTATCGACATTCGTCATAGCGGTCCTGTCGACAGCGCAAAGCATGTAGATGTGACCTATCAAGAAAATGGTGCGGTAAAACGTGTTAAAGCCAAAACAGTGGTCTCAGCTATTGGCGGCTGGGTTGGGCGTAATATTATTAAAGATATACCACCTGCGATTACTGCGGCCTATAAAGAGTTTCACCACTCCCCTATATTGGTGGTTAATGTTGCCGTGCGCCATTGGCGGTTTCTTAATGAACTGGGCATTTCTTCTGGTCGATGGTTTGAGGGGTTTGGCAATTTCTTTTCAATAAGGCGGCCTATGGATACTGGTGAAAAAAACCAACCTTTTGAACCCAATAAACCAGCCGTTATCACGTTTTATGTTCCGTTTAATAACCCTGGGCATCCTATAGCTACGCAGGGGTCTATCGGTCGTGCCGAGTTACTTGGTAAATCCTACAGCGATTATGAAAAAGAAATTGTCGAGCAAATGACCGACATGTTTGCCGACCATGGTTTTAATGCGCGGCGTGACATTGCTGGTATTGTGTTAAACCGTTGGGGTCACGCCTACATATCACCTCAGCCCGGTTTTCATTTTGGTAAGGACGGCAATCAGTCACCTAAAGATATCGTCAGAAAGGCCTATGGCCGCATACAGTTTGGACATTCAGAACTCAATGGCTACATGAGTCATACCAACGCGTTACAGGAAGGCTCCAGAGCCGCGCTGGCCGCTATGAAATTTATAGATTAAAGCGGTAAAACTACTAACTGTAGCTCCTCAACTGTGGAGAAAGTTTGTAATGACAATTTTGGATATAGCGTTCGCTATCGCTCCCGCGCTGTCTCGCCACCTGTCTATTGAAAGGGAGGCTCGGCTTAAACCCGCTACGCGGAGCGTACATCTCTACGCTCTAGCCAAAAAAACTCCAACCCATTCGGGCTGAGGTCTATTTTTGGTGGAGGCGGTGGGAACTGCACTTAGACGGTAACCTATTAATTAATATAGGTTTAATGGGTTTAAATATCGGCTTTTGTTACATCCTTTGTTACTTAGAACTGCGTCGTATCTTACGGTATTATTTCTCCCAGATTTAGACCAGGCAATCTTGAGAGAGATGGATGGGGTTAGTGACTTACTTTCCTTCCTTGTCTAATCTTCTTCTTGGTTTCGTTGCATGAAGAACACAACTCAGTACCGCACCTTTAATCTCCATATTTCTATCGAATCTACACCATCTCCCAGAATGGAACATCATTATTGTCTCTGACGCATTATCCATTCCATAGACAACTTGTAAGACGTTATTTCTTACACAACCCTGCCCTTTTACGGCGTTTAGGATATCGTTCGTTCCAAATTCCTTAATGTAGACGAAACATAGGTCATCCATGTCTGCAGATACAATTGGGGACATTAGCAATAGAATTAAGAGTAATAATTTTTTCATGTTAGTCTTCCATCTGTAACCACAATCTCACTGATTGATCGCTGCATTAGTGTTTGTGTGTCAGTCTAAAATAATAGAGGAGACATATGCAAGCATCTGGTAATACTGACTTCATGCCTTCTGATTAAAACGATCAAATCTAATCATCGTGAACTGCAAAGACTCTATCAATGCCGCCTTTGCCGCTATAGAGGACTCTTTTCCATAACGACTATAGGTATAAGAGATAACGCTGCTATCGCTCCTGCGCTGTCTCGCCACCTTTCTATTGAAAGAGTGGCTCGGCTTA
>ERZ1048872.2712-NODE-2712-length-12275-cov-2.809002_pt1 | contig 12275 bp, 7 predicted proteins | sample MGYA00383100_ERZ1048872 | MGnify/ENA primary metagenome ERZ1048872 (study PRJEB29581, sample SAMEA5548370) | metagenome | biome: marine; feature: coastal; material: water | depth 50 m | study: Short-term variability in the microbial, nano- and picoplankton... | reverse complement strand
ATTCGGGTATTCGATTGAGTTTGATGATCTTGGGAAATTTGGTGAATTTGAAATTGACTACAGTGCATTAGCCAGCCATATCGTTGCTTTACATAAAATGGCGATAGCCAGAGACCTAGAGCTGTGGCGTGTCATTTTCGATCCAAAGTTGCAACCGCATCTTATGAGTACGAAACATGGAGAATATCTCAAGAAAAATATTCAGTTTTCCGAGAAAAGATCATGGGTAAGGCACGATGAACACTACCATGTGGACTTTAAAGTACCGTGCAAGCCATACTAACTATGCGCCTATGGCGCCGGGCGCAGCAAATCTTCACCGAAGATTAAGGCGTTATACCCAAGGAGAGAAAGTGTGCTATTTACAATACTAATTATATTTATTAGCTGCTTTATTCTTGAGCGAATATTTGTCGGGTGGAAACTACCTATAGTTAAAACATGGCCTATTAGAGTTTTGCTAATCAATGTAGTGCAACTTGGCGTCGTAATCATTGCAGGAATAACTTGGGAAGTTTGGCTATCCTCTTGGTCTGTTCTAAATCTTTCAAATTATGTAACACCAGTTGTTGGTGGATGCATTGCGTATTTTATTGCAACGTTTGTTTTTTATTGGTGGCATCGTTGGCGACATGAATACGCTTTTTTGTGGGTTGCATTTCATCAAATACATCATAGCCCGCAGCGACTTGAAGTAATAACTTCTTTCTACAAGCACCCAGGTGAAATGGTGGTGAATTCACTCCTTGGAAGTATTCTTGTATATACCTTTCTTGGCTTATCCCTTGAAGCTGGAGTTATCTACACATTTTGCACTGCTGTAGGTGAATTCTTCTATCATACAAATATTAAAACTCCTCGCTGGGTTGGCTTTATATTTCAACGACCAGAAATGCATCGCATTCATCATCAAGCAGATAGACATAAAAATAACTATGGCGATATTGTCTGGTGGGATATGTTGTTTGGAACATATGAGAACCCAAAGGAATGGACACATACTTGCGGTTTCACACCTGAACGTGAAGAGCGACTTTTAGAAATGTTGGCTTATAAAGATGTTCATAAATAGGTATAACAAATCGTTCAAAAAGGACGCGCAAAACAGCGTGTCTTTTAACTAAGACGTTTAACTTTCGATTTGGCTCGAATCGCAAACTAAAGCTCCTGCATTACTCTATTCAAGACTGTATTTGCACCAAATCTCTCTCTCTTTTGAGACAAAAATTGGCAGTTTCTTTAATTTCCCGTCTTTTTTCGTCATCCCCCAAATTCTAGCCATTCTCTCAACCCATTGAACTACTGTCGTTTCCGACAGTTTTTGCTACCGTGGCATGCTATATGCTGCTATTGATGCGCAACAAGCTAAATGAAATATGCTGGATTTTTCAGACTACCATTTGGAGGTGCACCATGATTATCACAATGGATATGAGCAGTTTCGAAGTCGATCAAATTGACCAAGAATCTGAGTATGACGATGAGGTCAGTCGGTCTGGTTGGAATCCAGCCGTGGATATGATGGAGTTGGAACTACAAGAGCATGATACGCCAGACGATAGTGATACCGATTCATTTGCGATGGCGCAGCATAGTCCTGACGAGGATGTTGCAGATGCGGTCTCTGAGATCTTCCGGAGAAAGACGTATTCATATCGGCACTAGTTGCACCTAGTTACACAGCGCAATAGTGTTCGCCGCAATGCGGATGAATACGCTATGCGGTTCCGCCCACTGTTAGCCCGTCTATCTTTACGGTAGGCTGCCCTACTCCTACCGGTACGCTTTGGCCTTCTTTGCCACAGGTGCCTACACCGGGATCGAGTGACATATCATTCCCTATCATCGAGATGCGTGTCAGTACATCTGGCCCGTTACCTATCAGCGTCGCCCCTTTGACCGGATGTGTGATTTTACCGTCTTCTATCATGTAGGCTTCTGATGTTGAGAACACAAATTTGCCACTGGTGATGTCTACCTGACCACCGCCAAAATTTACTGCATAGAGTCCATTTTTAACGGAAGCGATGATCTCATTCGGGTCTTTGTTGCCGTTGAGCATGTAGGTGTTGGTCATGCGTGGCATGGGCAGGTGCGAGTAGGATTCGCGCCTTGCGTTGCCGGTAGTTGGAACACCCATCAGTCTGGCGTTCAGGCTGTCTTGTAAGTATCCCTTGAGGATGCCGTTTTCAATCAGGGTGGTGCATTGGGTGGGGTTGCCTTCATCGTCCATCTGTAATGAGCCGCGACGTTTGGCGATGGTGCCGTCATCAACGACGGTCACGCCTTCTGCTGCGACGCGCTCACCTACCCGCCCTGAGAATGCTGAGCTGCCCTTGCGGTTAAAGTCACCTTCCAACCCGTGGCCGATTGCTTCGTGTAATAAGATTCCCGGCCAGCCGCTACCCAGTACGACAGTCATATTGCCTGCGGGAGCGGGGGCGGCATCCAGATTGGTTGTGGCCTGATGCACGGCTTGTTCGGCATATTGATGCAACAGTGCATCATCAAAATAATCATAGCCAAATCGACCACCGCCACCTGCCGAGCCGACTTCACGGCGACCGTTGCTTTCCATAATCACGGTGACGGACAAACGCACTAATGGGCGGATGTCTGCATTCATCAGGCCGTCATTGCGGGCAACCATAACGACTTCATATTCACCGGCTAATCCTGCCATGACTTGAACCACGCGTGGATCAAGCGCACGAGCATAGCCTTCGATACGCTCTAGCAGGGCGACTTTGTCTGCATCTTTAAGGCTGGCAATGGGGTCGTGGGGTAGATAAATGTCTCGCCGGGAGCCATGACGCAGCATCGGTACGGACTGGCTGCCGCCCTGACGGGCAATCTCCCGCGTTGCGCTCGCTGCGCTTTCTAGTGCGTTCATGCTGATGTCGTCTGAATAGGCGAATGCGGTCTTCTCACCACTCACGGCACGTACGCCTACGCCTTGGTCGATATTGAAGCTGCCGGATTTGACGATGCCTTCTTCCAGCGACCAGCTTTCAGAGCGGCTATATTGAAAATACAGATCAGCGTAATCCAGCTTATGCGCCATCATACTGGAGAAGATTTTTTCGATCTGTTTCTCTTCAATAGAGTAAGGATGCAACAAGGACTGCTGTGCAGTATTAAACAGTGAGTCTTTTTTATTATTTTTGGCGTTTTTTTCTCGAACTACATCCACTTTTTGTCCTTTTTTATCATTCTCTACTAAATATTACGCGATGAGATAATGCCGGCAGGCTGGTGCGCAGGCTGTCCTGATAGGACGGATTTACATCGGCGACGACCACGCCGGAGCCTCTGGGTAGTCTGTCCAGCACTCGCCCCCAGGGATCGACAACCATACTGTTTCCGTGTGTTTCACGCCCATTAACGTGGTATCCACCCTGTGCCGAAGCGATGACGTAAGCGAGATTTTCGATAGCGCGTGCACGTACCAATACTTCCCAGTGCATCTTGCCTGTGGTGTCGGTAAAGGCAGAAGGCAAAACGATAATATCAACGTCTTTCATCGCACGAAACAGCTCAGGAAAGCGCAGGTCGTAACAGACCGCTAAGCCGATGCGCCCGAAGGGGCTGTCTACCACGACGACCTGATTGCCGGATTCGATGGTGTTGGCTTCCTGATAGGTTTCATTGCCTAACTCAAGATTGAATAAGTGGATTTTGTCGTAGCGGGCGACTTGTTCACCATATTCGTCGAACACGAGGCAGCTATTCAATACTTTGTCTGGCGTGCTGGCTTCCAACGGGATAGATCCACCCACCACCCAAATTCTGAACTCTCGGGCGATTTCACTGAGAAAAGATTGTATTTGTCCTTGTCCCGGTTTTTCACGTACGACAACTTTGTCCTGATCTGACATGCCCATGATGGCAAAGAATTCGGGTAACACGACCAGCTTGGCACCCTGCTCGACGGCCTTGGCGATTAGCCTGCGCGCTTCACCGAGGTTGCCGGAAACGTTCGGGCCGGAAGCCATTTGTATCGCCGCGACTTTAAATGCGTTGGCTTGGGCTGCTATACGTTTTTGTGTTGCGTCGCCTATAGACATATCTTTCAATCCTGCTCGTTCAAAAGGTTGTTCGGTTTGGTACTGTTGATTTTGGTGACGTTGGGGTCGCTCCATTTCCCATCGATATTGTATTCAAATGAAACCAAATTATCGAGTGGGTCGCCCAGAACTTTGTTGACGATCAATGTTCCCAAGCCTACTGCGGGGCTGACTACAAATGCACCTATTAACGATACACTATCTCCGAGAGTCGGTAGAACTTTTGCTCGGATATTTTGTGTTTCATTTATAAGATCAACACTTCCATTCAAAACCACCTTGGCAGATGAACCATCAATACTGAAATCACGGGTATCAATCACACCTTGGTTGATATTAGCCGTGCCCTTGATGCTATCGAACTGAAAACCAGCACTGAACACATCTGTAAAGTCGAGTGAGATGCGCTTGGGTAAAGCCTGCAAACTGAGGATGCTCAGCAATTTACCCGCACCCGGCTCCATCTGCAAAAAACGGCCTTTGCCAGTATCCAAGTTCAAGGTACCACTCAGAGTCTCATTGCTGAATTTGCTGGGCGGCCCCGGCCAGGTGAGATTCGCCGAGAGCTTCCCGCTGCCGCCCTTGACGGTATCAGGGTAGCCCGAACGCGCCAAAGTCTTGCCCGCATCGACAAGTGATAATTGTAGATTGAGCCCGGTTTGCATCTTACCTTCGGCTGATTTCCAGATACCGTCCCCGGATAGGCTTCCATCAGGGTTGGTGATATTCAAGCGGCGCAGCTTCCAATCTTGTCCGTCTGGATGCCCGACCAGATCGAAGCGACCTATAGATTCGCCTTTCACCACCATATCCTCGATTGAAACCTGAAGCGCAGGCAGGCTTCCTGGAGACATGGGCACAGGTTCTCCCAGCTCATCCGACATAGCCCCAATTCCACCCCATGAGAAATTCTTCAGTTGTACCGACAATTTCCCTTCATCGTAAGGTTGCCAATCCACTTCGCCATTCAGATTGTTGCTAGTCAACTGAGCGCCCAAGCCTTCTCCGCGTTTTGCAGCCTCAACATTCAAGTCATCAATATCGATCCCGAATCCACTGATCTTACCGATCTTGAGGTTCGCACCAGCCACAGGTAAACCACCCTCCGTATTACTAACTCCGTCAAGTAACGCTCCCCATCCTTGCAATGAAAGTTCAGGCACACTACCGGTAAACCACACGCCATCACTCTGCCCCAAGTTTTCTGGAATAGGTTGAGGCCCCAAGCTGATAACCCCACGCTTGACTGCCATCTTTCGACCCTCTTGCTCCATCTCCAACCTTACCTTCACAAGGTTACCAATTTTCGCAGCAATCAGATCCTGCCCTTGTTTTGTTGAAACTTTTTCCAGTCGCAGCGTCATTTTTTCATTTGAAGGTTTGGAAAATGGTGCTGGCAATGTTGATCTGACGCCACGCAGATCAGAACGAATCACTACTTTAGGCTTTTTGTTCACGACACGGATATCCGCATCCCAAGATGTTTTTCCACTCAAGTAGCTTAACAGTGGATGCTTTTGGTGTTTACGCACCACGCTAATATTATTACGCCCCTGAACAGTAGCATGAACTGTATCGCTGCCATCAGTCTGGACATTGATGATTGCTTTTTGCCCAAATATGTCCGCTGTGACGCCTTGCGTCTGCATACCCGATTCGGTAAAGGTCAGCACACCTTTGGTGTTGCGTAGCCAAGGCACACCTTCCCCCATGTCGATGTCACTTGCCGTCACGTTAAGGTTACCTGCAACTTTCAGCGGCATTTCCCCCTTGAGCGGAACCTTCACATAAAGCGCCAAGTGACTATTACCTGTGGCGCTGACCCCGTCTGTGAAGCCACTTATATATCCACGGACAGGGCTATGCTGAACGAAGTGTAGAAAAGTTTTATTATCCGCTACTGCATCACCATTGATTTCCAGTGCCAGGTCGGGGCTGGTCACGTCAGGCATGGCAACAACCACATTTTGCAGCCGTGCACCATCCATCGTTGCATCAGCTGGATTGATCTCCAATCGGTTACCGCTAATCAGGAATTCACCATCAATGTTTTCAATACGTGGCCATTCTTTGTCGAACTCCAGCACCCCTCTCCGCACATGTGCGCCGATTTTGAACAATACATCCGAACCTTCAGTTTTAATTGGAAAGTCGCTTAAATTGCCCTTGATACGTATTCTAAAATCATTTGTTTGTCCTGCTACCAAGGCATTGTGCAACCACTCATTCCCTTCCATGTTAAGCGCGATCAGCGGCGTGTAGCGGGCTGCGCTACTCACCTCACCACGCGTCAACCGCCCGGTCAGATCTAACTCACCCAAAGTACCTTCTTGGGTCTGATAGCTTCCATACAAATTACCCGCCAAATCATCATTGGCGATAGTCAGATTATCGACGTTAATCCGCAGCTCTCCATGCTCATTCTTCCATCCAGCTTGCCCGGTTACGATGCTGAAAAACAGCTCCTCACGCATCACGCCCGGTGCATCAATCTTCAAGTGCCGTGAACTGATATTCATCCTGCCCTGTTTTTCATCACCGTCTATGTCGGCGGTCAACCCTGTGATTCCCGGGAAATCCCCTACCTGATGTACCGTAATGTCATCGAGCTGCCCCCTGATTTTGAAAGTATCAGGACTCTCCATCTCTCCGACCCACTCCGCATTCAAATTAGACACTTTGCCGCTAGGGGAAAAATCGGCCAACCGCTCACGCACACCGGCTTCCAGAGGTATATATTCAGCCAGACTGGCAATCTGCTCAAGACTCAATAAATTTATATTTATCTGCCCTCTTGCAAGCTGCTCATTGGAGCGTTGGTTGAGAAAATAAAAATCCGTCGGTTGCAACATGAGTCCGTCCTGGAGTCTCATCGATAACTCTTCAGTCGCAATCTCCACACCTCCCGGAGCAACTCTCCAAATCGTCCGCCCCTGCACATTAAGCAGCGCCATTTCCGGCACATCATCGGACAGCCTTGCCATCACATCCCTCAAGTCAACATCTGCAATGAGTTCAGACAGCATGCCCTCTTCAACTCCAAGCCACCCTCGAATCGCACCTCGCCCACGTCTGAAATTCTCTGGCAAATCAAGCCATGGAAGCCAGGCAGTCACATCCGTGTAATCCAGTTGTGTGAAAATCTGACCGCGCCATCCATCGGGATCATCGAAACTATTACCCACTAGGTTACCGCGAACATCCAACGGCGCAGCCAGTTCTTCAGGCGGTAATGCATGCAAAGCAAAGCGGTGATAACTAAACAGATTTTCGAGACGGAAATTGACTTCCTTTAAGACAAGTGGTGGTGCATTTCTTTGTTCGTCAACCCACACAATCAACGCGTCACGCACCACGATCCTCGACTGATGTAACAGCCAGTCGTCCATGGCGTTATCACCGCCTTCGTTAGAAAGGGCTAAATCCCCGATAAAGAAATTCCCCTGATGATCCCGTCGAATCAGTAACTCTGGATTGTCAATCTCAAGGGCCGCCAATCGAAACTCTGCAGTGAGTAGCGAAAACCATGAAATGCTGGCGTCTATATTTTTGAATTCAAGTGCGGGTTTATGCTCCCTGTTCAGAATATGCACATCAATCAAATTCAAGTGTGGATGCAAACCACGCCACTCCCCTTTGATTTCCCCTATTGTTACTGCTGGAACTCCCGTCGCTTGTGTCAACGAGTCGACAATTTGGTCGTGGTATTGCTCGATATCTGGCAGCAACCAATAGCGCAACAGGATAATGGAAATCGCAACAAGTACAGCCAGGACGGCAGAAGCAGCAATTACTAATCTGGAAAGCCAATTCAGGCTATGCCACAGCAACCGTATGGGAAGAAAATTCAGCATCAATCGGGATGAGGGAACACGCTATTTTTAATCAAGGACGTATAATTAAGGAATTCTGTGCATTCTAACTTGAAGCCTCTCACATGAACACCTTGAATACCTTATCTTTTGACGACATTTTGGACAAAACTTTGCGTTGCAGTCGCTACGCAAAACACACACTAAACACTGACAATGATTTGCTCGATTGGTTGCGTGAAAATTACCTGACTGCATGCGATAAAGAGGATATTCAAGCCTTACTGCTACAGTCTGGAGCAAATCTACTGGACGAGGATAGCCTGTCACAAGCCATCCGTCGTTTACGCAAGCAGGTGATGGTCAAATTGATACTTCGTGACCTCAATGGGCTGGCTGACTTGAATGAGGTGATGCAAGCCATGACAGCTTTGGCAGAAACGTGTGTCCAGCACACTCAAACCTGTCTGATGCAAACGCTGCAACAACAGTATGGCACCCCGATTGGAGAAACAAACTCTATTGAACAAGAGTTGCTGGTTATCGGTATGGGGAAGCTGGGAGGAGGAGAGTTGAACGTCTCTTCCGATATCGACTTGATATTTGTTCATGCGGAAAATGGTGATACCAATGGTGAACGTTCCATCAGCAATCATGAATTCTTCACTAAACTCGGGCGTCGTCTAATCAACATCATCAACGAGACAACCGCTGATGGCTATGTTTTCAGGGTAGATATGCGACTGCGCCCATACGGTGACAGCGGCCCGTTGGTAATGAGCTTTGCTGCACTCGAAGAGTATTTAGTCAGCCAAGGGCGCGAGTGGGAGCGGTATGCCTGGATCAAAGCACGTGTTATCTCCCCTCATAGCTGCCCCCAAATATCCGAACTGGCACAGCTCACCCGTCCATTTGTATTCCGAAAATATCTTGATTTCGGCGCAATCGACTCTATGCGCAAGCTCCATACGCAGATTCGTCAGGAAGTGCAGCGCCGAGACCGGCTCAACAATATAAAACTCGGCCCTGGCGGGATACGTGAGATCGAATTCATCGCGCAGGTCTTTCAATTGATACGCGGAGGACGTGATGCAAAATTGCGTATTCGTCCCACTCAGCTCGTCCTGAAAGAACTGGTAACAGACAATCAACTTAGCGCTGAAATCTGTCAGCAACTGGATACTGCATACGTTTTCTTGCGTAACCTCGAACATCGACTGCAATATCTGGATGATCAGCAAACACAGGAGCTGCCTAAAAAGCCAGAAGACCAGCAAATCATTGCTGAAGCGATGGGCTATAAAGAATATGTAGCATTGATTGAGCAACTCAATATCCATCGCGACATCGTTAGCCAGCAATTCGAACAAATCTTCGGCTCTCAGGAGGATACGTCTGACGATGAGCAACTTTGGTCCGATTCCAACACCTCTGAAGATCTGGATAGCAAACTTGTAAAGCTTGGTTATTTGGATTCAAAAGAAACGGCTGAAAAACTAGTGCTATTTCGCGACAGCAGTCGATACCGTCAATTGCCGGATCAAAGCAGAGAGCGTCTGGATAAACTGATTCCTCAATTTATCAGCTTGAGCGCTCAACACCATAACCCTGACGTAACGCTATCTCGCCTCCTATTATTGTTAGACGGCATCAGTCGACGTGCTTCTTATCTTGCCTTCCTTGCTGAATATCCTCAGGCTTTGCAGCGATTGAGTAAATTAGTCTCTGCAAGCGGTTGGGCCAGCGAATATCTGACTCAGCACCCCGCATTATTGGACGAGTTGCTGAATGCCCGCGAGATTTATCAGCCGCCGGAATGGTCACAAATCGATATCGATCTGAAGACACAGCTTGATGACTGTGAAAATGATACCGAACGACAGCTGGATGTATTGCGTCACATCCAGCAGGAGCAGACCTTCCATATGTTGGCAATGGATCTGCAAGGCCTGTTACCGCTTGAGAAGCTGAGCGATCACTTGAGTGCCCTTGCCGACCTGTTACTGCGCCATGTGCTGGAAAGAAGCTGGGGAGGAGTCCGGAAGCGACATTGTGAGGTACCCAGCTTCGCAATCATCGCATACGGAAAATTGGGGGGAAGAGAGCTTGGCTACGCTTCCGACCTGGACCTGATATTCCTGTTTGATGACGACCATCCTGAAGCACAGGAAAATTACTCCCGCCTTGCTCAACGCATCAACACGATGCTGAGCAGCTACACGTCATCCGGGCGCATGTATGAAACCGATCTGCGCCTACGTCCGAATGGTGCAAGTGGCCTGCTGGTGAGTTCAGTTGAAGCATTTGCGGAATATCAGAAAGACCATGCATGGGTATGGGAGCATCAAGCGCTGACCCGTGCACGCTACAGCGCAGGTGATGACCGGATTGGTAAAGGCTTTGAAAGTATCAGGCAGCAGGTACTTTGCCAGCAACGTGACCTGCCTGAATTACGCAAGGAGATTCTTTCGATGCGTCAAAAGATGCATGACGGCCATCCGAACAATACTGAACTTTTTGATATCAAACACGACAGTGGCGGTATGGTAGATATCGAATTCATGGTGCAATATCTTGTTCTGGCCTATGCTCACCAACACCCGAAACTCACCGGAAATATTGGCAACCTGGCCTTACTTAAACTGGCTGGTGAACTTGGCTTGATACCTGAAGAGCTTGCTGAACAAACCGGTGCGCTCTATCGCACTTTGCGGCAAACTCAGCATCGCATTCGCCTCGACAGTCAATCACCTTGTCGCGTAGCACAAGACACCATAGATGCCTCATTCAGTCTAGATTTATGGGGTAGATTGTTCGGCTGAATTATCAGCTTCAGCATGTCGCCCCGTCAGGGAGAATCGACCAGTTGGCTCATTGGACTTTGAGGTAAGGCGGTACATCACCATTTCCCCCTTACCCTTTACATGTATCGTGGCAGGTGGCTCAAAAGCATAATTGTGACGTATCCGGTTGTAAGTGGTTTTGTCCACTTGTATTACATCTTGGGACGCTTCATCAGTCAGCCTGCTGGCGATATTCACCGTATCACCCCACAAGTCATAGATAAATCTCTTCGTTCCAATCACACCTGCAACAACTGGCCCGGTAGCTATTCCAGTATGAATACCCAAACCGTACACGGACAGTTCTGGATGATTTTCGACAAACCCCCGCATTTCCAGCGCTAGGTTGGCTATATCGCAAGTATAGTCAGCCCTTTCACGATTCAAGCCACCTACAGCCATGTAGGCATCACCAATTGTTTTGATTTTTTCGACTTCATATTTATCGCAAAGCTCATCAAAGCCTGAAAAGATCGTATTCAGCAAACCGACCATCTGTTCCGGTGAGAGTGATTCTGTCAGCTGGGTGAAATTCACCAAATCTGCGAACATGACTGTCACATCAGCATGGCCGTCCGCTATCAGGCCATCACTTTCTTTCAAACGTTGTGCAATAGTATTGGGAAGAACATTGATCAACACTCGCTCTGATTTTTTCTGCTCTTCTGCCAACAATTGGTGCTGCTCATCGAGTTGTTGCTTGATCTTGTTCATTTCCACCACGAAATATCGTACTAGGAAATAAAGAATCGCAGACATCGCAGCAAAATTCAGTGCAAAGAAAAAGCCGATGGTTTTCATCGACACGCCAGAAGTGTCTGTAACAGCAAGATAGTAATCAAAGAAGCCGGATATCGCCGTCATCACCATGTAGGCAATAAACCATGGAACCGAATCTCGCCAACCTGAAACAACCAGGGCGCCAATCGGTGCCAGCAGAGCCCACAACATCACGCCACTTGCGGTAACTGCACTTCCAATGCTCCACTGCATAATGAATGGCACAAACAAAAACAGGCTTAATTGAACAAAGCGAAATACTTTGAAATTCTTGACTTTGAAAAAATGTATCAGGGAAGCAACCGAGACCAGCTGGTACACCAAGGCCACATTGGTAGAGAAGTTCAACCCCATCAGCCAGTAGATCGCCAGCCACAACACTACGGCCAGATTCATAAATGCACAGGCAAAAATCAACAACTCCTTATGGAGCTTATCCTCTTGAGAATAATTTGATTCTATTGAAAAGTCAGGAACCTTGATCATTTTGAATTTACTCGAGCCACCTTTAAAAATCATACGGGAACCTGATAAATATCAGCCGCCAATCTTATACTTATGCTGCACTATCAATCATACCTTAATTATCTCTATATGCATTACAGGAAGTTAAATTGAAGAATTTATCACCAGTTCTTCATTAATCTCACGGAAAAAGCTAGAATCAGTGCTTTACTAACAAAAATAATTCAAAGGAACTCCAATTATGTCGATGTCCGACCGTGACGGTTTTATCTGGTATGACGGCAAGCTCGTGCCTTGGCGAGATGCCA
>ERZ1048872.2704-NODE-2704-length-12313-cov-4.628406_pt1 | contig 12313 bp, 9 predicted proteins | sample MGYA00383100_ERZ1048872 | MGnify/ENA primary metagenome ERZ1048872 (study PRJEB29581, sample SAMEA5548370) | metagenome | biome: marine; feature: coastal; material: water | depth 50 m | study: Short-term variability in the microbial, nano- and picoplankton... | reverse complement strand
AAGCCAACCAATGTTGTAGGCCGTTTTATAGGAAATGAATTTATTTAACGGTGCGAGATCTAGTTTGGCAAAAACCTGATTCAACCAATCCCACAGACACACAGGTTCATTTTGTCCAATGAAGTAGGGTGTTCCTCCCAGGGCGGGATTGGAGGTCATGGCATCGAGGGCACAGAGATGGGCGTGTACCACATTTTCAATGTGGGTCAGATCGACCTGATTTTTTCCATCTCCAATAATTTTTAATCTTCCCGCACGGTGACGTGCGACCACTCGGGGAAGAAGGTGGGGGTCGCCAGGTCCCCAAACTAAATGGGGTCGCAAAGCAAGCGTTCTCAACCCCGCGGGATCATCAGCGGAAAGAACTGCTTGCTCGGCCAGAGATTTGGTCGAGGCGTAGGGAGAAAAATTTTCTTTCGAATAGGGCAAAGATTCATCCCCTCCCCGTATGGGGTTGGGAGAAAATACCACGCTTGGAGTGCTCGTATAAATAAACTTTAAGACCTCATATTCTTTGCAAGTTTGGAGCAGTTTTTCGGTGGCAATCAAGTTTGCCAGTTTGTAATCAAGATATTTTCCACCCACACCAGCTTTGGCTGCGACATGAAAAACAACGTCTGTTTTTTTAAACCAATCTTTGGATAAAGGTTTCCTGGATAGATCGTGGCTGTGATAAATTAATCCGGGCAGGAGTTTTTCTCTAGGGGGATTAACGCTCCTGCCTAGGGCATGAACTTCATGGCCTCTTTTAAGGAGGGTATGCACCAGGGCATTTCCTACAAAGCCCATTCCTCCGGTAACAAGAATTTTCATGTTAATTTTCCCAACTTTGGTTTGCGGGCAACCCAGCTGGACCATTTGCGCGAGAGTGCAAGCCTATGAATCTTGGCATTATGTCGGGCATCAACCGGAATCTTTTTCTCAAAAAAGACTCTTTGAATCTGAAACTCTGGAAAGGAATCTTGGCAGGCATCAAGAATTTTCCGGCGCAATACAATTTCGCCATGCTGACGAACTTGTGAACGGACCGGCTCGACTACCAGGCAGGGTTCCTGCTTGGGCGACTCCCTAAGACCAATCAGGGCACAACGTTGAACAAAAGAAAGTTGAGAGATTGCAGGTTCACAGCGTTCAGTCTCGATGAGTCCATTTGCAGTGTGTACACATTCGGCTTTGCGACCTAGAAATCGTAACCTCTTTTGTTCGTCGATATATCCAAGATCGCCCATCCTGTGATATTCTGTTTTGCCAATTTTAAACCGTGCGTCACAGGTTGCTCCAGGCATTCGATCGTATCCCGCGGTTACCATCTTTCCAGATACGCAGATTTCTCCAACTACTCCTTTCTTCAAACCGTCAAAACCTTTCGGATAATCGGGCAATGGAGCTTGGGTAATATTAACAATACAAACCTTCGCTCCGGGTATCGGTGATCCGACCAAAGAACCCTTACCTTTGAGTGTCGAGCTCTTGCACTCGGAAATCTGAGAGCCAACAGTAGAGGAAACGGGAAGGGCTTCAGTGGCTCCGTAAGGTACAATAACCTGCCCATGAGGTAGGCATTGACTGAGTTGTTCAGCCAAGCTCGGGGGTACGGGGGCCCCGGCGAGAAAAAAGCGATTTATTTTATTCAAGGAAGTGCCCAACTTTTGGCATTCATTCGCAACTTTTTTTCCGATTACCGGAGAGGCAAATGCAGTGGTGACATTATGATCAAGCAGAGAGCGTACAAGTTTTTCAGGATCGGCTTGAGCTGGTCGGCGTGGATCAATATCAGGGAGAACCGAGGTGATGCCGAGAGCTGGATTAAACAGGCCAAAAATCGGAAGGGTGGTAAGGTCAACCTCACCGGCTTCCATACCAAAAACATTTTGAAGAGCACAGATTTGAGCGTCAAAGGTACGGTGTAAATACCTGACTCCTTTGGGGTTTCCCGTGGACCCAGAGGTAAAGACGATAGCAGCTAATTCATCGGGCAAAGTCCTCCTGGGAATGAAGGATTGTTCCTGCTTTTTATTGAAAGTATAGAACCCGGGGTGCACCAGGTGGCGGCAACGAACAGTACGAAAGGAACGTGGGAGTAAGCGGCTCAGCCAAAAGGCACGAGAGATACCAACCATGGCGTTTGGCTTGGTTCTTTGAATGCAGGAAAGAAAGGACCTGACCCCCATCCCCGGAGCAATAATGACGGGAATGGCTCCCAGACGAAACAGAGCAAATGCCCAAATAATTAAGCCGGGTCCCGGGTTTACAAAGAGCAAAGTTTTATCTCCCGCGGATATGCCCGAATTTACGAGTTCACTCACCGCACCGTCAACGGCATGGTCAAGTTGGGAAAAGGAAAGTGGGGAAAACTTAGGACTGCCTGCACCCGAGACTAGGGCGGGTTGGTCAGGTCGCTGCTCAGCCGTGGATGAAAGATATGTGGCAACGTTTTGCACCACGTCTTTCATCTAATGGACCTTTGGGTATGAGTTCCGTTTTAGTTGCTTTCCGCTAACCAACGTTCCGCTTCGATCGCAGATTGGCAACCCATTCCAGCCGCGGTGATGGCTTGTCTGTATACATGATCAGCACAGTCGCCGGCAACAAAGACTCCTGGAAGTGAAGTTTTAACCATGCTACCATTTGCAGGCACGAGATAGCCATTGGTATCGAGATCGAGGATCCCTTGAAAGGGTTGAGTATTGGGCAGGTGTCCGATGGCAATAAAAACTCCTTTGCAGGCAATTTCTCCAGCTTCTCCACTTTTTAAATTTTTAGTTTTGATCGCTTTGACCCTTCCATCTTCACCGGGAAGTATTTCTTCCACTGCCGAGTCCCAGACTGCTTCAATTTTTTCGTGGGCCAGAGTGCGTTCTGCCATAATTTTAGATGCCCGTAGTTCATCTCTTCGGTGAACCAGGGTAACCTTTGAACAGAAGCGAGTTAGAAACAAAGCCTCTTCACAGGCCGAATCTCCCCCACCAATCACCACTACTTCCATGTCCCGATAGAATGCACCATCGCAAGTTGCGCATGTGGTTACACCCTTGCCCCCGTACATTTCTTGTTCTCCGGGGATGTCAAGTAGGCGAGGTGCGGCTCCAGTAGCAATGATCACCACTTTGGCTTTATAAGATTTTTCTCCGGAATAAAGAGTTTTGCAATCTTCAGAAAAATCAACGCGATCAATGAAGGCATTTTCCACGCGAGCACCAAATTTAGTCGCCTGTTTACGCAGGTTGTCCATCAAATCATAACCATCTACTCCTTGTGGAAATCCGGGAAAATTTTCTACTTCCGAAGTAGTGGTAAGTTGGCCACCAGGTTGTTTACCCTCTAATATTAAGGGATTAAGGTTTGCTCGGGCTGTGTAAATTCCAGCCGTAAATCCGGCACATCCGGTTCCTAAAATAATAACGTTTTCCATAATTCTGCTCTGTTGGTTGATCGAAGTTAAAAAAAAAAAAGGATTTAGGGTGGCGATGATGGCAAATCTTTTCGTATAGGTCGAGGAGATGTCTTGGTTTGATACACATTGTCATTTGCAAAGTTTCCACAAAAAGGGAGAACTCGAAAGTGTTCTTCAACGGGCAGACGAAGCTGGGGTTAGCAGAATGGTCACGGTGGGGACCTCTCCAGAAGACTGGGCAGATTACCTCGAATTATCGATAAAATACTGTGGAAAAATAGATTACTCGGTTGGACTGCATCCAGGATATGTTGATGCAAATTGGGCAGACCACATTTCGAGCCTTCCTACTTTTTGGGAAAGCAACAAAAGCCCAGTTGCTTTGGGCGAAATTGGATTGGATTATTTTCGACTTCCCAAAGAACCTGAGCTTGCTGAGCAAATTATTAATTGGCAAAAGGAAGCGTTGCGCCGGCAATTATTATGGGCTCGGCAATTCGATTGTCCGATCATTATTCATTCCCGTGCTGCATTCGATGATTGTGTGGAAGAAATTGATCGTTCTGGAGTAAACTGGGAAAGGGTGGTCTTTCACTGCTTTACTGAAGGTGTTGCTCAGATAAAAAAACTCATTGAGCGTGGAGGTAGGGCATCCTTCACTGGTATTCTCACTTTTCCTAAAAATGATCAATTATGGGATGCGGTAAAATACCAAGGTGTAGAAAAATTGATGCTGGAAACCGATAGCCCCTACTTGGCCCCAGTTCCCCATCGAGGAAAAAGAAATGAGCCCGCTTTCATTAACAAGGTTGGGGAGTATGCATGCAATTTGTTGAATGTAGACGCAGTCGACAAAATCTGGGCAAATTCAATGAATTTTTATCAACTTCATGTTTGACAACTCAGGACACTTAAATCCCATTATTGGTTATAGGTCTAACCGATTAAAGATTTTTTAGTGTAAAACATTATATTTTCAGCGAAATAAATTTTAATGGAAACTCCTAGTGACAAAGAAGAACTCTCAGAAGTTCAAAAGCGTATAATTGCCAAAAATAAAGTTAGGCAAGAAATCGCCGATCATAAAACTAAGCTTCGATTACTGAAGAAAAAATACAAAGAAGGTCATAATGTAAGCCAAGATATTGATGGTGCTGAAGGTTATGTTGAGGTTCTTAAAAAAGAGCTTATTTCTATCGAGGAAGGTAGCCATTCCACCTTTTTGGCTGCTAAGAAAACCATTTCTCCAAAGTTCAATATTGATACAAAAAAGGGCAAAATTCTATCTGAGATTCGCACCTTGGCTAAAGATATCAGAGAGAGTGAAGCCTTTCTGGGTGGTGGTGGCAGGGCGCGAGAAGAAAATGAAGATGTCCGCAAGAAACTGGAGGTGCTCAAGGCCGATCATGCAGAGGCTCAGCAAGAGCTAAAAGCTCTGAGCCAATTTAATCATACCAGGTTTCTTGAAATGAAAGAAGCCCAGCAGGAACTGACTGAAAATGAAGATGTAGTTGTAGAAAATATCTCGGATGCAACTGAAGCAGTTGAAAGCATTACACCCGCAGTAAAGCCGAAACCCACGGAGACCAGAACAGATTTTAATCCACCTCCTATGATTTAACCTGACTGTCAGAAACCTAACTCTAGAACTTCTTTTTTTCGTCTGCTAAGATAGTGACCTTTGCGGTTCCCCCTTTTACTAATGATTTTGCCCGCCTGATTGCTTTTGCGGTCGATAAAGTTGGGTTACTGGGAACGAAAGGAAAGATATTCCTTCGATTCATCCGAGTAAGAGCACCCGAATTCTTTAGGATGCGCAAACAATCCTTACGAATTTCACAGAGAATGACATGGCAGTCCTTTTCACTTAGATATTCCAAAAGTTCTTCGAGGGCCAAGACCGAAGTGGCATCCATATTATAGGCATTGAGCATTTTTAGAACTAACACTTTTTGGTTTGGATCTTCGCCTACTCTGCGAATTTGTTCATAAAATAAATCGGCCGCGGCAAAGAAGAGTTCACCCTCTACGTGGACAATGAATACTTCCGGTTCAGCACGCTTGGTGAGTGCTGATGCTTCAGCAAGATCACCTTCCTTTGTGTAGCCGTATTCAATCAGTTGAGGCTGGGCAACTTTTCGCAAAAACAAAAGTACAGAGGTGAGAACACCGGCAAAGATTGCCAATTGAAGAGAAAAAGCCAAGCCCACCAAGAGTGTAACGGCAAAGGCAAAAGCATCAGAACGTGTGGCTCGGGCAACCGTTCGAATTTGTCGGATCTTTACCAGAGAAATACCAATAAAAATGACTAGAGTGGCTAAAGAGCAGATTGGAATAAACTGCACGAGATCATTGAGTGCGAACACGCCAATAAAAATGACCAATCCAGTAATTAAATTTGCGAGGTTGGTGCGGGCACCGCTTGCCACACTCAAGGTCGAGCGAGTGAGAGATCCAGATGCAGGCATTCCAGAAAAGAGAGAACAACCAAGATTTCCCATGCCGATGGCAAAAGTTTCCTGATTCGAATCAATTCGACCTCCAGCACGGGCAGAAAGAGACTTACCGATGGATAATCCTTCGAGCAAGCAAAGCAGGCAAACTGCAAGAGAGGTTGAGAGAATGAGTGGGCCGTGCTCCATTAGTAAATCGAAGCTGGGTAACACCAACAAATCTTTACCAATCGAAAAATTTTCTAATCGTATAATCGAAAAACCGGCATTTCCCATGTAGTGCCCAGCGATGGAGGCGGCAATAAGGGCACCGGCTACGCTTGGAAGTGTTGGGGATCGTAGCTGAATTAAAAGATAAACTGCAGCAGTGAATGCACTTAGAATAATGGCTGGCCAAGCGATTAAATCCAAATGAGTAATGAGGAAAAAAAGAATGCCCAAAAATGTTGAAGGGGGCGTATCTTCGCTTGTCGAGATTCCCATAACATGTCGACCTTGATTGGCAATGATAAGGCAAGCCGCCGCAGTAATGTAACCAGTAATCACTGTACGGGAAACAAATTGAACGATGAAAGAGATTCGGAAAACGCTGGCTAAAACCAGAAAGAGTCCGGAAGTGAATAAAATTACTGGAAGTAGGAGTAAGGCGGAAGAGTTGGCTAGACCATTAGTTCCAATTAGGCCAACGCTTGCAAACGCTCCAAACAAGAGCACAGCAGTTGCATTGGTTGGCCCCAAGGTAATAAACCTGCCCCCGCCAAAGATTCCCCCGATCAAGGCGGCAACTGCGGATCCCAATAAACCATAATGAATGGGAAGCCCAGCAACCAAAGCATAAGCCATACCCTGAGGAATCGCCAAGAGGGCAACATTAATACCCGCTTTAAAATCATTGGATGAAGGATTCGAAAAAAGCCCCTTTCTAATTCCCGGAATTTTGGGAATGAATAGATTTTGTAAGGGGGTAAACTTTTGCCTCTGCATATTGTCTTCCAAGTAATTTTAATTAGCAGCCTCGATGACCCTTATTCAGGAGTGCGGTAAAGGGTGTAGGAAGATTTACAGGCAATCCATCTCAGGGTTTCATCTTCATAATCTTTGTGAAGGTTCGATGCCAAGATTTTGATTTGTTTGAACCGTCTGATGTTTTCACTTTGGGAAAGTGCTAACTTCGCTTCGGATATATGATCAAAAATAGTCTTTTGCAGGTCTTTTTTTCTGAGCAAAAGTTCAGAAACAGTCTTTTTAAGGTGGTCGATAGCAGTGACTACTTGCTTTTCTAGGTCTTGGCTGGTGGCAAGAATGTTTTTTTCGACTTCTTCGCGGGTAAACTTATTGAGAGTCTGATCGAGTCGCATGGATTTTAATTGTTCAAGAATATTGCCAAGTTGAGAAACCTGCCCGAAATCGCGAATAGGCGGAATGTGTAAATACTCCATAGGATCAAGCTTATCTTGGTGAATCACTTCAATCTTTACTAAATGGTTTTTATGTAAATTAACTTCATCTTCCACTTGCATGATTTCAGAACGGATGGCCATCACTTCAACACTTTCTTCTGGCGATCCTTCTGTTTCTTCTTGGATCTTTACTTTCAGTTCCTCCATTTGGCTTTTAAGTTCCTGATGTTTTTTAAACTTTTCACTCAGGCTTAGCGGAAGTGGAGATTCGATAGTCTCGGAATGAATTAATTGATTGTAAGTGCGTATCATCATTTCAGATAGTAAAGCAGCGGATCGATTGGAATGTCCTTTGCAAATCACTTCTAATGAATTTTTGGATTTAGGCCGGATCGAGATAAGCGAGGATAAGATTTGCCGTTCATTGCCGTCTAAAAGTTCGCTAGTAAAGGGGCTGAAGATTAGTTCTTTGGCAATGGGGCTTTTTTCCAAATCTGTATATAAAGTGTTGATTAATCCAACTGATTCCAACGCTTCTTCGTGAAGTAGTAGTGCATATGGTTCGGCAATGTCCGACTCTAGGGTTAAAAAGATTTCGGCCCATGTTTTGGAGGTGGGTACTAAGGGTTCTTCGACACTTTCTTTAGAAGTTTCGATGGACTGATTAGATAGTGCAAGCAGTGAGGATTTAGACCTTTCTTCGATTTCGTCCATAAATGAGGCATAAAAAAACACAGCTACACTTATGATAATTAATGCGATACAATGCCATGTTTGCATGATAGATTATCAAAACTAAGAAAAGGTTGAAAGGCAACCCCGTGGTTAATACCTTTTCTAACGTCATTGACGTTGGCTTAAAACCGCATTCCTTTGGGTTTGTGTCTGAAAACTCCGTTTCTTTTGAATTTTCTCAAAACCTTGTTGGGATCCAAAGAAACCTCTATGCATTTATCTTAAGCTTACTTCCCAATCGAAGCGATGCAGAGGATGTTCTTCAGGAAACCAATTTAATCCTCTGTAAAAAGTCACAGGAATATAAGCCTGATGGCAATTTCCGTTCTTGGGCTTTTAATATTGCAAGGTATCAAGTTCTTGCCCATCTCACGAAAAAGCGAAGAAGCAAAGTTTGCTTTAGTAATGAATTAACTGAGGCTTTGGCCAGCGAGGATTTCGATATTCAAAGGCATCAACTTACTCAAAAAGCCTTGCAGATTTGTTATGACTTATTGCCCGATCATATGAGAGATATTGCCAAGATGAGATTTAAAGAAGATGCACCTATGAAAGAAATTTGCAAAATCCTAAACCGTCCAATCGGAGCGATTTCAGGAACTCTTTTTCGTATCCGTCAAAATCTTATTAAATGCGTTCAATTGAAGATTCCTCAGCTTGAAATCGAGGAAGAATCCTGAAAAAGTTAAATTTCTGGTATCATTTTGTGAATAAGTGCTAATTAAGCATAGATTCAAAATGAATACAGAAATAACAGATGACCAATTAGTTCGCCTATCAAGCAAACTGTTGGATGGAATGATTTCCGACGAAGAACATTTACATTTAAATAAAATGTTAATGAGTTCTCGCAGTAATCGATTACGTTATTTGGAGGTTGTTCGCATCGAATCTCTGTTGCACTGGGAGCCTAGTAGTATGGACCTGCATGAGCGTGAAGAAAAATCATCTAAACTGATTTCTTTTCCTTTGGTTGCCTGGGTTGGTTCAATTGCAGCAACCTTAGTCGCTATGATCGGTATTTGGTGGGCATTCCGCACATCCTTTGACAACAAATCTCAAATTGCAGAAATTCATCATCAGTCTGCTTTTTCTGACGCTGTAACTTCTGCCAAGCTTGCTAATTCCTCTTTCAATTCCAATAAACGAGTTTTAGATAAAAAAAACTTATTTAAACCCTTTAACGAATTGAGTATTCGCCCATCTGTTCAAGAGCATGCAAGAGAGGGAATGGAAATTTTGCGTTCTAACGATCGCACGGCCAAAGGTGGAGCATTTGAATTACACGGCTTAGTAAAAAGATGGAACCGTGAACCGTATCTTGACATACCTTCCGAGAAGGGAGTTCTGCCTGCATCGGGGTCAAAAATGTTAAGTTTTGAAAAGATGTCGATAAATGTAGAATCTCAATTCGCTCATGTTGAAGAAACTGTACAGGTTTTAGATGTTCGCGAAGTACTTAAAAACAACGGGGGAACTACGGCTCGTATATTTGCTGCGGTCAAATTTAACCAAAGCTATGGAGCAACCCAAGAAGGAGCCGAATTTGGTCTAACATTACAGGCATTTAAAGATAGAGGAAATTTTAGTGAACAAGCTCTCGCGAGAGTTGAAAAAAACTTACCTTCCGACCGAGACCCAAATACATGGAATGAAATAAGTTCTGAATTCGAAATACCGACCAATGCTGACTATATAGTTGTTTCTTTAAGTGCCAAGAAGTATGGACCGGATTCTTTACTTGCAAATACCAGTAGTTATTATTCTGACGATCTGGAATTATCTTTTTTACTTGGTGATCAATCAGTAATCGGACCTATCTAAGCTTCATTTAGTAATTTTCTCTTCGAAAAGCTTTTGTTTTTAAAAGTTAGGCAAGATTGACTTTAATGTGGTCAAAGTCAATGAATTGACAGATGAAGTTGTTTTTCGTCTCATCCATACTTTTCTTCATTCTTAATTCTACTAAAGGTTCGGATTGGCCAACTTATGGCGGTCCTGATCGAAACCATCAATCTCGAGAAAAAACTTTGCGATTGGACTGGGGTAACGAAGAGCCTCAGATTTTGTGGAAGCTTGAAGTCGGGCTGGGCTATTCATCTGTAGTGGAGGCAAACGGACTTGCTTACACTCAGGGTTACAAAGATAACCGAAATACACTTTATTGCGTGCAGTCCCAAAACGGTAAGGTGTTGTGGACTCATACATATGAATCTGGACTCGGAGACAAATATTTCCAGGGAGGTACTCGATCCACTCCAACGATTTTTAAGGGTAAGGTTTATTTACAGGGGCACGAGGGTCCGTTGTTTTGTTTGGATGCAAACACGGGGAAAGTAATTTGGCAAAGGCATCTAGTGGATGAACTTGATGGAAATTGCCCTACTTGGGGATATTCTGGATCACCCCTAGTCGTGGAAAATAAAGTAATTGTACAAACTGGGTCATCCGATGGATCTTTAGTTGCATTGAACATAACAACTGGAAATGAAGTTTGGAGAGGCGGAACCGCGGAAGCGGGTTATGCCAGCCCCTACCTACGTGCTAGTAATCCTTCTGAAATTGTTGTGTTCAATCAATATGGTTTATCTTTGCACGATCTGCAAACAGGGGAGGAAAAAGTTTCCTACCAGCATAAAACCAGGTACGAGGTCAATGCTGCCCAACCAATGGATCTTGGTGATCAAGTCTTGGTTGCCAGTGGATATGGAAAGGGTGCTGCTTTATTAGATCTTAAAAGTTCTCAGCCCAAGGTACTTTGGGAATCTGACGGGGTGGCTTGTCAAATGGCCAGCTTGATTCATCTAAATGGATATGCTTATGGCGTTCATGGTCAGACAGGTGCCAATGCAAAACGTGCCACTCTCTTTTGTTTGGAACTTAGTGATGGGCGGAAAATTTGGGAAGAGCGCGGTTTTGGTGTGGGTACGGTTATACTAATTGATAAGACCTTGGCTGTGCTGAGTGATCGAGGTGAGCTTGCCTTAGTCAAGGCTTCTTCAAATGGCTTTAATGAACTTGTTCGTTTCCATGTTCTTGGGGGTAAAAACAATTGGACTCCTCTAAGTTATGCTAATGGCCGCATGCATTGTAGGTCGAGTTCTGGAAGTTGGGTATGCTTATCAATGGGGAAGTGACTAGTTGATAAATTTCTAATTAAAAGTGTCACTTAAAAATTTACTGACCTTAGCTCAAGCGGGTTTGACTTAAAAGTTCCTAAGGTTACCAATTTCAGGTCTGCTTAATTCTTATTTTTTAAAAATACTGATTCATGAAATCCCAACTGCATTTTTTCTTAGCTATTGTTTTGTTGCTCTCGGTAAGCTCATGCATACGCCTCGGCTCTCCACAGCAAACCACCATCAAGGCAACGAGTACGCTTCGTTTGGAAAATAAATCGTCTGACTGGCTCTTTGCCCGTGGTGATAAGGGCATGGGAGTTTCTACCGAAAAAGGATTACCTGATGAATTAGCTGGTACAATTCTTTGGACTCATGAAATACAGGGTGGGGGAGTTCCGGTAGTGGCAGGAGGGAAAGTTTACCAATTTGGATATTATGGAAGCGGAGAACAGGTGGAGGAAAGCCTAACTTGTTTAGATTTGAAAAGTGGTGAATTGATTTGGGACCAGCGGCGGCAAGATTTTATAAGTGATATTGTTTATGATCGATATGGGGTAGGATCAGCCTGCGTTGATCCCCAATCTGGAAATGTTTATTTCCAAACAAGTGCAGGTGAACTTCTTGCCTATGCAACCGATGGTTCTCTGTTGTGGGAGCGCTCCTTAATGGAGGAGTTCTCCCGACTCACTTTTCCAAACGGCCGAACAGGGGGTCCTTGTGTTGACGAGGGATTAGTCATTTTACACGCCATTACTGCAAACTGGGGAACTAATGGACCAGCGAGGGACAGGTTTTATGCATTCGATAAGGAAAACGGTGATCTCGTCTGGATTTCCACTCCTGGTACCACCCCCAAAGACAGTTCTTTTGCGCCATTGGTTTTTGAAAACTTAGAAGATGGCAGAAGGGTTTTTTACAGCGGTACTGGCTGCGGTCATGTGGTCTGTGTGAATGCCCGAACCGGACAACCTCTTTGGCGTTTTAAAATGTCTCACGGTGGAGTGAATGCAGGAGTAGTTCTGCATGAAGATTTAGTCATTGCTGTGCACGGTAAGGAAAATATCGACAGTTCGCGTATTGGCAGGATGGTGGGTATTCGAAAACCGTTCAAGGTGCCTGTACTCGGAGAATCCATTCTGGAACTTGACAGGCAAAGCGAAGCCTGGCGAAACGACGAACTTGAATCTTTTACCAGTTCACCGGCTATTT